>Ga0272448_1004095_pt1 | contig 16837 bp, 8 predicted proteins | sample YNPCB0191_FD_202220 | JGI IMG/M metagenome (GOLD analysis project Ga0272448, IMG submission 202220) | Hot spring sediment microbial communities from Yellowstone National Park, WY, United States - YNP-CB-019-1 | ecosystem: Environmental > Aquatic > Thermal springs > Hot (42-90C) > Sediment...
ACAGCCGGATGGGTTTGTCCCTGAAACTTCAGCGTGCACACCATGTTACGGGCCACCGGCAACCAACGCCGCACCAGCTCCAGCAAGCGCGACGGGTAACAAACCACATCGCAGAACCACCAGTCCACGGGTTCTGGTTTCACTCCAAACGCGCTCTCCCGGCGAAACTCCACTCCCGGCAGTTGCGCGATGCGAGGCACCACGGGCGCTTTATCCACCGCCACCACGCGCGCTCCCAACCGTTGAAGCGCCCATGTCCACCCTCCCGGACTCGCTCCGAGATCCACGCAGCGGTCACCGTGGTGCGGCCATCGTTGCAGACGCGAGAACAGTTCCCAGAGTTTCAAATAGGCGCGGCTCGGCGGCGCCTGATGATCCTCGACAAACTCGATCTCGCCGTTGGGCCATGGGCAGGAACATCGCGTGGAAGCCAGCACGGTGTGTTCGTCGAGCAACGTCCACGCTCCGATCGGTTCGGAGGGCGGTATGGCAGGAAAAGCCGCAGGTGCCAGTTTCACCGTCGGTAACCGCTCGGCGATCAGTTGGGCGCGACGATGCAGGTGAAACGAATACAAAGCCCAGGGTTTCTGGATGGCACGCAACTGGCGCGCCGCGTCCGCGATGGAACAGATGGGAATCCGTTGGGGATTCAGCCAGACGTTGGCTGCCCATGCGGAGCGACGAGGCGGGCCGTCAGTAATCAGCAGCCGTCCGTAAACGGCGCGGACCGCGCCGAGTTCCGTTGCCAGCTCATCTACCAGTCCTTCCGGTGCGAGATAAGCGGTTTGTTGTTTCATTGCTCGTGAAGGTCATGCTATTGTCCGTTGCAGAAGGCTGTAGCATATGTTACCGGGTCTCGCAATGTGCCGATGAGGCGGCCGCGTCAGCAAGCCGGTGCTTGCCAAGCGCCAAACTCGTGGCATAATGCACCGCGAGCAGGTTGGGCCAACGTAGCTCAGCCGGTAGAGCAGCGGTTTCGTAAACCGCAGGTCGTCGGTTCGATCCCGACCGTTGGCTCCAGTTTTTTGAGAGTGGAAGGGGGCAGGATGGAAGGATGGAAGGATGGAGAATGTTTCTCAGGAGTTCCACTCCCAAGCCTTCCACTGCTCCATTTCTTTTTCGGGTCGTGCTACGCGGGGAGTTAGCGGTTCCCTGCACCAGCAACCCGCTATAGCTGGGCGGAATCCCCCGACGCGGCGGTCGCGTGGGCGAGCAACGGCGGGGCGGCGTTGAACGTTGGGTCCGATGCAATGGTTGCCAGCCAACCCCGCCAGGGTCGGAAGACAGCAACGGTACGCTGGAGGTGCCATGTGCCGTCGGGGTGCCTGACGGGAGCTTCAACCGCCGCGCGCAAACCGGCGCGGCTTGTCAACTCGGGGTGCACGACCTCTTTTGGCAGCCGGTGATCGGCGATGGGGGATGGGGCACAACGCAACGCCCCGTCGCCCATCACCGTTCACCCGTCACGACATTTATGGCAGAACAATATCAGGTCCTGGCGCGCAAGTGGCGCCCGCAACAATTCGATGAAGTGGTTGGCCAGCAACACGTGACCACCACGCTGATCAACGCCATCGAACAGAACCGTCTTGCCCACGCCTACCTGTTCGTCGGACCGCGCGGCATCGGCAAAACCACCATCGCCCGCATCTTCGCCAAGGCGCTGAATTGCGCCAAAGGACCGACCACCAAGCCGTGCGACAAATGCGATTCCTGCAAGGAAATCGCCGAGAGCCGCTCTCTCGATGTGCTGGAGATTGACGGCGCCTCCAACAACGGCGTGGAACAGGTCCGCGAACTGCGCGAGACCTGTCGGTACGCGCCCGCCCGCGGCCGGTTCAAGATCTATATCATTGACGAAGTGCACATGCTCTCCAACGCAGCGTTCAATGCGCTGTTGAAAACTCTCGAAGAGCCACCGCCGCATGTGAAATTTTTCTTCGCCACCACCGAAGTGCAAAAGGTTCTGCCGACCATTCTCTCCCGTTGCCAACGATTCGATTTGCGCCGGATTCCATCGGCGTTGATCGTCAAGCACCTGAAGGAAATCGCTCAAAGCGAGAAGGTCAAGGTGGACGAGGCGGCGCTGGCGGCCATTGCGCGCGGCGCCGAAGGCGGTATGCGCGATGCCGAGAGCGCGCTGGATCAGTTGATTTCGTTTTGCGGGAAAAAAATCGAAGAACAGGATGTGCTTCAGGTCTTTGGACTCGTCGCGCACGACAAACTGGCCAGCCTGACCGATGCGCTCATTGACGGCGACATCCATCGCGCGCTGCTGTTGGTGAAGGAACTCGACGAAGCGGGCAAGGATCTGCAACGCTTGCTGGCCGATCTGCTCGATCATTTCCGCAATTTGCTGGTGATGACCCTCGGCGCAGAAGCAGCCCAACTGGTGGAAGTGCCGGAATCGGAGCTGACGCTGTTGCAGGCACAGGCCAAACGAATGGATCCCGACTCTGTGTTGCGGATGATGGACGCTCTGACCACGGCAGAAGACCGGCTCCGTCGGGCGCTTTCCAAACGCGTGTTTCTTGAGGTTGCCCTCGTCCGCGCCACCAAAGCGCGCCAGATGACCACCCTCGACAGCGTGCTGAAAAAGTTGAACGAACTGAAGGCCGGGCTTCCCGCTGCAGTTGCCGGAAGCATCGCGCCGCCGCCCACCACGTCGAATCGCCCGACTGCCGGCTCCGTCACGACGGCAGCCGCCCCATCCCCGGCCGCCGTCGAGAAGGCATGGTCGTATGCGATGGAGAGCCTCGGAAAAGTGTCGCCGCTGGCGAAAACGTATTTGGTGGGCGCGAAATTGATCGGACTCAGGGGGAACGCCCTCGTGATCGGATTCGCTCCCGAATTTGCGGTGCAGCGCGACTTTTTGGACGCGCCGCGGAATCGGGAACTGTTGCAGGCGCGATTGAAAGAAATGTTGCGGATGGATGTGACGTTGCGTTTTGAATTGGACGAGTCGCTGGTGCCGTCGCCCGCTGCACCAGCCGGCAACAGCTCGTCGAAGTCGGGGGATCCAGCGGAGTTTCAGAATGACCCGCTGATTCAAAAAGCGTTGGAGGTGTTCAAGGGAACCATTGTGGAGGTGCGAAAATAATTATGGCCGGACTCGGCAAGTTTTTGAAACAGGCGCAGCGGATGCAGGAGCAAATGCAGAAGATGCAGGAGGAACTCGCCCAGCGCGAAGTCGAGGCGACCTCTGGCGGTGGCACAGTGAAGGCAGTGGCTCGCTGCGACGGCAGTATCGTGCGCATCAAGATTGATCCGAAGGCGGTGGACCCCGGCGACGTGGAGATGCTCGAGGACATGGTTCTCAGCGCCGTCCGCAACGCTCTGGAACTGGCCAAGAAAATCCAGAACGAGCAGATGAGCAAACTCACCGCCGGCCTGAATCTGCCCCCCGGTCTCAACCTGTAGCCGTGGACTATCCGAAACCGATTCGGGATCTCGTTGGGCAACTGGCGCGACTGCCGGGCATCGGCAAGCGCAGCGCCGAGCGAATCGCGTTGCATTTGTTGAAGGCGCCGCCCGAGGTGAGTCGTCAGTTGGCGCAGGCGATTCTGGACACAAAGACACGGATCCGCAACTGCTCGCGCTGCGGCGGTTACACCGAAGAGGATCCGTGCGCCCTCTGCTTGAGCGCCGTGCGCGACCCGCGTTCGATTTGTGTCGTGGAAGGACCGGGCGACATTTTGTTGTTGGAGCGCACGGGTGCGCACAAGGGCGTGTATCACGCGTTGATGGGGCGGATTTCGCCGCTGAACGGCATCGGCCCCGACCAGCTCCGCATCGCGGCGTTGCTGGAGCGCGTGAAACGGGAGAAACCTGCGGAAGTGATTCTGGCGTTGGGTGCGGACGTGGAAAGCGACGCGACGGCGCATTATCTGGCCGAGCAACTGCGTGCGCTCGGCGCCAATGTCACCCGGATCGGGTTGGGGCTTCCCGTGGGAAGCACGTTAGAGTCGGCAGATGAAATCACGTTAGCACAGGCGCTGGAAGGACGCCGTCAGTTCTCATGAATGTTCACGGAAAATCGCATCGGGCCGTTTGGATGGAAGGTCGCGACGTAGTGGTGATAGACCAGCGATTGCTGCCGCATCGGTTCCAATTGCTGCGGCTGCGGAATCACCGCGAGACTGCAGAGGCGATTCGCAACATGACCATTCGCGGCGCGGGCACCATTGGCGCGACCGCAGGCTATGGCATGGCGCAGGCCTTTCTGGAAGGCGTTTCGCTGGCCAGAGCCTACGAAACGCTTGTCACCACGCGCCCCACCGCCGTGGACCTCAAGCACGCGCTCGACCGCGTGCTCCTTCAGGCGCACGACGCGCCGAGTGCGGTGGCCGTTGCCGAGCGGATTGCCGACGAGTATGTGGATCGGATGAAACGGATTGGCCGGATCGGATTGTCCTTGTTGCCGAGAAATGCCCGGGTGCTGACGCATTGCAACGCCGGTTGGCTGGCCATCGTGGATTGGGGTAGCGCGACGGCGCCGATTTACATGGCCCACCGAAAAGGTCGCCGCGTCTTTGTTTGGGTGGACGAGACGCGACCGCGTTGTCAGGGGGCCAAGTTGACCAGTTGGGAGCTGCTGAACGAAGGCGTGCCGCACAAGGTGATCGCCGACAACGCCGCCGGGCATTTCATGCGTCGCGGCGAGGTGGACCTGTGTCTGGTGGGAGCCGACCGCATCGCCATCAATGGCGACACCGCCAACAAACTCGGCACTTATGAGAAGGCGGTGTTGGCCAGGGAAAACGGGATCCCGTTTTACGTGGTGGCGCCGACTTCGACCATTGACCCGCTGTGTCCCAATGGCGACGCGATTCCCATTGAGGAGCGCGACGAGGAGGAAGTGCATTTCGTTGACGGAGTGCGCATCACTCCGCGCGGCGCGCGCGCGGCGAACCCGGCGTTTGACGTGACGCCCGCCCGATACATCACGGGCATCCTCACTGAGCGCGGCCTGTTCAAGCCCGCAGAACTCAAGCGATTATGGAGGCGATAATTTTCGATCTGGGCAATGTGTTGTTGCCGTTCGAATGGGATGTCGCAGCGGAGCGATTCTGCGTGCGGACCGGCTGCACCCGGCGGGAACTGGACGATTACATGGTCACGACTCCTTTGATGAGCCAATTGTCTCTGGGGGAGATGACCAAAGAGGATTTTTATCGGGTGATTTCGGAGGAGTTCGGGTTTGACGGCAGTTATGAAGAATTTGCGCTGTTGTGGTCGGACATTTTCACGACAGATGACGAGATGGTTTTGTTGGCCGAACAGCTCCGCGGGCGTTATCGGCGATACATTCTCTCCAACACCAACCCCATTCACACCGAGTTTATTTGCGCTCGGTATCCGTTTGTGCACGGCTTTGATGGCATGGTTCTGTCGCACGAGGTCGGCTTGATGAAGCCGGACCGGCGGATTTATGAGCTAGCCATTGAACGATTCGCTCTGAGACCGTCGGAGACGGTTTTCATTGACGACATCCTGATCAACGTGGAAGCCGCGGAAGCGGCGGGGTTGCGCGGCATCCATCATCGGGACGCGGACAGAACGCGACAAGAGTTGACGAAGCTCGGCATTAGCGGTATATAAATTACCGCCTGACCCATTGGGTTCCGCAGTAGCTCAATGGTGGAGCGAGTGACTGTTAATCACTAGGTTGTAGGTTCGAGTCCTACCTGCGGAGCCAATCTTTTTTTTCAACAGGTCAGGAAGCCATTGATCCAGCCGCCCCCGAACCGGAGAACTCGGTTTTGGCCGGGCGGCTGTTCTGAATCGCCATCTCCTTGATGGCGCGCAGATCGAGTTTGCCCGTGCCGAGGATGGGCAGTTTCTCGACATAAAGAAATTGATCGGGTCGGGGTTTCCAAAGGTTGGGCAAGTCGCTGGCAGACAGTTTTTCGATCACCCCAGCGAGTTTGTCCGGCGACAGTGTATGGAGGACGACCAGACGTTCGCCCTTTCTTTCGTCCGGTACGCTGGTGACGGCGAAACATAGCTCGGTCGCATTGGCCAACTGGTGGAGTTGTTCCTCGACCTTGATGTGCGGCACCATTTCGCCGCCGATTTTGCTGAAGCGCGTGAGCCGATCCGTGATGGAGAGAAAACCGTCTTCGTCCAGCGCCGCCACGTCGCCGGTCACGTACCAACCGTCGCGGAAGACTTCGGCAGTCTTGTCCGGTCTTCCGAGGTAGCCTTTCATCACGTTGGGGCCGCGCACCAGCAGCAATCCGGATTGGCCAACGGACAATGGTTCGCCGGTCTGCGGGTGCACGATGCGCACAGCGATACCCGGAAGAGGATGGCCGATTCGGCCGCGTTTCGCTCCGACTTGACGGAACCCGGCGGCGCGAAAATCGCGGGTGCTGACCGCAATGACCGGCGCGCATTCGGTGCAGCCGTACCCTTCGAGGGGGCGGAGGCCGAATGTGTCCTCGAACGCCTGTGCCAGGCGTTCTGGGAGTTTCTCGGCGCCCGTGACGACATATTGCAGGCTGCCAAAATCTTCCGGCTCGCAGCCGCGCAGGTAGAGTTGTAAAAAGGTCGGAGTCGCCAACAGGAAGGTACAGCGGTAGTTGCGCACAATGGCTCCGATGGCGCGGGCATCGAGCGGCGTCGGATGGAAGACGACCCCGCAACCGAGCACGGCGGGCGTGATCAGCGTCGCCGTAAATCCAAAGCTGTGGAAAAACGGGAGAATGCCAACGATCCTGTCGCTGGCGCGGAAGGCGAACGTCTGTCCCATTTGTTCGACGTTGGAACGGATGTTCCAGTGGGTGAGCATGACGCCTTTCGGGTCGCCGGTGCTACCGCTGGAAAAGATGACTGTGGCAAGATCATCCAGAGTCGCCGTTTTGCCCGATAAAACCCATTCGAGTGGTTTGGGCGGCAGCAACCAAGAGAGGGCGAGCGCAGCGAGTTTCTCAGCCAGATGCGGTCGCGCGGCGATTTCTTCAAGGTAAAGAGCCGGCACGGGCAGGGTCAGTTTCAGTTTTTCGAGAAAGGCGCGAGAAGTTAAAATGCTCGTCAGTTGGCACTGGCGAACGCAACGGGCGATGACTTCCGCGTTGGCGGTGTAGTTGAGGTTGACGGGGACCTTGCCGAGCAGGAGTGCGGTGTAGTTGACGAGCGCAGCAGGCACGCACGGAGGCAACAGGATGCCGACCATGGACTGGTCGCGCCAGACCGCCCGCAGACGCCGCGCGAGGAACACCGTGTTGGTGAGCGCGGCGCCGAAATTCAGGCGCCGTTTCGAGGCGTCGGCCATGAAAAACCGCCAGCGATGATGTTGAGCGGTTCGCACAAACGCGCGATGCAACGGCCAGAGCGTGCGGCGACGATGTTGCCAGGCGTCGGCGTTGAGGTCTTGAACCGCCTGACGCACTTCAAAGGGTGTGGACGTTGGGGGCATCGGTTTGCCGTAGCAGACCGTTACGGGGTAGGGGAAGTAGCGGGGCACTTTCCAGACAAACCGTCGTTTGGCATAACTGAAGATGCTGCCCCAGACGTTGTCCAGACAGACCGGAATAATCGGTGCGTCCACGTCCCTCATGATCCGCGTAAACCCGCGTCGAAACGGCAGCATTTGCCCAATGCGAGTGATCTGTCCTTCGGCAAAAATCAGAACAACCTCGCCATTGCGAATGGCGTCGCTGGCTTCGCGCAGGGAGCGAATCATCTCGCGCGGACGCAACTGGGCGGAAATCGGAATGGCTTTCATCGCTTTGGCAAACGGCTTGACAAACCAGAGATCGTAGATGTCCTTGAACATGACGGCCCGGATGCTCCGATCGGTTGAGGCGATCAACAGGAGCGCGTCCACAAAAGAAACGTGGTTGCAGACGAACAATGCGCCGCCGCGTTCGGGAATGTTGTCGCGTCCCTCAACCTTGATTCGATACACGGAGTGCGTGAACATCCAGACCAACAACCGCAACAACAAGTCCGGTAGCAGCCACAGCACAACCCCTGTCCCGACCGCTGTCATCGCAGCGCCTGCAATAAAAATTTGCGGCGCGCTCAACCCCGCCGCTCGGAACACGTAGAACAGCGCCGACCCCAGCATCACGCCGGTGAAGGACAACGTGTTGGTGGCGCCCAACACGGCGCCTTTGACTTCGCGTTGGGGCCGGTGCTGAATCAAGGCCGCGATGGGCACGATGAAAAAACCCGCAGAAAAGCCCATCAACGCCAGATGCGCTCCCAGAGCGCGGACGCTGAGTCCCTCCCGGCCGGCCAGCGCCGAAAACACCGTGATGCCGAGCGCGCCGAGCGGCACCAGACCGTATTCGATTTTCCCGCCGGAAAGATAACCCGCGGCCAAGCTACCCAGACCGATCCCAATGGCAACTGCCGCCTGCAGAAAACTGATTTCGGTGTCGGTGGCATGAAACACGTCCTTGCCGTAGATGAACACATTGAACAGCGCCAGCGAACCGAGAAGCGAAAAATACATGTCCCCCAGCATCGCCAACGTCAGAACCCGGTCGCGTCGAATGAGGCGGATTTGCGCGAACAGGTCCGCGAGAAAATTGATGCGAAACGCGCGAGGCGCTCGCGCGGGAGGCACGCGGGTGATGCCGAGGCTGAGGACGGTTCCGAGAATTGCCAGCGCCACCAACAACAGCCCGGCATGTGCCCGCTGGTTTCGGAACTGGTCGGAGATCGGGCCGGCGATCGCCCCCCCGGTCACGATGGCGACATTGGTGCCCAACACCAGCAGGCCGTTGCCCCACGAGAGGCGTTTTTCGGGGAGCAACTCCGGCATCAGACCGTATTTGGAAGGACCAAACAACGCGCTCTGCGCGCTCATCATGAACACGCAAAACAACAACAGCGGAATGTTCGTCCGCGCCAAACCGGCCGTCGCCAGCGCCATCACAGCGACCTCCAGCAGTTTGACGCCGATGGTCACGTCGCGTTTGCTGAAGCGGTCGGCCAACCATCCGCCGCTCATCGAAAACAGAATAAACGGCACGGCAAACAACATTCCGATGAGCGCCGCCAATGGGTCGCGCTGCGACGGCACGGTGACGATCTGGCCCACCAGAAACGTGACCAGAGATTTGTGCAGGTTGTCGCTGAACGCGCCCTGAAACTGCGTGGCCCACAAACACCAGAAACCGCGCCGCCAGCCGTTGGTCGGATTCATACGGGGCGGATTCTACGTGTTGGGAGGCGCCCGTGCAACTGCGCAGCGGTTGACAACGCGCGCCGATGCGGGTAGGATGCGAAGCGATTTTGTGTGGGGACGTAGCTCAGTTGGCTAGAGCGCCTGAATGGCATTCAGGAGGTCGTGGGTTCGACTCCCATCGTCTCCACCAAGCTTTTGATTGCACCAAAGGATGATCACCGTATACGTTCTCCAAGGAATCAAGTCAGGAAAACGGTACGTTGGAATCACCAGTGACTTGCCGCGACGATTGCTTGAACATCGGAGCGGTCGGACGAAAGGGGGACAGATTATCGGAGAGTTCGAAGTTGTTCACACGGAGCCGTACACAGATTATGCGAGTGCACGGTCCCGCGAGAAGTTCCTCAAGTCGGGACAAGGGCGTGAATGGTTGAAGGAACACGTGCGGAGGTCGTGGCCCGCCAAAGGCGGGCAGGGCAAGCTCTGAGCGAGCTTGTGCGCCGTAGGCGCATTCGACTCCCATCGTCTCCACCAATTCTTTCCTCGAATGAACCGAAGCGCGATGAACGATCCGCAGCGGGTGCGACGCAAACGGCGTCGGCCATAGGCGGAGTGTCTTTGCGCAACGGTTCAATGGTTTTCCCCTTCGCTTTATGACCCAACACATTCGCAATATCGGCATCATTGCCCACGTGGACCACGGCAAAACCACGCTGGTGGATCAACTCCTCCGCGAAGGCGGCGTCTGGCGCGACAACCAGCAGGTCGTCGAGCGAGCCATGGACTCGCTGGACCTCGAAAGAGAAAAAGGGATCACCATCAAGGCCAAAAACGCCTCCGTCCACTGGCGCGGTCATCTCATCAACATCGTGGACACACCCGGTCATGCCGATTTCGGCGGCGAAGTCGAGCGCATTCTCGGCATGGTGGACGGCGTGCTCCTGCTCGTGGACGCTTTCGACGGACCACAAGCACAGACCCGATTCGTGTTGCAGAAGGCTCTCCGACACGGCCTGAAGGTGATCGTCGTCATCAACAAAATTGATCGGGAACGCGCCGACCCGCTCGGCGTTCACGACAAAGTGCTGGAGCTCCTGATGGAGCTTCAAGCCAGCGAGGAGCAGTTCAACGCGCCGTTCCTTTATGCCAGCGCCCGCGACGGCTATGCCGTGCGCGACCTCAACGAGCCGCGCGAGAGCATGACGCCGCTGTTTGAAGCGATTCTCCAACACATTCCTCCTCCACGGGCCGATCCGTCGGCGCCGTTTCAAATGCTTGTGAGCAACCTCGACTGGTCCGACTACGTCGGGCGCATCGCCATCGGCAAAATCACCGGTGGCAGCGTCAAAGTCGGCGACTCCGTCGTTTGCATCCACAAGGACGGCCGACGCGAACGCGCCACGGTTACCAAGATTTTCGAGTTCAGCGGGTTGAAGTCCGCCGAAAGCGTTGTGGGCGACGCGGGCAACATCATCGGGCTGGCCGGTTTTGACGAGGTGGCCATCGGCGAAACCATCTGCGACAGCGAGGAGCGCGAACCGATCCCCTTTCAGGAAATTGATCCGCCCACCATCCAAATGCAGTTCGCCGTCAACGACGGTCCGCTGGCCGGGCGCGACGGCAAACTGGTGACCGCCCGACATATCCGCGAACGGCTTCTGAAAGAGACCCGCACCAACATCTCGCTGCGCGTGCAAGACACCGAGTTGCCGAACCTCTTCCTGGTGAGCGCCCGTGGCGAGATGCAGATTGCCATCCTCGTCGAACAAATGCGGCGCGAAGGCTACGAAGTGCTCGTCTCGCGTCCCGAAGTCATTACCAGGCGCGACAGCGAAGGCCGGTTGCTGGAGCCGATGGAGACACTCTGGGTGGAGACGCCACAGGACAAACTCGGCGACGTGCTGCAATGTCTGGCCGCCCGCAAAGCCGAGATCACCAACATGCAACATCATCCGCACGGCGTGACCGTCGAGTGCGTCATCCCCACACGGGGCCTCATCGGATTCGAGACCGATCTGGTCAACCTCACCAGCGGACGAGCGGCCATGTCGCACCTGTTCAAAGAATACGGCCCGTGGAAAGGCGAGATCATGACCCGCACCACCGGCACCCTCGTCTCGATGGAAACCGGCGTCGCCACCGCCTGGGCGCTCAACAACATTCAGGAACGAGGCCGCCTGTTCATCGGCCCCGGAGAAGAAGTCTATGAAGGCATGATCATCGGCGAAAACCCCCGCGCCGAAGACATGCCTGTCAATCCCACCAAAACGAAACACCTCACCAACATTCGCAGCCAGGGCGAAGGCAAAGGGATTCAATTGGAACCGCCACTGCGGATGAGTCTGGAGCGATGCCTCGAATACATCGCCGCCGATGAATACGTCGAGGCCACTCCGAAACATCTGCGGCTCCGCAAGAAAATCCTCAACGCGACCGCCCGCAAGCGCGCGGCGATGGCTTCGGCGACCGCAGCGGGTGGGTGATGAGTGGTTGGGTTCGTGGCGCTGCATCCTGACACTGCCACCGGATAATCTCTGTAGCCGCGAGCCTGCTCGCGGTGGCGATCAGCCAGTGTGAAACCAGCAAAGCCGCGAGCAGGCTCGCGGTGGCGATCAGCCAGCGTGAAACCAGCAAAGCCGCGAGCAGGCTCGCGGCTACAGGGGGCAGTGCTCGGATACGGTCCCGCGTCGGTCGAGAACGAACGATTTATTGCAGTCGGTTCGTCGTTCTGGTATGAAGCCAACGAAAGACAACCATGAGAACCCGTATGAAGATTCTGCGCTGTCTGATCGTTCTTACGATTGCCGTTGCCACCGTGGCGCTGGTGACGGCGGCGGAACGGACGCCGCGGAAAGGAAAACGAATCGTGAAACCATCGAACAAAACCTTTTACAATGCCGACGGCACGTTCAACGCCGCGAAGGCGAAACAGGCCTACTACGACATGATGAAACGATTTGGCTACCCGGTCTACGACAAGTTGAAGAGCGACGATTTCTGGGCGATTGATTTCGGGTTGGGGGACTTCGTCAACGTCGGCATGGGCGGTATTTTCTGGTGCAACGATTCAAAGCACGGTTATTTCGGGCATGAGATTTTTCTGTTGCCGGGCCAGATGATCGTGGAGCACGCGCACATGGCCACGCCGCAAGCCAAACCAAAGATGGAAGCATGGCTGGTGCGTCATGGCAGTGTGTATCTGTTTGGCGAAGGCGAAGAGATCAAGCCCTGCCCGGTGGAGCTGCCTGCGAGCCAGGCGAAGTTCATCACAGCACGGCGCTGTCGTTTTCTGAAGGCTGGGGAAATTGCCGCTCTCGACCGGCCAGAGGCTAAACACTTCATGGTTGCCGGACCCGACGGAGCGATTGTGACCGAGTTTGGGACCTATCACGACAACGCCGGTCTGCGGTTTACCCATCCGAATGTGACGTTTTAGGGTGTTTTCTCAGATGTCCGAAAGGCCTTCGCTGGGGGCCGGGAAGGCCACAGCGGAGAGGGAAAATTTTTAAAAAAATTTCTTGCATAAATACGGGGGGGTCTGTATTGTTTGTCGCCGAACGGTGGGTAGGCCGCGACGCTGTCCCCAAAGTCAACCTTGTTGGTCACCAATTGCGCGAGTTGAACCAATATGTGCCGGACAGAATTGTAGTGTCGTTGTAGGTAACGTCGGTGAGGTGTCATCAACCCAAGTTGTCGTGCCGTGCTTTACTGGCGGTCGCCATCGCCGGTAGTGTCCTTGTTCTCTCCGCCCATGGACAGGCCCCTTACTTCACGACGAATTATTGGACGAACTCCATCGTCGGCGTTAATAATTGGAGTGATCCGAGCAACTGGAGCAACGGAGTGCCTTCTGGCTACGGTTCCTCGAACACAGTTTTGATTTTTTGGGGCGCTGGCACATCTTTCAATAATCTCACTGGCGGCACCGCCAACGCCTATGCGTTTTGGTTGAACCAACTCGTCTTCAGCAACACCACCGGCACGCTCACGCTTTCCGGCGGCAATCTCTGGTTCCGAAACGGCACCAACGTGCTGGGAACGCAATGGGCCTCGGCGCCTATCATCCGGCAGGACGGCGCCTACAACGTCTATATCGCCAACAACATCACCAACCTCACCACGGGGTTGACTTTTCTCGGCGGCGGCACGGGCGACCTGGTTCTCAGCGGCCAGGTGACCGGTAGTGGTTCGATCACCAACGCCAACCAAGGCAACTACATGTTGATCTTGGCCGGGTCCAGTTTTTACTCCGGCGGCACCGTTCTGCGTTCGGGTAGCAAGACCGGCATCGGCAACACCAACGCGTTCGGCAGCGGCACGGTGACCGTTGAAGCGGGCGCGATCGTCTCCAACACCGTCAACATGCTCACCGGCGGGAACCGGGGAGTGACCAACACGTTCTCTCTTTCTTCCGGCATCGTCACCATGGATGTTTCCAGCGCCAACCTGTTGCTTGGCGGCAAAATCACTGGGGCCGGCGGAATTGATGTTCGGGGGAACCAGTGGCTCGTATTCAGCAACGCGGCAAGCGACTTTCTCGGAGGCATTCACGTCTATACCGGCGGTCGAATTGGTGTCGGAACGAACTATGCGCTGGGAGGCGGCACCCTTACGATGGAAGACGGCTCGACCTTGGGCAACCGATCCTCTTCAGCCCTGATTCTGACCAACGCCGCGATTAATTTTGTGTCCGGCACCGTGACGGTGGATGTCATGAACGGCACGCTGCGGCTTCGGACGCCGCTCACCGGTGACGGCGGGCTGGTGAAAATCGGCGAGCGCGCTCTGTATGTTGACACCAACAACAGCTACAGCGGCAACACCTACATCAACAACGGATTGGTGATGTTCCGACATGCCGAGACGATTTCGTCTTCCGGTTCGATTATTCTGAACCGGGGCGCCGTGGCCGGTAGCAACGCCAACATCGGCGCGTGGTTGCTGCCGAAGATTGCCGCCAGCTCCACCGGCATGTTGGCCATCGCCGCCGCGCAGACCAACGAGAACCTCAACTTCAACACATGGGGTTTCCAGAACATCAGCCTCGGCGGCGCGGAGACTGTCACCTACTCGGGCCAGTACACCCCGTGGCAACAGGACGGCACCAACCTCTATCGCATCGGCGCGGTCTATGGCGTCACGTTCACCTACAGTCCACTGATTACCGACTCCGATTTCGATGCCGTCAACGGCAGTTTTGTGGAAATCAACCGCGAAGGACTCGTCGGCATTGTCATCCTGAACTCGAACAACACTTACACGCTCGGCACACGGATCGGCGGCGGCACAGCCGGCGCCGGCGGCGCCACCGGCGGCGGCACACTTACGGTGACCACTCTGGATGACAGCGCGGGCAAGAGTGAAATTGGCGTGGGCGGACCGATTCTCTTTGATCGCGGCGCGCTCCGTTACATCGGCGGCGACGCCACCACCGTGCGCAGCATCACCAACTTCAGCTATGCCATCTTCGATGTCAGCAATGCGGTGGTCACGCTCACGCTCAACGGCGACGTCAGCGGCACGCGTGGTTTGATCAAAGCCGGCGGCGGCACCTTGACGTTGGCCGGCCCGATTAACCTGACGGGGGCGGGCGGGACGAATCTTTTGGAAAGTGGCGTTCTCCAGCTTTCCGGATCGGGCACCATCGCGGGCAATACGTATATTCGCAACACGGGCACGCTGAACATTGACGGCAACATCTGGCTCTCTGACGGTCTTTACGTGGGAGTTACCGCCGGCACGGTTGCCACGGCGGTCGTCAACCAGACAAGCGGCTCGTTGGTGTTGACCGGCGGCACGGGCGTGGCGTTGGGCAGTTCGCCGCGTGTTGCCAGAAGCCTGTACAACATGACCGGCGGCACGCTGAGCAATGTCAATCGGTTCATCATGGGCCTGAACAACACCAACGTTTCGATCTTCAACATGACCGGCGGCTTTTTCTACGCAGGGCTGCTGGAAGTCGGGCGACGAGAAAGCACCATTTATTCCACCGCCAACTACTTCGTGCAATCCGGTGGCGTGGTTCTGACCACCAACCTGTTCATGGGCGGAATCCTGAGTTCGCGCGACATTGCCAGTTATCTCATCCTCAGTAATGGCACGTTCACGGCGACAGCGTTCAGCAGTTGGGGGTCGGGCAGCAATGCGTATGCGTACATTTACATGGGAACGGGGGCGTATGTCTCCTTGCCAGCGTTTCCGACCGGTATCGGCACCAGTTCTTGGGCGGGGATCGTGTTCGACGGCGCCACGCTTTCGACGCGAACCAATGCGGGGATGAGCGTTGCCGCCAATGCTGCCGCAGCCAGCAACTATTTCGGGCGCACGGATGCCATTTACCTGACTGCCAACGGGCTGAACTTCGTCATCGGATCGGGCACCAACATCGGCATTGCGCAGGTCATTTCCAACTATCCCGGCCATGACGGCGTGCTGCGGAAATTCGGCGTCGGCACGCTCATTCTCAGCAACAACAACGTGTACAGTGGCGCCACGATTGTCAACAACGGCACGCTGCAACTCGGCATCGGCGGCGCCATCGGCAGCATCGCCAGTCCCACCGTGGACCTCACCAGCAACACCGCCCGTCTCGTCTTCAATCGCTCCGACGTTTACGCGCCAGTGTTCAGCATCAGCGGTTCGGGCGGCGTCGTCAAGGTCGGCTTGGGCACCAACGTATTCACAGTCGCCAGCACGTTCAGCGGCCCCACCATCGTCCAGACCGGCGCGGTCATCGTGGCCAACTCACTGGCGTTCCAGAACAGCACGGTCAGCAACTTCGTGGTGGGTGGCGTCCTGTTTAGTAACATCACGGAGGCCACGTTTGGCAACCTCGGCGGCACCGGCGACATTGCGCTGGCCAACTGGGCGGGCAGCCCGGTGACGCTGACGGTGGGCGGCAACAACACCACCAGCGCCTACGGCGGCGTGCTGAGCGACGCCGGCTCGCTCGTCAAGGTCGGCAGCAGCACATTGATTCTGGCTTCCAACAACACCTACACCGGCGGCACGATCATCAACGACGGCACGCTGCAACTGGGTCGGGGCACCAACGTTGGCAGCATCGCCAGCACGGCCGTTACCCTGGGATCGCCGACCAGTTTCCTTGCGTTCAACCGCTCTGACACGCTCACCAACTGGATCATGATCACCGGCGCGGGCGGTCTCGTCCAGAAGGGGCCCGGCGTCCTCGTCATCAACACCACCGGCAACGATTACACCGGCGGCACATGGATGGTGGGCGGCACGTTGAGCATCAGTGCCATCAGCGACACCGACCCCAACGCCAGCCACATCGGCACCACCGGCGTGCTCGGCTTCGCCGGCGGCGCGCTCCGCTACACCGGTCCCAGCGTCACCACCATCCGCACGGTCACTAATCCCGGCGTCGCCAACTTTGATATCACCGATCCCAGCGCCAATCTCACGCTGGCAGGCACGGTGGCAGGGCTGAGTCATTTCTGGAAGACGAATGTGGGCACGTTGACGTTCTCCAACAACACGGTGCTGATCGGCGGCGCGCTCCGCATTGCGCAGGGCACCGTGGTCATGGACGGCAGCAGCTACACCTCCCTGGGCTACTACGGTATCAACGACACGTTGGGCGACGCCACCGGCGCTGTGGCGCGGCTGATTATCACCAACAACGCCACCTACTACAAGACCAGCAACAGTTTGCTGGTGGCTTACATGGCT
>Ga0272448_1004096_pt1 | contig 16832 bp, 9 predicted proteins | sample YNPCB0191_FD_202220 | JGI IMG/M metagenome (GOLD analysis project Ga0272448, IMG submission 202220) | Hot spring sediment microbial communities from Yellowstone National Park, WY, United States - YNP-CB-019-1 | ecosystem: Environmental > Aquatic > Thermal springs > Hot (42-90C) > Sediment...
ATTTGTTTTGGTTGACAACTTTTTTCAAAATTATTTATCCTCCCCGTAGCTGGCCGTCAAACGGGGAGGACATGACAGAACTCCCCAAAAAAATGGTCGAAACGAGAGTCTTACTCTTACTCTTTCTCGTATAACGGCTATCCGTAACCGGCGACGGCTCGGTATGCCGGATACGGCACCGAACGATTATAATAAGGAGAAAGAGTAAGAGAAAGAGAAAGAGTTAGCAGGCGTTAACTGAAGCGTGATGCCTATGCCCGGCAGGGGAATCTCCCTCGCAAAGCGAACCAAACAGCTATGCCCTGGTATCTGCCTGATCGCTATCCACTCTTTTGGGAAGGGGTACGACGTCGTGTGCTGGGACGGCATCTGCGCCGGGTGATGCACATGGGGATCGTGTTGACGGCGATCAGCCTGGTGATCGGGCTGGGGCCGTTCCTGCTGGGAGATAGCAGCAGTTATGACCGCGATTACTGGCGGATGATCATGGCGATAGAGGCATTTCTCGCCATGCTGCTGGCCCCCGCGCTGGCGGTGGGCAGCTTTACCGCAGAGCGGGAGCGCGGGTCGCTGGATTTTCTCTTCCTCACCCCGCAGACAACACGTTCACTGGTGCTGCAGCGCTTCGCCGGGTGCGTCATTCTGCCGGCCGGGGTGATCCTGTGTTTTTTGCTCGCGAACGCGCAAACCGCGCTTGCCGGGCATGTCCCACTGCGTGATGTCCTAGCGGAATACCTCTTTCAATTCATACAGGCGAGCGCATTCGTCGCCTTCGCGCTGATGGCCTCCTGCCTGGCAAGCAACACGCGCGTCGCCGTGGTCTTCACCTACAGTTGCTTGTTCTTGCTGGAGTATGGCGGCCACTGGCTGCTGGGGGAGCAGCTCATCCATAACTACGCGATCAGCCAATCCACACCGCTGTGGCAACTGCTCACCGGCCCCTGGCAGGCGCTCTTTGCCCCGCTGCCTTACCTGGCCCTCGCGGTGCTGTCGTTATGGGAGTGCACCAGGGCGCTCGAGCGCCAGCGACGACCGGTAACACACGGCGGCCAGCAGCAGCGAGTGCATTCACGCGGCGTGACCGACCATCCGACCCCACGCTGGTACCTGCCGGACAACTACCCGATCTTCTGGGACGACCTGCGCCGCCGTTTGCGCGGGGGACGCACCTACACCGTACTGCTCGGTTTCGGGCTGGCAATATGCGCAATCCTGGTGATTGCCGCCTTCTGCGCCGACCTGCACAGCGACCCGCAGGAGTGGCCGCAATTCGGCCATACCTTGTTCATGTCCCTGATGGGCGGGCAGTTTGTGCTGATGTGGATCATCAGCCCGGGCCTCACGGCGACGATCTTCAGCAGCGAGCGGGAGGCCCAGCGGGCGGACTTCCTGCTGCTCAGCAAGCTCACCTCGCGGCAACTGGTCTACGAGAAATTTTTCAGCGCCCTCGCCGTGCAACTGCTCATCCTGGTATGTGGGGCGCCGGCCATCGCGATCATCGCCGCCACCTTCGGCGGCATCGCCCCCTGGGAATTGGCACTGGGCTATCTCTGCGTCCTGCTCGTCAGCCTCTTCAGCGCCTCCACCGCCCTGCTGTATTCCTGCAATGCGAAAACCTCCTCGGCGGCGCTGCTGCAGGGATACCTGTACGCCATCTTTGCCACCGCCGGGCTGCTCACCGTCTGGTACATCGGGTGGCTGCTGGCCATTATCTGGACCTTCATCAACCTCAACCGCGCCGCCAAACGCCTGGACGAGTGGCGCCATAACCTGGAGCAGGAGGACTCGTATGCTTTATTGAGGATGAAAGGGGTAAAGGGACGGCAGTAGCGTCCGCTCCGCTAATTCCGGTACTGCTGGGAATGCACCGGTTTCGGTGTAGTGCAATAAATGCGTCACGTTCACAAATCGCCGGTATCGCCAACAGAGGGTAGTCCGCGCCCACCGTGGCGCGCTGGTGGGAGTTTAGCACCCGTGAGGCCGTAAACACGGAACCGGCTTCGAGTCTCTATGTACACGGAGTAGAAATTCTCACCAGCGCGCCACGGTGGGCGCGGCCTACCACTATTCGCGATACCAGAGTGCCCGCTTCGTCAGGCGAGTATTTGCATCCCTGCCAGCCACAACCAGAGAGGGAAACCGTCCCCGAAACCGCTGCATCCCCTCGTACCTGTTTTGCCTTTTTCCCTTTAACTTTTTCCTTCGCTACACTTCTCTCCCCATCAGCAACAACAGCCCATGAATAATGCTCCACGGGTGCGGGGGGTCGCCGGGGACGAAGCTGGAGACGGGGAGCAGGTCGGTGACGCCGTTGGCTTCGGCATAACCGCCGCGGTGGAGGCCGCCGCTGATGGCGCTGGTGCCGACGGCGATGACCAGGCGGGGTTCGGCCATGGCATCGTAGCAGCGCAGCAGGGGCTCGCGCATGGCGCGGCCCACCGGGCCGGTCACCAGCAAGGCATCGGCGAAGCGCGGCGAGGCGACGAAGTGGATGCCGAAGCGGGCCACATCGAAGACGGGGTTGGTGGAGGCGATGACCTCCAGGTCGCTCACGTTGTCGCCGGTGGAGACTTCACGGATATGCAGCGAGCGGCGGAAGGGCGTGGGCTGAGGTGCTGCCGGGATGGCGTGCGTGCGGTTGGAGAGCACCAGGGCGTCGCGCGTGCGCACTGCCGTGCGCGTCGAGCGGTCGGCGATGATGGTCCCCGCGGGGCAGCTTGCCGTGCAGCCATGGCAGGCGATGCAGCGCCCGCGATCCAGCGTGACGGCGATGCCCTCTGCATCAGGGGTCAGCGTGATCGCCTGCATCGGGCACCGCTCCACGCAGCGGCGGCAACCGGCGCATGGGCTGGCGGTCACCGCCGGCAGGCCGGTGGCGTCGTCCGGCAGCTCAGGGCAGCAATCGCGCTGGGTCAACAGGCCGGTGGTCAATAGGGCGAGAAAAGGATTGGGCATGGGTCAACTCACAGATCATTGCCGCTGTACGACAGGTTAAAGCTCTTATTGCAGAGCGGGAAATCGGCGACCAGGTTGCCGCGGATGGCGATGGCCAGGCCGGTCCAGTTGTTGAAGCTGGGGTCCTTGATGGCGTAGCGCGCGATGGCGCCGGTCTCGTCGGTGGTGATCCAGTGCAGCAGCTCCCCGCGCCAGGCTTCGACCAGGCCGATACCCGCGCGTTCGGCAGGCAGCACGGCGCCGGCCAGATCAACGGCTATCGGGGAATCCGGCAATTGCGCCAACTGTGCGTCGATGATGCCGATGGCGGCGAAGATCTCCTCCACCCTGATCTGCGCGCGGGACAGCACATCGCCGGCTTCGCGGTGCGCCGGGGTGAACGGCAAGGCATCACGGTCAAAGGTAGCGCGCACATCGTAGCGGCTGCCGCTGGCCCGTCCCGCCGGCCCGACGATCCCGAAGTCCCGCGCCAGCCCGGGTGATAGGCGACCGGTGCCTTCCATGCGCTCGATGACCCCCGGGTGCTCGATCACCAGCGGGATGTGCTTGCGCAGGCGTTGGGTCAACTCCGCCAGGCCCTGCACCATTGCCGTGCGGCGCCCATCGTCCAAATCGCGGGCGACGCCGCCGGGCACGATGAACCAGCGCTGGCGGCGGGTGCCGGTGAGCAACTGGCAGAGCGCCAGCACGGCGCCGCGCAACGGCGGGAAGAGTGATGCGCCCACGCTGTAGCCGATGTCGCCGGACAGCGCGCCGATGTCGCCGATGTGGTTCGAAAGTCGTTCCAGTTCCAGCGCGATGGTGCGGAGGGCGACGGCCCGTGGCGGCGGCGTGATGTCCAGCAGTTGCTCGATGGCCCGCGCGTGCGCCAGCGCGTTGCCCGCCGCCGTGTCGCTGCTGGCGGATTCGGCCAGGAAGTGCGCCTGCTGCCAGGGTATCTCGCACAGCCGCCGCTCCACACCACGGTGCTGATATCCCAGCCGGATTTCCAGGTTGGTGATCACCTCTCCCAGGCAGCTAAAGCGGAAGTGCCCCGGCTCGATGATCCCGGCATGGATCGGCCCCACGGGGATCTCGTGGATGCCTTCCCCCTTGACCTTGAAGAAGGTATACGGTTCTCGCGATGTGCCGGCATCCGGCAACAGCGGCGTCAGGTCGAGCGGCCAGGCGTCGTGATGCAGCAGGATGCTCTTCCAGCGCGGGTGGCCGACAGCGCGCACGCCGAACATGTCGCCCACCGCGCGCTCCGCCCAATGGGCGGCGGGCACGTGTGGCGTGATGGCAGGGTACTCGCGCACGCCGGCGAGCAGCTCTGCGCTGAGGATCACCCCACGGCCTTGCGCCGGCTGCAGCAGCAGTGTTTCGATGAGAATATGGTCCTGCTGCGCGCGGGCGATGAGATGGCCGAAGCGCCAGTCTGGTTGCTTGAAGCGCTGGCGTGCCAGTTCCGGCAGGTGTTCCGGGGCGACTGGCAGACATTCAAACGGCGTGGTCGGTGCTAGTGTCAGGCTCATGGCATCCCTACTTTCCCCATCGCGACCGAGGTGAGGACCGCCATCACTGCGGGCGAGATGGCCAGCCCCGTCGCCAGCGAGGCGATCATCAGCAGACTTGGCACGACCGCCCAGGAGCGGGCCGGGGTGCGCGTCACGGAGGAGGGGGCTTGTCCAAAGACTACCCGCGCCACGTGGGTGGTCAGCGCGATGAAAGTGATCGTCAACCCCACCAGCACCAGCACGGCGGCGAGCCGCTCGCCGGCAGCGAAGGTGTCGCGCAGCAGCAGCCATTCGCTGATGAAGGTGCCGAACGGCGGACTGCCGGCAATGGCGAAGGTCGCCGCGGTGAGCAGGCCGCCCCAGAGCGGCGATGCCTGCAGCAGACCGCTCAGCTTATTCAGCGACTTCGTGCCATACAGGTGGAGGATATTGCCGGCGAGGAGGAAGAGGGCAACCTTCACCAGGCTGTGATTCAGCGCGTGCAGCAGGAAGAGCGGGGTGGCGCCGATGCCGATGGCCAGCGTGAGCAGGCCGACGTGTTCCACGCTGGAATACGCCCACATGCGCTTCAGGTCATGCTGCCGGAGAAGCATCACGCCGGCGGCGAGCACGGTGATCGCCCCCGCCGGCACCAGCACCTGCCGCACCAGCGCTCCTTGCCCGGCGGCGTCCATCATCTGTGCCAGCCGCCAGATGGCCAGCAGGGCGCAGTTGAGCAGCGCGCCGGAGAGCATGGCGGAGGCGGGCGCCGGCGCTTCGCTGTGCGCATCGGGCAGCCAGTTGTGCAGCGGGAAGAGCCCCGCCTTGGTGCCGAAGCCCAGGATGCAGAAGATGAAGCCCAACCGCAACAGGCGCGGGTCGAAGGAGGCCGCGTGCGCCTGCAGGGCGCTGAAGGAGAGGGTGATAGCCCCGGTGGTGTGCTGGGCGGCGGCGATGAGCAGCGTGCCAAACAGCGCCAGCGCAATGCCCACGCTGCAGAGCAGCAGGTATTTCCAGGCGGCTTCCAGCGAGCGACGGCTGCGATGGTAGTAGACCAGCGGCGCGGAGAGCAGCGTGGTGGCTTCCATGGCGATCCACAGGTAGCCGAGATGCTGGGAGAGCAGCACGCCATACATGGCCAGCAGGAAGAGGCCGCACAGGGTGTAGAAGAAGCAGAACCGGCGGTCGGGGATCTCTTCGTTCTGGCGTTCGGCAGGCAGCAGGAAGGCCGCCTGGATGAGCGCGCAGGCGGCGACCAGCGTCACGATGAGCAGGAAAGCCGCCGAGGGGCCGTCGATGCCGAAATCCGCCGCCACCGCGCCGGGATGGCGCAGGACCGGCAGGCAGGTATAGATGACGACGGCCAGTTGGACGACCATTGCCATTGCTGCCGTCCAGGGGATCCAGCGGGCGCCGCGGGAGTAGAGACCGAGCAGGGCCAGCGCCAAGGGGATGATCAGCAGGCAGAGGAGTGGATTCAATGGCGTAACCCCCGCAGTTCGGTGACGTCGATGTGCTCAAAGCTGCGATTCAGGCGGAAGATGACCACGCCGGCCACCATCACCCCCACCAGGATGTCGAAGATCACCCCCATCTCCACGATGAGCGGCATACCGTGCGTCTGCGTCAACCCGTAGAGGAAAATGCCGTTCTCCAGCACGAGAAAGCCGATCACCTGGCTGAGCGCGAGGCGGCGGGTGATCATCAGCAGCATGCCGATCATCAGCAAGGCCAGCGCCATGCCGGCCGCTCCGGGCTTCCCCTGCGCGGGCACCGCGAGCAGCGGCGCGAGGAAGAAGCCGGCGATGAGGATGGCGCAGCCGAAAAGCAGCGCCAGCGTCGGGTGAAGGACGCCGTCATCCCGGTGCACCGCCAGGCGCCAGGCGGACCAGCGCAGGTAGGCGGGGATGGCAATGGCCTTCACCGCCAGCACCACGCCGGCCAGGATCAGGTACGAGAGGACATGGTGCTGCCAGCCGATGATGCCGGCGATGGTCGCCAGCAACAGCGTCTGCACCGCCAGCGCGGTGAGCAGGGATGGCAACCGCGAACTGCCGCACATCCAGAGCGCAACCAGCCCCGTGCCGGCTGCGGCGATATCGATGAGTGAGAGATGCATGATGGGATTATCCTCGCGCCACCGCGACCAGCGCGGCCAGCAGGCTGAGCGCCGAAGCGAAAGCCAGGTAGTTCGGCGCCGCACGCCATTTCAATTTGACCAGCAAGCCCTCGGCCACGGCGACAAAGATCCCGAGCAGGAAGAGCGCGACCAGACTGAGGCCGTAATGCAGGGGGAGCGCCGTGCGGGCAAACCCCGGCCACACGTTGAGCCAGGTCTGCGCGGCCAGCCCGAAATAGACGCAGGCGCGCAGCGCGCCCGCGTATTCGACCAGCGCCAGGTTGCGCCCGCTGTTCTCCAGGATCATCGCCTCGTGCACCATGGTGAGCTCCAGGTGGGTGGTCGGATCGTCGACCGGCATGCGCGACAATTCCGCCAGCGCGGCGATGATCAGCGCGCCGCCGACCAGCGCGGCGATAACCGGGTTCGCCGGGGCGGTGTAGATGGTCGCCAGGTCCATGACGCCCGTCTTCAGCGCCAGCGCGCCCAGCCCGATGATCAGCGCCGGCTCCACCAGCAGGGAGATGGTCGCTTCCCGGCTGGCACCCAGCCCGCCGAAGGCCGACCCGGTATCCATGGCGGCCAGCATGGTGAGAAATTTGCCCAGCGCCAGCAGGTAGAGCACCAGCAGGAAGTTGGAGATGCCCGCCCAGCCGGGGGGCAGCAGGCTCCCCGCCCAGGGGACGCAGGCGGCGGTGATCACCGCAATGATGAGCCCTACGCGCGGTGTCCAGACGAAGATCCAACTGGCGGTCTGGCTGATCGTCTCGCTCTTCCGGAACAGCTTGGCGATGTCGTAGAACGGCTGCCACACCGGCGCCCCGTAGCGCGTCTGCATCAGCGCTTTCGTTTTGCGGATGACGCCCACCAGCAGCAGGGGCACGAGCAGGATGTTGAGGAGAAAGCACAACAGGATCATCGGCGTACCCCCACCCAGACCAGCAGGATCAGCACCGCCACCATGTAGAGCAGGTATTGATGAATGCTCCCGGCCTGCAGGCGCAGCAGGAAGATGCCCGCCGCCCGCTGGATGGCGCGGGCGAGCGGGGCATAGATGCGCGTCTCCAGGTACGGCTCATGGGTCGCATGCACGGAGACATCGCTGGGAAAATGGCGGCGGTTCTTGCCCTTCACCTCGATGTCCACCTCATAGCGGTAGATGGCGCTGAAGAGGCGGGAAATCGGCTGGGCGAAACTCGTCGCCGTGTATTGCGTGCGCGAGGCGAGCGCGCCGAAGCCGCACTCCCAGGTGATGAACCGGCGGGCGGGATGACGGCGAGCAAGGGCGGCCAGCAGGACCGCCAGCCCGGCCAGCGTGCAGGCCATCACCAGCGCCAGCGCCGACATCGGGATTGTCCAGGTTGCCGTGAGCAGCGGTGCTTGCCCGCTCATGGTGGCAATAGCCTGCAAGGGGAGGAGCAGCAGGGGGGCGGCAACGCCCAGCCCGATGCACAGCACCCCCAGGATGCCCTGCGAGGTCACCATGCCGGCGTCAGCCTCGGCGGCATGCTCCGCCTGCTTGCTGCGCGGCATGCCCAGGAAGACCACCCCTACCGCTTTCACGAAGCAGGCGATGGCCAGCCCGCCGATGAGCGCGAGCACGCCCATCAGCAGCAGTGCGCCGAAGCGCACGAGCATCGTCGGCCCATTCAGCGCCAGGTCGAAGAAGCCGCGGTAGAGCAGCCACTCGCTGGCAAATCCGTTCAGCGGTGGCAGCGCACAGATCGCCGCACTGCCGACCACAAAGGAGAGGGCGGTCCACGGCATACGGTGGATCAGCCCGCCGAGGTGTTCGATATCGCGCGTATGCGCCCGCGCGTCGACCGCGCCGGCGCCGTAGAAGAGCAGGCTTTTGAAGATGGCATGGTTCAGCGTGTGGAAGAGCGCCGCCGCGATGCCCAGTTGCGTGAGCAGCGGGATCTGCGCCTGCTCGCCGACCAGCGCGATGCCGATGCCCATCAGGATGATGCCGATATTCTCGACGCTGTGGTAGGCCAGCAGGCGTTTCAGGTCATGCTGCAGCAAGGCGAAGAGCACGCCCCACAGCGCGGAGATGGCGCCGATGACCAGGATAATCGGCCCGAGCGCTGGGGTGGCGAGGTGGTTGCCGACGAGGAAGAGGCGCACCATGGCGTAGATGGCGGTCTTGATCATCACACCGCTCATGATGGCGGAGACGGGCGCGGGCGCCGCCGGATGGGCGATAGGCAGCCAGAGGTGGAACGGCCACCCGCCCGCTTTCGTCGTCAGCCCGGCGAGGATGAGCAAGGCCGGCCCGAGCACGGCCATGCCGGAGACGCCCCAATCGGCAAACGTCCAGCTCCCGGTCAGCGCGTGCATCCAGAGGAAGCCGGCCATCAGGAAGGTGGTGCCGATGCGTGTGGCGCCCAGGTAGATGAGCGCGGCGCGGCGGGTCGATGCCTGGGCATGGTCGGTGGCCACTAGCGCGAAAGAGGAAAGCGCCATTAACTCCCACGCCACCAGGAAAGCGAGCGCATTGCCCGCCAGCACTACCCCCGCCATGCTGATGAGCAACAGGCCAATCCCCGCCCAGACAAACCCCCGCGGGATGCGCGGGGATAAATGCTGAAAATAGCCCGGGGCGAAAAAGGCTGTCGTGCAGCCGATGAGCGCGATAATCGCGAGAAACCAGCGGCTGAGCGGATCATACACCTGGGAGAGTGCGGCGTCGCCCAGGAAGAGCGGAAGGGGGAGGGTGACCAGGGCGTTGCCACCGAAGATGGCCCCGCAGAGGAGGCCGAGACCCCCGATGGCCATCAGGATGGGCAAGACCAGGCCGGCATAACGACGGACAACAATCCCGAGGATCGCGACACCCAGCCACGCGAAAAGGGCGGTGTGGCACCAGCCGACGAATCCGCCCGGAAGTTCTGGTATAGACATCTCAAGCGCCAATCTATTCGGAAAGATGGGGACTCAGCCCCACAGCGATCGCCTGGCGCCTGGACCCTCAAGCCGGTTAACGGCCGTCCGATATATTATCGCTTCGCTGCCAGAGAGCGGATTCCTCCCCGGCTTTTCGATTTTTTGAAAAAAGTCAAATCCTGTCAATCCCGTTAATCCTGTCAAAAAACCACTCCCCTACTCCCCGATCACCGTCACCACAATATTGCGCCGGCGGGGCTTGATATCACATTCCAGCAGGAAGATCTGCTGCCAGGTGCCCAGCAGCGGGCGGCCATCGGCGACCGGCACGGTGAGCGAAGGCCCGAGCCAGGTGGCCTGCAGGTGCGAGTGGCCGTTGCCGTCATGCCACGCCTGCTCATGCCCGTAGTCACGGCTGGGCGGGATGAGGCGGTCGAGCAGCGCCGGCAGGTCATGCTCCAACCCCGGCTCGAACTCGATGGTGCCCACCGCGGCAGTGCTGCCGACCACGAAGACATGCGCCGTGCCCACGGTCACCCCGGACGCGCGCACCAGTGTTGTCACCTGCTCGGTCAGGTTGTGCATCTCGCGATGCCCGGCGGTTTCCACGGTGAATTGTTGTTGGTAGACCATTGATCGTCTCCTGATCAAAATAGCTCCGGCTCCCCCGTTGCGTCGGGAGAGCCGGGGTGAAGTGATCCCATTGATCGCCGGCGTTTACGGCATGACGATGTCGTTACTGCACGAGAGGAAATTCCCAAAGTCATCACAGACATTGATCACACATTCATACTTCGTGTTACTCTGTAACAATGCCGTCGCTTGCCCGTCTTCATTAAAACTGGCAGAGGTGCGGTTCGGCGCAAGATTCGCACTCTCCCAGATGGGCCGTCCATTCGCATCCGCCACAAAGAGCTTATACCCGCGCATATTGGGGACCTGCGCGCTGACATTATTCCACTGGAAGGTGAGGGTATTATTGGGACCGGGGGTGCGGGTGAAGGACGGATTCGCCGTCACCAGCCCGGTCACGGCGCCGGTGATCATCTCCTGCGTTTGATCCGGGTAGGTGATTACGAAAGTATACTGATCGCCAACTGCGGGCATGTTTGTCGGGACGATATCAACGAGGTAGCTGTTGGCGTTGGCGTCCCAGCTCAACGGTTTTGAGGTTGTATTCGGACCACTGACAGTGACTGAGGTGGCTTGTGGACAGTAAACCCGCATGCGCATCATGCAGTAGATGCCCATCGAGACATCGACGGCAGAGTAAATCTCGGCATGTGCCCGGTGCTGGTTCCCGAATAACTGCCATTGTCCGTTACGTTTGGCAATCCAGCCCAGGCCGGAGTGATCACCGGTCTGTTCCGTCCCTGGTACCGAAAAACTCGAGGATGGACTGCCATCGTTATAGGTGATCGTGAACGTCCCGGTCACGGTGGCCGTCTCCCCATAGACAGCGATGCCGGAGATCGCCAGGTCCACCGTCTGGATCGCCGCGATGCCTTCAGCAAGACCCTGCTGGAACGTGTTGCGATCTTCCCCATTGTTCAGGTAATCCGGCGCCACCAGCGCCATGAAATCGTTCACGTTATGCGCCTCGATCGCCGCCTTCATCGACGCATAGAGCGCGCGAATTGGGCCATCTTCCTGCTGGGCATTCGGCGGCACCATGAGTGTGGTGGTATACGCACTGGCGGTGGTGTCCCATGCCGGCACGCCATACGGGTCATACCAATCGACGCCCCCCTTATCAAGTATAAGGGTGCAAGGCCCGGCCGCCAACGGCGTGGAGGGCAGCAGGCTAAAAGTGCGGGTAAAGGTAGCCGGATTATAGGTGAAATGCGCGCGATCCGCGATGATGTCGCCGGAAAGCTGCACGCTTCCCTGGGTGAGATAGAAATCCCAGCTAATGGTGGGGCGGTCCCATTCGACGCTCAATACATATTCGTGCAGCACCGTATCCCAGTAAATACTGCTGGAGACCACCGTGGGCTTCCCGGTGTAAGGGGACACCGGATCCGTCGAAATACGATGGAAGGTGAACGGGATCACATTGGTACCCAGCGAGATCGTACCGTCGAGCACATTACCGCCATCCCAGGTGAGATCGTAGTCGAGACTGTCGCTCCCGGAAGCTTGCGAGAAGGTGACATGGCTGCCGTTCACCAGGCCGGTGACGCCGCCCCCAACGGTAATCGTGTTGGCATCCAGTTGCGTGATGAGTAATCCGGCAACACCGCTCACATCGCCCGATGTGTGCGTTGCCTCCCAGCGCCCCGTCAGTGTCTTGCCGTCGTAAATGTGGCCATCCACCGTCGCGCTGGTGAGCACTCGCGTGTCGCCGCTGGCCACATCGACACCCTTCACCTGGCCCACCCCTTTGGCAAACCACATGCGCTGCTGCCGCGTGCCTTCCCCCGGTACCGTCTGGTCGATCCGCAGGATCACACAGTCGGTGAAGGTGCCGGCCGGCACGGTGACGGTCTCTTTACCTTCGATGATCCCGGTGAAGGTATATGTGCCGAGGTTAACGCCGTTCACCAGCCAATCCCCCGAGCACAGCATCGGCTGCCCGATGGTCATCAGCACGGGGAACGCCAGCGGGGGATCCAACCGCGTGGTTGATTCCTCATCCCAGCCGAAATAATGGAAGTGATCTGCGTCAAAGCCGAAGTAGTCGTAACTCACCCAGCCGGACCCCTGATTCTTCAGTTTCATCGCTTGCTGGGTGCCGATAGTGACTTGCGAGTCGACACTCTGGGAGGATGGGTCTGTCCCATCCGCGTTGGCGTTATTCCACTGGTTCCCGATGGTCAGCGGCCAATACTCGGCGAAGTTGATCTGCTCGACGCTGTTCGAGGGCACCGTCAGCGTGGTGGTATAGGCATTGGCCGTGGTATCCCAGGCGGTGACGCCATAGGGATCATACCAGTCGACGATGCCCTTATCAAGCGTGAGGGTGCAGGGTCCGGCCGTGAGCGGTGTGGATGGCAGCAAGGTGAAATAGCGGGTAAAGGTTGCCGGGTCATAGGAGAAATGCGCGCGGTCCGCGATGGCGTCGCCGGAGAGCTGCACACTGCCCTGGGTGAGATAAAAATCCCAACCGACAGTGGGACGGTCCCACGTGACGCTCAGCACATATTCACCCAGCATGACATCCCAGTAGATATTGCTGGAGACCACGGTCGGCCTCCCGGTGTAAGGTGTCACCGGATTCGTCGAGACACGATGGAAGGTGATCGGGGCGGAGTTGCCTTGCAGGGAGAGCGTACCCTCCAGCACATCGCCATTCCAGGTGCAATCGAAGCTGAACGTGACCCCCAGAATATTTTTGCTGAAGGTGACATGGTTGCCGTTCACCTGACCGGAGGTGCCTCCGCCAATCGCGAGCGTGTTCGCATCGGTCTGGGTCATGATCACCCCGAAGACGCCGCTCCCACCCCCTGAAGTGGTCGTCGATTCCCAACAGCCCGTCAGCGTCGGCGTCGTATTCGATGGCGGCACCGTCAGCGTGGCGGTGTAGGCATTGGCAGTGGTATCCCAGGCCCAGGCGCCATACGGGTCGGACCATTCAATGCTCCCGTCCTCAAGCGTGATCGTACAGCTTCCGGGATTCAGCGGTACGGACTGATCCAATGCCATATTGTAGGTGCAGGTCGTCGGGTCATACGAGAAATGGGCTTTGTCGAAGGACGAATACTCATTTGCGTCTTGTTGAATGCGGCAATCCCAGCCAATGATCGGGCGATTCCACTGCACGCTCACGACATATTCATTGAGCGTGGCATCCCAGAAGATGCGGGAGGATGTGACCGTCGGTTTCCCGGTGTAGGGGGAGACGGGATTTGTTGATTGTCTGCTAAAGGTCACGTGATAGACGGTACCTTTGGGATTCGTCAACGTTCCGGCGAGTTGTGTACCATTGCTGGTAAGATTCGTGGTCGCATTCATCCCATTGACTATAAATGGGATAGTCAACTGATTGCCGTTGATGGTGCCATTGAAGGCATAACCTCTGATGGTGCCGGCGATGTTGGTCAGCGTTTGCTGGGTAATCAACAGCCCGAGCACGCCGCAGATATCGTCCTGGCTATCGGATGGCGTCGTTCCGACAGCATCCCAGCGGCCAATCAGCGACGGTGCGAGGGCCCCGTAGGTGTGGCCATCGACCGCGGCGTAGGTGAGCACCCTGGTGTCCCCAGAAAGTAGATCGACGCTCTTCACCTGGCCGACACCTTTGGCGAACCACTGGCGCTGCTGCTGGGTGCCATCCGGCGTCTGCTGATCGAGCTTCAATACGAGGCAGTCGGTGAAAGTACCGGCGGGCACGGTGACGGTGGCTTTCCCCTCGATCGTAATCGTAAAGGTATAAGCGCCGAGATTGGCACCGTTCTTCAGCCAATTGCCGGTGCAGACCATGCTTTGCCCCAGGGTCATCGACGTGGGGAAAGCCATCGGAGGGCTCAAGCGCGTCGTGTTGGAATCCTCATCCCAGCCGAAATAGTTGAAATTCCCGGCGGTGTAGCCGAAGTAGTTGTAACTTACCCAGTCCGGTCCCTGGTTCTTCAGCTTCATCGCCTGCTGGGTGCCGATGGTGGTCTGCGCGTCGACGGTCTGGGATTCCGTATTCGTCCCGTCAGTGTGGGCGGTATCCCAGCGGTTCCCAATGGTCAGCGGCCAGTAATCGGCGAAGTTGAGCTGCTCGCCGAGGATGGTGATCGTCGTGGTGTAGGCGTTGTCGGTGGTGTCCCAGGCCGGCACGCCGTAGGGATCGACCCAGTCCACATGATCGCCTTCATCCAGCGCCAGCGTGCAAGCGCCAAAATGCAGTGGGGCCGTCTTGAGCAGCGGCATGGTGAAAGTATACGTGGACGGATCATACGCCATGTTTTCGACGTCAACATTGTCGCCGCTGATCTCCATGCCGTCCTGTGTGATGTGCAGGTCCCACCCGCAGACCGGACGGTCCCAGGTCGCACTTACCACGTATTGCGCTGTGGCGGCGTTCCAGGTGATTGAGGCTGAGGTGACCGTGGGACGCCCCGAGTAGGGCGAAACCGGATTCGTCGACTTGCGCACGAAGGTGAAGGGCATGACATTTGTGCCCTGGGTGGCGGTGCCGGACAATTGCTCGCCGCTCCAGGTGAGATCGCAGACGACATTGCCGTCCGGGATGGCCAGGGTGAAGGTCAGGTGCTGGCCCGTCAGTTGACCGGTGAAGGCGATGCCGCGGCAGGTGCCGGATACTGTGGTCGCGTCTTGCTGCGTAAGCAGTAAGCCGATACAGCCGATGTTGTTCCCACTGGTATGGATCGCATCCCAGCGCCCGGTCAAATTGCCGACGGTGATGGTGACGGTGGCCACGGCGGAAGTTAGTTTGCCGTCTGAGACGGTATAGGTGAACTGATCCGGGCCGACGTAGTCTTTAGCTGGAGTGTATACCGCCTTGGCCCCGCTGACGGAAACCGTCCCGTGCGCCGGCTTGTCGATCACAGTGAAGGTGAGTTTATCGCCATCCGGGTCGCTGCCGTTCAGCAGGATCGACGTCGCCGTATTGGGCGTGACTGCCACGGTCTGGCCTGCGGCGGTGGGCGGGTAATTCACCGCCGTGATGGTAAACGAGACCACAACCTCCTTGGAATACGCCGTGCCGTCGAAAGCCTTGTAGCTGAAGCTGTCCGTGCCCGCATAGTAGGCGGCCGGGGTATAGGTAACCACACCGTGATCCAGTGCGGAAAGTGTGCCGTGCAGGGGCTGTTTCGTTACGGAAATCGAAAGCGTGTCCTCGTCATCGACATCAGCCATCGCCAGCGTGATGGCCGAGGGCTGGTTTTCCGCGGTGGTTATCTTTTGCGCGCTTGCCGTAGGCACATGGTTGACATGTTGCACGTTGATGCTCACTGTCGCCGGGTCGGAGGTGAGTTTGCCGTCCGACACTGTGAAGGTGAAGCTGTCTGCTGCATGGAAGCGCGGGTTCGGCGTGTAATTCACCTTATTGCCGCTGATTTTCCACTTACCGGAGGCAGGTGGGGTGACGATGGTATAGGTTAACTTGTCGCTATCCGGATCGCTCCCCGACAGCAGGATCGCCGCGGTGGCGTCTTCATTCATGGTGATCTTCTGGCTATTCGCCGTAGGCGGATAATTGATGGGCGAGATGGTGATGGAGACGGTGACCACACTCGAATAGACCGTGCCATCGAAGGCTTTGTAGCTGAAGCTGTCCGTCTTCGCGTAGTAGGGCGCCGGGGTATAGGTGACCGCACCCTGCTCCAGCGTGGAGAGGGTGCCATGCGCGGGCTGCTTGGTTACCACGATGGAGAGCGCATCCCCGTCGTCGACATCGGTCATCGCCAGGGGAATGGTCGCGGGCTGGTTCTCCGGGGTAGTCATCTTCTGCGCTGTCGCCTTAGGCGCATGGTTGACATGCTGCACGGTGATGGTCACCGTGGCCGGCGCGGAAACGAGCTTGCCGTCGGAGACCGTGAAGGTGAAGGTATCCACGGCATGGAAGCGCACCGCCGGTTTATAAGTCGCTTTCGCGCCGCTCAGCGTCACCGTGCCGTGCTGGGGTTGCGTGGCGATGGCGAAGATGAGCTTGCTCCCTTCCGGGTCTTTGCCCGTCAAGGTGATGGCGATGGACGCATCTTCTTTCACTGTCACCGCCTGGTCATTCGCCGTCGGCGCTTGATTCACAGGAGATTGTGCAACTACCATCCCGGGGAACAGCCCCAGCAGCAGAAGCAGGAGAAGATGACCCACGCGGGTCTGATGACAGATACGCTGCATGGACATGGATAATACCGCCCTTCATCGTAAGTAATCGGCAGGGGGAAATGGCACCCGCTGTGTAATCCAACCGACTAACCGATTATCCGGGGGGTAAGCGTATTTGTCAATAGTAGCGATTTGTTTTAAAGATAAAGGATTCACATTTCCGCCGACCCCCTTCCCTGCGAAGGAAGAGGGCTGGGGGGTTAGATAAATTCGCGAGGGTGCCGTCGCTTCAATTCCGGAATGGCCCAGCCGCGCCGGTTTGTTCCAGGTAGGTGCAGTAATTGCGGAGAGCGCCGCGGGCGTGCTCCGGGCCGCCTTCCTTCATTACCGTCCACATCCTCGTAACCGCATCCCTGTATCCTTGGTACGCCGAATTTAGGCAAGGTCGGATGCATGATTTCTGGCCATGGGCACGGGCACTGTCGACGGCGCACCCGTAAAGGATGCGGCTACGACATGGTGCTCCAGGTCGTCTCTCGAATCCAGTAAAACTAATGAGGTGATTGCAGATTAGCAGGGGAAGTCATTTTTTTTTTTGCTTCCCCCTGAGGAATTTCGGTATCTCCGTCGAATAGAGATGTTACCACACATTTCCGCCTAAGGAGATACCGATGAGC
>Ga0272448_1004097_pt1 | contig 16828 bp, 15 predicted proteins | sample YNPCB0191_FD_202220 | JGI IMG/M metagenome (GOLD analysis project Ga0272448, IMG submission 202220) | Hot spring sediment microbial communities from Yellowstone National Park, WY, United States - YNP-CB-019-1 | ecosystem: Environmental > Aquatic > Thermal springs > Hot (42-90C) > Sediment...
CTCAGGTTAGGGAGGCCCTTGAACGGGTAGGGCTCGGAGAACTACATAACCGTCGCCCCGATCAACTGTCCGGAGGCCAGCGTCAGCGGGTCGCCCTAGCCCGCTGTTTGGCACTAAGGCCGAACCTAGTCCTTCTGGATGAACCCCTGGCCAACCTAGACATTCACCTGCGGGAATCCATGCAAACCGAACTCCGCCGCATCCAGCGGGAAAGCGGCGCCACCTTCCTCTTTGTGACCCACGATCAGAGTGAAGCCATGTCGTTGGCCGATCGTATCGCGGTGATGGATCAGGGCAAGATCCAACAGGCGGCAAAACCGGAAGAGCTGTACGCGAAACCGGCAACCGAGATGGTTGCCTCATTCATAGGGAAGGGTTCGATCCTCAACGGGATTTTTCTCGAATACCTTTCGGAAACGACAGGCATGGTTCTTCTATGGGGGAAAACTGTCAAGGTCAGAACCCCGCCTGGGTTAAAGCCCGGTCCCTGCCGGCTCTGCCTCCGATCCCGAAACCTTGCCCTCCTAAACGGCTCAGCTCCGGAAGGGTTTTCCGGCAGAGTCCGCTGGGTTTCCTACAGGGGCGAGGGATTTCTTTTAGGGGTCTCTCCGGAGGGGGAAGAAGCCGGCACTACCGAACTTCGATTGGAAGTGGAATCCGCTCCCCCTTCCCCGGGGCAGAGGGTTTTTTTCCAACTGAAAGACGGGTGGGTGATCCCCAGGACCCCATGAACCGGTTGGCCTGCGTCTCCGGCTGTTCCTCCAAGGGGCCTGCCTGTGTGCTTCTGGAAATCGAAGGACGTAGGATCCTGATCGACGCCGGGATAGGGCCCGACGCGGGAGCGGTACCCCCCCTCGAGTTCCTGGATCCCATCGATGCCCTCCTTTTGAGCCATGCCCACAAGGACCACGCGGGGGCCATACACCTTCTTAAACATTGGGGATCCTTCCCCGTGTACGCCACGGAAACGACGTTACGGCTCCTGGGTCTCCCTACGGGGATTCCTCTGCCCTCGCGGGGCACGGGAACCGTGCTGGGAATGGAAGTGCAGACAGGCCGGACAGGACACGCGGGCGGCTCGATCTGGATCCGGTTCCCTCAAAAAGGAGGGTTTCTGTACATGGGGGATTCCTCCGAAGAATCCCAGGTGTTCGCCTTCGACCTCCCTCCGCCCTCCGCATTAATCGCCTTCGACGGTTCCTACGGCCTGTACAACGAGAAGAACTCCCTCGACGCTCCCCACTGGAGAGAGGTATTACAGAGGGGTTCGGTTGTATTGCCTGTCCCCGCTGAGGGGAGAAGCGTCGAGTTCGCCCTACTTCTGAAAGAAAGAGGGTACGATCCGATCTATGTGGATTCCAGGATCTATACTACTCTGCGGCAGACTCTAGATCAGGACAGGGAATACCTCCGTCCAGGAGTGGCGGAGCGGCTAGAATCGGTTTTGGCTTGTGTACGGGAATCGCGGGTCTCTCATCCCGAGGGGATTCACCTCGTGACCGACGGGGAGGCATCGGAAGGCTCTTCAGCCTGGCAATGGATTACTCGGTATGAACGGGAGACCACTCCGGTATTCCTGTTTACCGGCTACCTGGGAAAAGGCACTACCGCCGAAAGAATCGTAACCTCGGGAAGGGGGCTGTGGATCCGCTGGAACGCGCATCCTACCCTGGAGGAAAATCTTCGCTTGATTCGTCAGGTAGGAGCCAAAAAAGCGATTCCCCTGTATAACCCAGACCCTGCCGTGTTTTTACGCCCCGAGGTGAATCTGCCGGGAATCCTGATCCTGGACGCGGAGGATATTCACTGGTAGAAGGGCCAGCCAGTCGTTCCGTAACCATTGTTCCGCGGAGAATAACCGTTCGTTACGTAACTGGCACCTGAGAAGCTCCTATGGACTCTAACCCTGGCTAACCCTCCCCTAGCGTTTCCCTCCCGATTATAACCCATTCATCTAACTCTTTTCTGCGGAAAATAATAAAAGATCAGGATCCTTACGCACCAACTTCCCCCCCTGCCATGACACCGATTGGATCTATTGGCACGTATTTTGCTTTTTTCTGTGGATGAAACTAAAAGCCCGTGCAGGAGGTATCGATGGGCAAAACACACACAGTTCTCTTTACCGCCGCCGTCCTCAGTCTGGCAACCCAGGCGGTGGACGCGCAAAGCGAATACGTAGAGTACAATAATCGTTCTGCGATAGGCATTTTCGGCGGCTTCTCGTCTAACAAGGAGGCTACATCCCTCGACTTAGGGTTCGGGTTTTCCATCCTGGGCCGGGCGGATATCACCCTGGGGTACAGCGGCGTGTCCTTAAAGGAAAAACTGTTCGGAGAGGAGGTGTCGGCTTCCGTAATCCAATTCGGGGGATCCCTCTTTCCCGTCAAGCAGTCCAGCACCATTCCCGTTTCCTTGGCCCTGCACGGGGAGGTCGCCTTTGCCGCCTATGAATCGGATGCACTGGACTACCTAGGCTGGGAGATGACTGGTACCGCGGCAGGTTTTGGAGTTTCCCTCTATCACCGTCTAAACCTTACTCCCTCTTTCTCCTTACAGCCTTCCCTGTCTTTGAGCTATGCCCGCTCCACGGTGACAGTGGAAGACTCCTATGGAAACTCGGTAGAGGAAAAAGATACGGCAACCAGCGTGGGATTCGGCCTCTCCTTCCTGATAAAAACCGCATCCCGAAGCACCCTTGTGCTGCACCCCGCCCTCTCATTCGATGAGGATGTCACCACCTTCGGGATATCCCTCGGGTTTGTGGGGGAATTTTAAGCAAAAAATCTTGCATCCTGTTCGACTCTATACAATACTTAGAATGGATCTTGTAAGCAAAGGCATACGACATGCTTTTACGGTATCGACAGATTCAGCACCACATAGAGTTCGAAAAACCCCTTAGTTTCCCTACCCTTCCCACCTTCCTATTCCGAAGCATCCTGGGAAAGGAACTCCGGAGGCTGGTATGTATCTTCCGGGGCAGACCGTGCGGGGAATGTGGACTCAAGTTCACCTGCGCCTACTCGTGGATGTTCGAGACCCCCATTGAAAAGGAGTCCCCCGTACTTGAAGGAAGGGATCGAGCCAGTCATCCCTTCCTACTAGCAACGGATGCCTTTCCCCACCAGAGCTACCAGAGGATTACCCTAATACTTACGGTTATAGGAAAGGCCATCGAATACTACCCATACCTGTATTACGCTCTGCGTCGGGCTGGGGAAATCGGTGTACTACGGGAAAGGATACCTTACCGAATCTTGGATGTACTGTGTGAAGATCGTTCTCTTCTCCAGGGAACCGACTCCCTCCATCCCACGTATGGGATCAGGGAGTGGAGTATGCCCTCTCAGGTAGAAGAAAACAGGAATAGCCAAGATACAGCCGAATCGGTCAAGGTGTTTCTAGAAACACCCCTAAGGCTAAGGATCGAAGGGAAATACTCGGATTCCTTCACAGCACCGCAGTTCCTATCAATATTAGGGAGACGTGCACAGATCCTTTGCTCTCTCTATGGACAAGAGAACGGGAAAGAATCCCTTACCTTGGATCTTACCAAGACAGGAATACGGATCCTTTCCCGTGATTTCCAGTGGAAAGACTATCCGTACTTTTCTAGCCGGCAGAAAAAACTTCTTCGGCTAGGGGGAATCCTAGGGGAATTCACTCTTCAGGGGGTATTGCGTCCGACGGAATTGGCTTTACTACGCTTTGGAGAGCTTTTTCATGTGGGCAAGAATACAGCCTTCGGATTAGGTAGGTATCGAGTATCTAGAGGATAGTCATGCGTATCGCTATCAGTTCCTTGGGACAATCCTGGTTAATCCTCCCGGAAGTACTGGGTTTTCTAGATCCCGAGCGGTTTGACTTTTATCGCAACCATCCGGAAGCATCCCGTATACGTGCATTAAGGCAGGAACACAGGATCGAAGGGATAGATGAACTCTGGGTATTCCTCACAACGGATACAAAATCGAAGGATAGTTTTTCATCCATGAAACGGTGGGCAGGCTGTTTAGACTCTTCACCCCTAATTAAAGGGTGGTGTTGCAGCGGAATCTCGGATCTTCGCACCGAAGAAGAGTGCAGGTATATCCGGAATGCTCTATTTTCTCTTGTGCTACATGCTCATCGAAAACTGCAGGCACCTTCCTCCCCTCCTGATCAACAGGGTGCGTTGTACATATCCCTTACGGGTGGAAGAAAAACCATCAGTGGAGATCTCCAGGATGCCGCAAATTATTTCGGCTCTACCCTTCTATTTCATATTATAGACCGGGACCTAAATAAACATACGAATCTTCTGAACTTGTCTTGGGAAAATCTCAACGAACCCCTTGGATCCAAGGAAGCAAATGTGTTTCTGCCCATTCCAGTGGGAAGTCCTCCATTTTTAGACTCCTCCATTTTGAAAAGGGACTTTCTTTTCCATCCAGAGTTTCAGATTCCTGAACCAGAGGAGACCTCCCTTCAGCCTCTGGAACTTGAGCCTTCCACAAAACTGATAGATACCATCGAACAGCGTACAAAGCAGGCATTCTATTTTTATGAAAACCTTCTTGGCAGAGGCCAGGAGGCTCTGCAGGATCGAAGAAACTTTCTGTCTCTGTTTACCCTACCTCCCCGAAGGATCCTTCGAATGCGGGAAACAAAAATCTATGGGAGTGAATCAGAGCATAGTCCTGTGTATCGTTTTCTACACAGTCTTCCCAAGGCAGAACTCCACTGTCATCTGGGTGGTGTATTAGATCCAGCGGAGGCATTGGAGGTAGCTACTCTCTGGCAGAAGGAAGTGGAATCCTGGAAAAGGACATATCCTGAGTTTCAGGATTGGAACCGAACCCTACAGGAAATGATCACTCCTAGAGATATACCTCGTCTGCAGGAGGAATTTAGGCGCCTGCATTCCCTCCCTTCTTCCCATGATCTTCAATCCCAGCTGAACCTAACCTTAGTTCCACGACACATACGAAATGCAGCGTTCCTTCTTTCATTTCTGAATGCTCCTGAACTTCTAGATACGGTACTGTTTGGAGAACTGGTAAACCCGCAACGGTTTAAAGCGATCGATTTCGAGCCGTACGAAAGGCTGGGAGATTATCAAGGTTCAAGCCTCCTCCAATCTGAAGAGACTATTCGTCGAGCAGTTCAGATAGCGATCAGAAAAGCAGCTGCCCACAACGTTCGGTACCTGGAACTTCGATGCTCGCCCCTGAATTACACCAAAGGAAACGTAAACACTGGCTTGGAGGTGTACCGGATTATTGCCCAGGAGCTGTCCCAGGCTGAATCGGAAGCTTCCAGATCCCTCGGGAAGCCGGTTCGTTACCGTGCACTTCTGATAGCCAGTCGCCACCGAAAACTCAGTCAGGTGTACCAATACATGGAATTGATGGAAGATATTTTTCAGACGGCAACTTACCCAGAAATGCTTGCGGGCGTTGATCTAGCGGGAAATGAGAAACAAATGCCCCCCGAACGACTCCGGGAAGCATTCGAACCGGTAATGGACCGATGCCAGCATATTACGATTCATGCGGGGGAAAACGAAGAAGTGAAAAACATCTGGCAAGCTGTGTATTACCTGCATGCAGAACGTATCGGCCATGGGCTAACCCTTAAAAACGATCCGGACCTAATGCAGAAATTTATCGATCGGGGGATTGCACTGGAAATGTGCCCATCCAGCAATATCCAGATCATCGTTCCCGAACTAACGGAATACCCCCTTAAGTATTACCTTGAAAAGGGGGTACCCGTAACCCTGAATACGGACAATCCGGGGATTTCACGCACGAACCTAACCCGAGAATACCTTACCGCCGCCAGTCTTACTCCGGGAGGACTGTCCATTCTACAGATCCTTCAAATTGTCAAGAACGGCTTTTCCGCGGCCTTCCTGCCCCTACCCGAGCGGGAAGAACTGCTACTCTCGGTAGAGGAGGAACTCTACCGGAATTCGATTCCACTGTTGGAGGAGGGATAAGTAATGGAATACATATTAGCTAGATACAAGAATGTAGAAAAACTAGATTATACCCTTGAAATAGTAACTCCCCTTTTTCTGGGGGGAGCAGACCCTTTAAAAGCGGAATTAAGAACTCCCTCACTGAAAGGTGTACTACGGTTTTGGTGGAGGGCGGTCTATGGGCCGCAGATAATTCAAAATCGACAAAAAAACGTGGGAGTAGAAGAATTGAAGAAAAGGGAAGCGGAGATTTTTGGATCGCAAGATAGCAAATCGAAAATTGGAATAGCGGTAAGTACAGTAGATAAATTGGAGCCCACAAACAAGAGGCTCCCTAAGGGCATAGAGTATTCAGTAAAAAACCATAGATTAGGAATTATTGATTATCTATCCTATGGGTTAAGTAAATATGAAAGAGAAATAAGAGATATTAAGTATATAAAAGAGTATATTCCACCTAGTAATTCACTAATTCTGACTTTATATCTATATGGCTTAAATGAAAACAAAAAAAATGAATTAATAAAAACATTAAAAATTCTACACCGTTTTGGTGGCCTGGGTGCACGTACAAGAAACGGCTTTGGTAATCTGTACTGTAAGGAATTGGAATTGTCTGATACAGAAATAAAAGAGTTGTATAAATATGAAATGTCCAATTTCACGGCTTTCTCAAAAAATACTAAGGTTTTCTTTTTCCCTATGAGAAATACTTGGCACGAAGCTTTATCTGATGTTGGACTTGCATATAGAAAGGCCAGACTCAGTCTGGAAGCTAAACACTCTTATGAACAAAGGGGTTTAATCGCTACTCCCATTGTACAGGCACAAAATAGAGAAATCAGTAGAGGCAGACACGCAAAGCCATTCTTCCTCCATGTAAATAAAGTGGGGAATGGATATCAGGGACAAATTCTCTTTATGCCCTACAAGTTTGGTGGTGATAATAACAAGCTTTTTGATAAGTATTACAAGGCTTGTGAAAATATGGTTAAAAACATCAAAGAACGCGGAGGCCAGGAACTATGAAATATCCGTACTCAAACGACACCTACTGGGAGAATAAAATTATAGCCTACCTGCATGATGCACCAGATAAAATATTAGATATTGCAAAACATGAAGAAAGATCCTCGAGTTTAATAGAAGCACTAGACTTACAGAAACCCAATAAAGAAGAGTATAAACTTGCGGATATCCTGGCAGCGGGGATTGAGCGCGGTTTATTCCCCGAACACAGTAACGATCCAGGGAGAAGCGGTTCTGTAGATTTTCTACAGCATCCATTCCTTACACATCCGATCAGTAAAACATCGCCCTTACAAATAATGCCTCTGTTAAACAAGGAGAAAAACAGTTACTCAGCTTTGGTGCACAAAGAATTAATTAGATTTTTGAATGAAGAAAAGGAACATGAACCTGGTTTAACTATTCACTCCAGAAAGAAAAGTGACGAGATTCCTTATACAAAGAGACTATTCTTTTACCTATATTTTTTATTAAGAAATCGTCTAGCCTCCAATAATGTGGCTGGTTTAGGGGCATTCTGGCATCGTATTCCAGCCGATAGTCGGATACCTGACCATTCTATTTGGCACCATAATGCATTAGCTTCTGCTTTATTTGGTTGCTCCTATGATTTCGAAACTTCAATGTTTATCAAAGAAAATATAAGCAATGCGGGGTTACTGGTTTTCACTATTACACCGGTACAAGGGTTTATTGCCAATGCACGACGGTTAAGGGACTACTGGACAGGATCAGTTCTTCTTTCCTGGTTAGCTTTTGAAGGAATACGGTGGATAATGGAAAACTTCGGCCCTGATCATGTCCTTTATCCAAGCATTATAGATCAACCCCTGGTCAATATCTATTTAAAACAAATCTACAATTTTCATATACCGCAAACCTCTAAAGAGAAAAACACCATAGCTTCCTTTCCTAATAAGTTCGTTGCGTTGATACCATTTAAATACGCTGAAAATATTGGAAAAAATATATCAGACCATATAAAACAAGAATGGGAGAAAATAATCGCCATTAGTAAAAACTATCTCTACAACGTTTTAAAGATAAATGAAGATAATAGTAAGCAGTATTTAGACACATTATTCAAACGGCAGGCCGAACTCTATTGGTCTTTTGATTGGGCAGTTACAAAGTTAATTAACAAAAAGGATATTGAATCCGGTATCTATGAATTAATACCTCCAGCATTTTATCAAACTAATATGGAGCTTGAAAATGAGTTCGCCAATATACTAAAGGATAAACAATTTTGCTCTCCTGAGACATTTTCTATCACCTACTTTTATTCCATTTCACACACATTAGCACAAAGTTCTTTGGCCGCAGCTAAGAATTTCCGCTTAACCAATCGTAAGCCGGAACCTGGAGAAAAATGCTCCTTATGTGGTGAATTTGAAGCCTTGCACCCGGTCCCCTGGGAGGAAGGAATGCAGGCCACAGTTTATTCCAATAACATTAAACAGTTTTGGAATCAACTAGGAGCGAAATGGCCTAACAAGTTGGATTTTTCACAGGAAGAGAGAAAAGAACATTTATGCAGCCTGTGCTTCATAAAACGCGGGCTATATAAATGTATTGAGAAAGAAGCACACATTTTAACAGAGGTTTTTAACGAACAAGAAGGATTCCCCTCTTCTACTGAGTTAGCCCTCACTGACTACTTTGAACGGGAAAATATTTCTAAAGAAGAAAGAAGAAAAAGAGCACAAAAAATCCACGAAAATGATGAATCTATTAAGGATTTACTACCTAATGACAAATACTATGCGATTCTCCTCATGGATGGGGATAATATGGGGAAGTTAGTCTCTGGAGAAATCATTGGGGCTACATGGATGGATGCGATTCAACAATCTTTAGTCAACAAATTACAAGGGTCATCAAACATAGAATCGCACTATAAAGATGCTTGGGAAAAGTTTTTAAATAAAAAAAGATTATTGACTCCCGCCATACACGAAGCTATTAGCGAGTCCCTAAGCGACTTTGCACTTTACTGTGTAGCTCCTACAGTAGAGGTATACCAAGGTAAACTGGTATACGCAGGGGGTGACGACGTATGTGCATTCTTTCCCTTGCGTACAGCCCTTGAGGCTGCTTTGAACATACATGATGCGTATCATCATGCATTTCGTTACATCTACGAAAATAATAAGAAATCCACTGAGGTACAGCCCTTAAGTAAAGAATGGAATGGAGGCCCAGGAAAACTCTCCTTAGGGTTAGGAATAACTCCTGGCATCTCCATTTCCGGCGCTCTCATGCTGGTACATCATAAGGAAGACTTGAGGTGGTGTATGAAAGAAGCCCATAGATTACTGGATGATGTAGCCAAAGAACAAAACAAACGGGATAGCCTTGCATTAGGACTCTATAAGCGTTCAGGCGGGCAACCTCACATTTTTGTAAGAAAATGGAGAGAAGAAGACTGTAATCCATGGGAAGCTTTAAAGAATATAGTTAACGCTGTAAAAGCGAAGAAAAATAAGCAAAAGGGCAAGGGAAAAGAGATCTCAAAATCTTTACTTTATAACATTGAAAACTTTAAGCCTGCAATCATTTCTATCTTAGAAAATGGAGGTGATGCAAAACAAAAAAAAGAAAATCTTAAAAAGCTGATTCTTTCTTTAATTAACCGATCCCAGTTAAAAGCAGAAAATCCGGATTTTTTGGCTGAACAGATTGTGCATCTATTGTATGTGCCGAAGCAAGAACTATCAGCACTCTCTACAGATGGTCTTAGAATAGCTGCTTTTCTTGCTAATTCGTAAGGGGGCTTTGTATGGATATAGAATGGTTTACATTACATCCTGCAGACACATTATTCTTTCGTGGATCCGAATCACTGGAGATGGGTATGGATCATTTTGCGAACACACTCTTCCCTCCGCCCAGTTCAGTCATTTACGGATCTGTAAGGACTACTATTTTACGGGAAAAGGGGATAGATCCTAAAGTATTCGCCCAGGGAAGGGCAGAACAAAAACTCTATGATGCACTTGGAAGACCTCAACAAAGTTTAGAAGAAATTCCTTTTACCATTTATGGCCCTTTCTTTTGGGGGGATGATAAACTATTTATCCCTGCTCCCTTATTATGGTATGGAGTCGAAGTAGAAGATCGCGGCACCCGCAAAAAAATTAAGTTAAGATACCTAAAACTTATTGATAAAAATATCATCCGATCTCCGAAACCTCTCCGATGGCAATTAAAAAATAGTAACGAAAAAATTGTTTCAGTTAACGGAAAATGGGTGGAAGTGGAAGCGCTTAGGCATGCGTCGAAAGAGGAGGAAAGAGAGATAGAGATTTTCAGTGATTCCCATTTTTTCATACAAGAACCTCGATCAGGAATAGCCTTATATAAAAACAGGAAGGTACGAACAGGCCACCTATACTCACTGATTCATGTAAGACTAATAGAGCCATTCTCCCTATGCATAGGGATTGAACCCAATCCTGGTTTAAGTGAAGAAGGGGTTTTATTCCTAGGAGGGGAAAATCGATTTGTGCGATATAAAAAGCGAAATTTTACACTCCAAATGAATACTCCCCATCACCAAAATAGTTACTATGTTGCTTATACGCCAATCCCTGCAATAGGAATAAATGAAGACTCATTAATTATTACCGACAAACTGCAATATAGAGGTGGATGGGATTTAGCAAAAGGTTTTCATAAGCCTATCATACCACATTTCCCGGCAGGAAGTGTGTTCAAATCTAAAGTATCAAAACATTGTATACCAATGGGTAAACAGGAGGATCAAAATGAAAAATGAGTATTGTAAAATTTTAACTTTCTATGCCATTTCACCGATTCATGCAGGAAGTGGCTCCATGATTAGTGCGATCGATTTGCCAATACAGCGCGAAAGACACACAAATTGGCCCCATATTCAGGCAAGTTCTGTAAAAGGGGCTCTACGGGATCATTATAGAAACTTCTCTCCTCAGAATGATGAGAAACTGATCAATTTCATCTTTGGATCAGACTATGAAAACGATAATCTACCAGGAAACCCAGAGGAAAGCATCCCGGGTTGTATAGCTGTAACAGATGCGAAGCTTTTGGCGTTTCCTGTACGCTCTAACGTGGCACCATTCCTGTGGATTACCTGTCCATTAGCAATACAAAGATTATATAGTGATCTAGAGTTCACGGGTTCTCCCGTACATTTTCAAGTTGACTCGTTAAAATTAAAAAAAGAGGAAGGAATGTGGGTTCAAAATAAAATTATTCGAAATAAAATTAATAGTAAAGATAAAAATATACTGCTTGAAGATACAGTAGTGAAGATAGAAAGAGAAATCTATTATAAAGAACTATGGGACATGATACTACCAGCAAATATAAACCGCTTGTTATTGGTAGAAGACGAAATATATACATACTTAGTAGAAACAGCTACTGAAATACAAACCCAGATAAAGATTGATAGCAACTCTGGAACCACAAAAACAGGATCTCTAAGGTATCAGGAACTTCTTCCCGCTGATTCTTTCCTGTATACTCTGGTGTACTTTAAAGACAAATACGTACCTGATTATCCTAAAAAGAATGAATACGAAGACGAAGACGAAGAAAAAGAGGAAAAAAAAGAAAAAGAAGATGAAAAAGCTTTAGAGGAGCTATACAACCAAGTAAAAAATTTACAAATGGAGGCTATCATTAAGAGTGTTGAAACTACAATCAACGGTTTTATACAAATCGGTGGCGATTATACATTGGGCAGAGGACTCTGCGCTATAGAATGGAAAACGCTTTCAAAATAGGGGGATACCCATGATTAGCCAAAATCAAAAAAGGGCTGCTTATGCCCTCAAGAAGGTAAAAGACTATCTAGATTCATTAAAATCAGAAAAAGAGAAAAAAGAGTTTAAAAGTTTTGTTGCAGGACTCCCTGCCATGATTCTACAGAATGGGTTTGGTCTCACTATGGCTTTTTTACTCTCTAAACAAAAAAATGCAGAAACAACAAAACAAAAAGAAGCCTTTAATCAAATAAAAGAATGGGTTGTAAAACACTCTGAAATAACTAAGCATTATTTCACAGATATCAATGGAAAAAATGAAGATGAATATTTCTTATCGAATCTAAATACACTAGACCAATTTCAATATAGAACCATTCAGCAGGAAGCCCTAAACCTACTTGAATGGATAAAACGGTATGCCGCAGCTTTTGTAATCGATGAGGGAGATTAATAAAATGAATATAAGAAATGATGATAACAAAAATTTCGCTGGTTATATTACCAGCAGTAATACCTTATCGATAGTTGAAAAACCATTTGAAAAAGGTAATTTTTCATTATGGTATAATAAATATATACCAATAATATTGGATGGTGATGCAAAGGAATTTTTTAAGCCATGTAATCCTGATCCTAATCAAATAGATGAATTCGTTAAATATTACTTTCAAAATGCGAATAATTTTTATAAGGGCATTAATGATCTATTATTTGAAAAACATGCGCAACAGTCGTATATTTTAGAATGCGCTAGGAATAAAGGACTGGAGGTTATAGAAATCTGGGCACAAAATACAACACGACTCCTAACAGGTGTTGGAAACTCCCATCCTGCGGAAATAAGCATAACGCTGGATCATAATTTGGGTATTCCCTATATTCCTGCTTCCAGCATTAAAGGTATTGTTCGATTTTGCAATGCATTAAGGTTACAAGAAAAAAGAGGGAAGGATTCTTTCAATGATGTGGAAGACTGGGAAACTAACAAGTTATTTGGAAGTTCTCCAGAAGATTTCAAAGATTTAAAGAAAGGGCATGAACAGAAAGGATCGGTCGTCTTTTTTGATGTATATCCATTGCCCTCTAACCTTGGATCCCATATTGAATTAGAAGTTGATATTTTAAATCCCCATTACATAAAATACTATAGTCCTACAAATACTAAAGATTGGCCTTCAGACAACCAAGATCCGAGGCCGGTAAAGTTTCTTGTTGTGAAACCAGGTACATACTTCATTTTTAGATGTATCGTACCTTCCAGTGAATATAAAGAAAAAATAATCGATTTATTTAAGAAAGTTTTTGTTGAAGGTATAGGAGCAAAGACTAATCTTAACTATGGTAGATTCAAAGAGATTAATCCTGATCCTTCCTTGAAGAAGAAAATAGATTATACAAAACAAATATTATTCAACACCATTGCTTCAGTTACTGAAGAAAAAACACCTTTAGAAGAATCAGGACCGGAAGCCAGTGTCTTAAACAAAATAAAAAATTTAAAGAAAGATAGAAGTCAAATCGGTCAATTAGTAAAACAACTCCTCGAGGGGGATTATTCTTTAGAAGTTTATGAAACATTAAAAATTAAGTTAGTAGAATTAAACGAGTGGGAACCTGAAAAAGGAAGCGCATATAGTAAAATGAAAGAAAGGAAAACCAGCATAGAAAATAAAATAAAATCTCTTAAAGAGAAAAGGGGCGATTCACAAAATGCCTAACCACCTTCTATCCTTTCTTGGGACAGGGAATTATCTGCCCTGTCGTTACCAGTATGCAGGTGAAACGAGTTCTGTAGTTAACTACATTCAGCTTGCGTTACTGGAGCTGTTAAAGGATCTGCAGAGATCTGATACACGGGTATCGATCTTCCTAACCCGGGAGGCAGGGGAAAAACATTGGGAACCCGATGCGTCCAGCCCGTCTTCATCCCCCAGGTTAGGTTACCTTCTGAAAGAAAAGTTTCCTTTCATAGACGTTCAGGCTGTCTTAATTCCCGAAGGGAAGAATACCGAGGAATTATGGCAAATTTTCAAAATCGTATTCGACCACCTGAAAGAGGGTGAAACCCTCTACCTCGATGTTACCCACAGTTTCCGCTCCCTACCGATTTTCGGGCTAGCACTTTTGAATTACTCACGGATTGTGAAGAACGTACAGATAGGAGGAATTTTCTACGGTGCCTTTGAAGTGATGGGACCTGCAAAGGAGGTTGAACGGATAGCTCCCGAGGATCGCATCGCACCGGTGTTCGATCTAAGAAACGTGTATACCCTGATGGAGTGGAGTACTGCGGTACATGTATTCCTTTCCACTGGTCGTGCGGAAGAACTAGCGGAATTGGTACGGGGAAACCTAAAACCGATCCTCTCAGATCCCGGCAAAATAAATCTGGAAGCCAAAGGGGAACAGAAGCTCGCAGACATGCTCAGGATAGTATCGCTAGATCTACTGACCAATCGAGGTGCTGCAATCCAGAAGGGAGAAACTTTTTTAAAATTACAAAGAACCTTCCAGGATCTGCAAGGCAAATCCTTGAACTTCAAACCCCTCGAGCCCCTCCTATATAAGGTTCAGGAAAAGATACACGGCTTTCGGGAAGAAGATTTAAGAAACGGGTATAGGGGAGTTCAATGGTGCATCCAGCATGGATGGGTACAACAAGGCATTACGCAACTCCAGGAGACCATCATCACCCACCAGTTGAAATTTTTAAGTGAAAACCCCGCTGATAGGGAAAAGCGGGAAATTGTCTCCATAGTATTCGGAGCTAAAGGGAGTCCCCTGGGAACCGCAGACCGGGGATATCAGGAAGGTTTAAAGAGAAATCAGCATCTAACGAAAACTATTTTTGATCATAAGTTTTGTGAGGTAGCCTCCCCCCCCTACAATCAGCTACGGGACCTTCGCAATAGCATCAACCACGGAGGATTCACGGAGCAAACCTCGGCTATCCGTTTCAAAACAAATCTGGAAGAATCTTTTACCCTGCTAAAGAACCGATACAAGGAAACGTACAGCGAGGAGCTGTTCTGATGGCAACGGTCTATATTGTTTCTGAGAATGGGAAACTTCAGAAAAAAGGAGAAACACTTCAACTGGCCCACCGGGATGGCACTCTAACCACGATTTTTCCCTTTAAAACTGAACAACTGGTGATCCTGGGAAGCGTAGAGATCACCGGTGGCGCCATGCGTTCTCTCCTACGACATGGAATCAATACCCTTTTTCTCAGTACCAATGGGAAGTTCCAGGGGAAACTTGTATTTCAGGAACATAAGAATGTGTTCTTGCGGCAGAAACAGTTCAAGCAACTGGAATCATTCCCCTTCCGACTCCAGATAGCTCAGGCCATTGTAGAGGGAAAACTACGGAATCAGCTCTCATTTATGCAACGGATTATCCGTAAAGACGAGAAGAGATCCTTCCTGAATCAGGTGACCGACAATCTGAAAGGTATCATTGATAAAATCCCCACTACTACAGAGCTTTCCTCCCTTCGGGGTCTGGAAGGGATCGGTGCAAAGTATTTTTTCTCGGTGTTCCGGGAAAATATCATACAGGATTGGGCAGTATTCAAAGGCCGTAGTATGAATCCACCGGAAGATAACGTGAATGCTGTATTAAGTTTTCTGTATACCTTGATCATGAATCGCGTGGATGCGGCCATCGAAGAAGAAGGGCTAGATCCTTATGTGGGATTTTATCACGAGCTGGAATACGGGAAACGAACCCTGGCCTTTGATTTAATGGAAGAATACCGAACTCCGCTCGCTGACACCCTTTGTTGTGCCCTTTTCAATCTCAGTGTTCTTCAACCTACAGACTTTCGGGAGGTGATTTTTTCCAGTGACTCCGAAGAGTTCCCTTTAGCCACAGCGGAATCCGCCATTGAGGATGGGGATAAACCGGTTGTGTATCAGGGAAAAAAAGGAGTTTTACTTACAAAGGAGGGATTGAAAAAAGTAATCACCCAGTTCGAAAAGAAATTAGAAACACAGATATTCTATACACCTTTAGCAAAACATCTGAGCTATAAAAGGCTAATCCGGGAACAAGTGAAACACTTTCGAAGAGTTCTTGTTGGGGAGGAGCGGGATTATAAACCGCTCATAATGAAATGATTTACATGGTTTGTTACGATGTAACACATCCTAAACGTTTACGGAAAGTTGCCCAGATTTTGGAAGACCTTGGACTTCGAGTACAAAAATCTTTTTTCCAATGCGATATCGACGAACGAAGAAAAGATCTGCTAATACAAAGGATGGTGAAAGTACTAAATTTAAAAAAGGATTACCTGTACATTTATCCCCTCTGTGAGGACTGTAGCCAGAAGGCCATTCAGGAAGGGGAAGGTTCTTTGATAAGACTGGAAGCATTTGATATCCTATGAATCACTGGCTTGTAATCTATGATATTCGGGATGAACGAAGGTTGCACCGTATCGCGAAGAAAATGGAAGAGTATGGGGTACGGGTTCAAAAATCTGTATTTGAGGTTCTAGCTTCCAGAAAGATTATAGACAAGTTGCGCAGAGAGGTCTCAAAGCTCATGAATCTTAAAGAAGATTACGTAGTTTACTTCGATCTATGCGAATCAGACTGGCAGAAAAGGGAAAAGTACGGCCCTGGGAAATACCAGGAAGAAGACACTCGACCGTTTAAAATCCTTTGAGGCGGGATACGCCGGTCTTTGACAATCTCCGCCAACCCTGAATTTTGTAAAAAAGCCTCAAATTCGGCGTTGGTTGGCGGAAAGATGCATTTTTTTGTATTTAAAAAAGTTATATCAAGTACTGGAGGTGACATATGGAAAAAACTAAGGAATTATTTTTCGGCCATCGACCGAATCTCAAATCGCCCTACTTTACTCTATCCCTGGAAAGGAATAAAATAGTCTGCAGTTTGATTCTTTGACCTGAAAGAAGGGATTACGACCTAGCTTCATGGACAACCACACCTTCCTACCACCCATAATGTTTGATTCTTTGACCTGAAAGAAGGGATTACGACCTTTCTCCTTTAGGTTCATATATCGTACTACGTCTAGTTTGATTCTTTGACCTGAAAGAAGG
>Ga0272448_1004098_pt1 | contig 16828 bp, 16 predicted proteins | sample YNPCB0191_FD_202220 | JGI IMG/M metagenome (GOLD analysis project Ga0272448, IMG submission 202220) | Hot spring sediment microbial communities from Yellowstone National Park, WY, United States - YNP-CB-019-1 | ecosystem: Environmental > Aquatic > Thermal springs > Hot (42-90C) > Sediment...
ATCCCTAATATTATCTTAATCTATTATTAACTATAATATTATCATTATTAACACCTAATATTATCTTGATATATTATTGACCACTCATATTTTCTTGATCTATTATTAACCTCTCATATTCTATTGATCTATTATTAACTTCTCATATTTTATTAATCTATTATTAACCTCTCATATTATATTGATCTATTATTAACTCCTCATATTTATTAATCTATTATTAATCTCTCATATTCCCTTGATCTATTATTAACTCCTGATATTTTTCTTAATCTATTAAAAATTCTTAATATTCTCTTGACTTATTATTAACAACTTAATAACTTCAATATCCTCTTGACATGTTAATAACCTTTAATATTTTATTAACATGTTAATAACCTTTAATATTTTATTAACATGTTAATAACTTTCAATATTATATCATATTAATAACTCTGTTATTTTCTTGATTTATTATTAAGATGTTAATAATAAATCAAGAAAATATCAATATCTTAATAAGCTTTAATATTCTCTTGATTTATTATTAAGATCGTTAATATCTTAATAACCTTTAATATTTTTGACCTATTATCTATATGAGACCTTTGATTTAACACAAGAACCCTGACGGTTTCATGTAGATAATTTCTAATTGATCTCATGTTAAGTTAATTATTTCTAATAATGTTTATGATAAAATAAGTTATTAATTAACTTATTTGTCAATTTAATATTATCTTGATGTTATTATAAAAGCTTAGAGATACTGTAAAGTTAATAAACATTAATAGTATCATATTAATAACGCTTATGAAAAATAAGAGCATGTGAAACTTATGAACTTGATAATAATAAGAGTTACAGTAAAATTATTAATAACCCGTTAGGTAATTAATCAGTAATTGTTAAATAATTGTTGTAATTTCTTGAAATTTTTAACATAGCGATCTCTTAGATAAAAAGGTAAATCAGGACTATATTTAAGTTCACGATGTAATTCAGTTTTCTTTAAGGCTTTCCTTTTTAACATACCTTTGTACCATAAACGTACATATTTCAAGCTCAGATAAAAGGATAGAAACTGAAAGAACTTGGTACATTGTTCAATAGTGAATAAAGGATTATTATCAGCATTTAAATCCATATTATCATAATAAGGTAATTCAGGTAAATAAACTAATTGATTATTACTACAATTTAAGTAAGTGCAACTAGTTAATTCAGGTAAATAAACTAATTGATTATTATTACATTCTACATAGACACAATTGGGTATTTTGGGTAAATAAGTTAATGTATTGAAGGAACAAGCTAATCTCCGACTATTAGTTATGTCAGGTAATTCGAGTAACTTATTATATGAACAATCTAATTCCAGACAATTGACTAAATTGGGTAAGTGAACTATTTTATTTTCTCCACAATCCAATTTCAAACAATTGGATAATAATGGTAAATGCGTTAAATTATTAGCTGAACAATTTAATTCTTGACATTGAGATAATTCAGGTAAATCTTCTAATTGATTAAATGAACAATTCAATTCTTGACAGAGTGTTAAAGGTGGTAGTTTTACTAGACAATTAGATTCACAATAGAGTACCTCACAATTAATTAAATCAGGTAAACTTATGAGATTATTATAAGAACAATATAATTTAGCACATTTATCAATTATAGGTAATTCGGATAACTTATTATACTCACAATCTAGATATTCACAATTATCTAAATTACCTAGAGTTATAATTTGATTTTCACTACATTTTAAGAATTGACAATTGGGTAAATCAGATATATTTGCTAATTCATTGATATGACAACGTAAATTTAAACAATTGGTTAACTCTGGTAATTTAGTTAATAAATTATAGGAACAATCAAGTTCTTGACATTGATTTAAACCTGGTAATACAATTAACTGATTGCTAGAACAAGTTAATTTAAGACAATTAGGTAATTCCGGTAAAGAGCTTAGTAAATTATGATAACAGTTAATTTTTTGACATTAACCTAATTCTGGTAATTCAACTAATTTATTATTACAACAATTTAATTCAAGACAGTTAGGTAGACTTGGTAAATATTTCAATAAATTATCATTACAATTTAGATATTGACAACATTTTAACTCAGATAATTTAGTTAATTTATTAGAAGAACAGTTTAAATAAATACAAGAAACTAATTTAGGTAATTCAGATAATTGATTATTGTTACATTCTAATTTATGACAATTAGATAATGCTGGTAGATAACTCAATCGTTGATTACTACAATTTAACTCAGAAATATTATCTAATAGTTCTTCATCTGACCATTGTTCATTATATTGAGTTGAAAATTTAACTTGACATTCAGTGGATCGTATTAAGGTAATTAAATTAATCATTTAATTACTTTAAATGATTAATTTTTAAACTATCATTTTTACAAGACGTTTACCTTATAATGACACTAAGAGCTATAAGTAAAGAGTTCTACAGATGAAGGAATAATTAAATTACTAGACAAGTTTTTGAACTCTGGTCGATAAAAGAGTAAATCTTCTTTTTAATGTAACTCATAATCTAGTTTGAAACAACCTGGTATAGCAGTGATTATTTAGATATTACAAATTAATCTTTTATCTTGTAGTAAATATTAAATATGATGATTATCATAATACTTAAAATAATAATTAGTTAATTTATATTTAAACAAGTGATATTGATAATCATAGTAATGAACAATGAGTATATGTCTTTGTGATTTTATTTATTTTAATTGCTTAAAAATAAATGAATATTTCTCATCTAAGGTTAAATTATTACTTACAATAATAGCATTAGCTGGTATATTTTGATTTTCATTATCATTTTCGAAATAAAATATGATTTCAGCATCATTTAACGGCCACTGATCAGGCTCTTTAAAGACTCGTTTATAACTGTCATCATCTAACCAAACAGTTGGTAATTCATATATATGATATACTAAATCATCTTATCTTGAACCTAATTTACAAAATTCTCTACATGATGATGGATTATAAACATCTTCTTTTGTTAACCATTCATTATATCCAATTTTCTTTCTAACATAGCTTTTACCTGTTTTTGGTGGACCTAAAAACACAACTAATTTTACTTTACACATTTAAGTTTAAGTTAAATATTAAATTTTTATTATCAATTTTATTAATTAGATAAAAGATATAATCAGAAAATATCAAATAATTAACTTTATCTTCTCTGATAAGTAGTATTCAATGAAATTAATCTTAACAATAGTTATCTTTTAGATATTTATTAATATTTTATATTATTTTTATAATGGTTAATTGATAGTATTCCATGTTAAAGGCCACTAATATCAAGATTGCTAAATAATTATCTTCATAATTAATATTATTTATTAGAACTAAGATATAATAAATAACAAGATTCTTATATATAATAATTATAGTGACAGATATTGTTAATAATTAACTCCACACTTATATATTTAATTAGTATAATTAACAAATTTCTTATTATCGTTTAATAACTATTATGTATAATTATAACAATAGAAGTAAGTAAAATGATATTTTTAGGTTAAAAGTTAATATTCAAATCGTCATTTAAATTTTAATATTAAAGATAAAAGACGGTTCTTATTAATAATATGTCATCAATATCGAAATGATTAAGGCTCAACCTCAATATAAGTATTCTACAGATAATGTTGATATTTAATCAAATCACTTATATAATGATTATTACTTTAACTAAAGTAAATGTTGTTTATAATTATTAGGGATAACTGTGATATTAATTAATGGGGAATTCATTGACACTTGTTAATAATTACTATTCTATTTATTTATGATTAATCAGTGATATTTTTAATATTAATAATTACTATTCTATTTATTTATGATTAATCAGTGATATTTTTAATATTAATAATTACTATCCTATTTATTTATGATTAATCAGTGATATTTTTAATATTAATAGTCAAGTTATTTATTAATGATCAATCATTTAAAATATGTTTGATGGAAATGATTAATAAATTTAATCATTTAAAATATGTTTGATGGAAATGATTAATAAATTTAATCATTTAAAATATGTTTGATGGAAATGATTAATAAATTTAATCATTTAAAATATGTATGTTGAACATCATTAATAAATATATTTATCAATAATTAAGATAATATATTTATTAATGATTAAGATAATGGTTATCAATCATTAAGTAAATAAAATAGTAATTGTTCATCAAATTTGATGAACAAAACCTCAATTATTTATGTTAAAATATCGATTTTAAGGTGCTAAATATATTACTGATCATTATATAATGATCAGTAAATTATAAAATAATTTTATCTATTATTAAGAACATGAAGTTAATGTCGACTAAAATTGATAATAATGGTTTCTTTTTGTTAAATGACTCAGACTAACTAACCAATTAGGTGATTCAGAATTTTCTTCTCCATCTTTATCATATAAATACATTAATACTTTCTCTAAAATATCATCTGATTTTAACAATTTGATAGCTACCTCTGTAGTACATTTTTTACTATAATTATAGATTTCAGCTAGTGACAATGAAGGGTCAATTTTAGTATATTGATCCCAATGCTTAACATTAGGAATAGTAGAGGCAAATAGTTTGAGTTGTTCTAAAATATTTAAACAGACTTCAATACCTACATCAGAAGGTTTAAAGGCTCTTAATTCTTCAATATCATGTTGTAGACGATCTAATATTTTATCTTTTTCTGATAAAATTAAAGTAGCTTCATCTTCATATATATATATCTCGATAAAACATTTCCATAATCACCTGGTAAAAACACCAGTCTTCCTATAGCGTTTGAGGACATTGATCTTATATCAAAGATCAAATCAAATTTAAAATTCAATTTTAAAATACTTAAAGAAATAAAATCTAATTTAAAATGAGTGACAGAGTGTTTGAGTTAATTGGAAGCGCCTTAGCTTATTATGTTAAGACTAAGGTGTTTGCAGTGGTAACTTGCAAAACTTGTCCTTATAGTCGTGATTTTATTGAGTCAAATCTCGAAAAATTAAAAAAAGAGTTAAGTGAATTAAATTATGATATATTACATCTAGAATATAACCCTGAAACTAACTATATGTCAATAATTAATTTTATGTCTAAAGAAGGGAATGACAGATCAATTGAATCAGAGGCGTTAAATCGCATTCCTTGGCCCCTTAATAAGGGAATACCTATATATTGGCCAATATTTATGTTATTTAATGAGGGAGAGTTTAAGTTATATGATTCAAAAGCGAGTAAAGCGGTGGATAAAATAATTGAGTGGGTAGGATCATTAGTAACATTATCTAAATCGAGGGAAGATTTGATAAATTCATTAGCCCAAGCTAAGAATAATGTAGATGAATCATTGATAACTAAACTTAGTTCAAAAATAATAGAACTAAAACAAAAGAAAAAACAAATAGAACAATCAATTGGTGAATTAGAAAAAATGGAAAACATGTTGAAGACATTGAAAAGTAAAGATATATCAGAAATCAAATCATTTATCCATTCGACAGAAGTAGGTTGGCAATTAGGAGATTTAATTAAATAAAAATTGAATCTTGAACTATTTATTATTATTATTCCAAATGAACAATAATAATTGTCCTATTTTTACTATTCCGATTGATGTTATCATAAATATTTTACCATCTCATCTACCTGACAGCAAAACTATTGCTTCATTATCATTATCCTGTAAAAGGTTTCAGTTACTCTTAACTAAAGCTAAAAATTTATTTAACTTAGAAAAAGTCGTCTTCTGTGATCTTTATTATCCCAGGGATATCTTAACTCAATTAGAACATGAAGAATATTCTAAATACGATAATGGATATACCTATTTTGTTAAACATAATGGTAGAGTTATTGGTGAAATAAAAAGAGCAGTCATATTGGACTACTACTGGAATGGATATTTATATCTAAGAGGTACTTTATGGAAACATTTTCAAAAGAAAAATGTTAATCAGCTCGCTAAAACAGTCAAGCGTCAATTAAACTTGACCATTCCGGAAATTACTTTTGTTGCTAAGAATAAGATTGGTTGGGATCATAATCATTGTTATGATTTAACTCATTATTCAACTTTACATCAAGTAATCAATGAAGTAAAGTATATGTATTATGTTGCTTCTAATGTAAAATTGAATATTTAATTTAATTTTTATTATTACTATAATGTATTCTTTTAAGACTATTAGTTCTATTGTTAATAAGATTTCTCAACTTAATCTTACCAGGTGTCAAGATAGTAGCGAATATATATTGGGAGCTATTATTAATAACTGGGATGATTCACAATTTATTGAACAGGTACCTTCAGAGTGGTTATTCAATGCTAAATTAGTGGGTAAAAGATATCATAGTGTTAAACCCAATCTTGATTTCTTTAAGTCCATAATCAATAAAGAGGGTATCATGGTAATCGAATTAACAATATCTACATTAAATAGTGATCAATCAGATGAACATCAATTTGTTGTCATTAATACAGATAATGGATTATTTATTGCTGACAGTTATATTTATCAACGTAACGCTGAGTTGCGAATATTTAATTGGAAACAATTTGAAGATTTAATAATGTGTCCTACTTTAACTAATTGGTGTCAACTATTTAATTGTAGAACTAATATTAATGATCCATTAGTTATTGATGAAATAGAATTCGAATATGCAGATCCTGATAATGGTGGATGTTTATGGGTAGATGATATATTAGTTCTTCATTAAAATTAAATCAAATCTAAATTGTTAAAATCTACTGTTAATTCTTTAATGTCTAATGAATTATTAAAGAATAGAATTGGATAAGCATTCAATCGTCGACAAACATAACATGAATTAGTGCCAGATGAAAAAATACATTGTACACAAACAACTTGCAGACATTGCCGACAAAAAGTAAAATCAATCCCTTTGTTAATCAAATGTGTTTCTTTTTGACAGATAAAACATGTAATATTAGTATTACGTAAATAATTCATTGTCAACAAACAATTACTAATTCGCCAAATTTTCATAATAATAGATTGTAAAAATTTACAATTTAAGTTGTTATTACAGTTACAATTAATACTCCATCCAATCTCAACTATATGTATCCATCTATTTTTATCAGGTAAAGATAAAAATTCCCAAATACCAGTTTTTTTAATATTACATTCAGCTAATTGGTTATCATCCATGATACTTTTTAACCCAAAATAGATGTTTTTAAACATCTATTTCAATTGTTCTATTAACAATTTCTAAGTGTATTTAGAATTTCGTACAAATTTGGAAGATCTTCATCACTTTCATCATTATTGTCACTATCACTATCATTGTCACTATCATTGTCACTATCACTATCATTGTCACTATCACTATCATTGTCACTATCACTATCACTATCACTATTACTATGACTATCATTGTCACTATCACTGTCACTATCACTATCATTGTCACTATCACTATTACTATCACTAGCATTGTCACTATTACTTTCACTCTCATTATTACTACTAGTATTACTATCACTATTATTTTCATCAATAGTATCTAAATCGCTATCTAGATCATCATTATTAGGTCTGAATAAAATTTCAGGAATAGTAATCGTGTATTTTTTTTGATGAATAAAGTCATTATTAAACATATCGATCATTAAATGATACCCAAGTTTATATGTTGAATAAGTAATAGGAGGTAAGTTAAAACCTGAAACTTGTTTAGTAGAGGTCTTTATATAATTAGAGGGGTAATTACCAGAATTCCAACAAGCGGCAAAATTAACACGAGCAAAAGTGCCAGTATTTTTAAAAGTAATATAATGATCAGTTATATCTATATCATCTAAATTAATTGATATTTTATTATCCATAATAATAAGAGAATATAATTTGTTATCCATATTTTTATCCAATATATTATTATATGTATCAATAACATCAAGGCAATAATATGGATTGAATTCCCAATGATTATGAAAATCACAACAATGACCTTCATCGGGTTCAGGGAGTAAAGATATATTTTCGATCTTAAAATTAGTCAAATCACTGGATGAGTCAGATTTCTCCTTCCATAATAAATATAAATAAATATCATTAAAACAATCTAATTGTCTGGTGATAACTTCGGATTTAGACATTTTATTAAAATAATCAGTGCTAGTTTTAGCATTAAAATAATCCAACAGAGTTAAGATGGCCGCTGATTTAATATCAATGATATAAGGGAACCAATAATCATGACCATTTGTTACAAAATTCAGATTGTTATAACTTTTATGATATAAAAATGGTTTATAAAGATCTTTAGTAAGATTATTTCTTAATGCACAGGTATGATTAAAGGCATCATTGACATATTGTTTTATTTCATCATTGAAAATAGATTGTTTAACCATATAACATGATATATTAAAGATTTTAGCAACATCAGGCTGATGATCCAAATCTGGTTGATAAAATACTAATTCGGATCTAATAAAGATTTTATTATTATCAAGATAAGGATTACCTTCATGTTCATATTGTTGATTGAAAATAACACCAGTAAATTGAGTTACTGAATTAAGGTGATAATCCTCAATTTTTAATATGGGATTGCCATTACCTGATGTTAAATAGAGTAGTAAGGTGTATTTAGAGCAATATTTCTTTTTAGAATCATAATAAGGTGTATCATAGTGACTAATAAATTTACTGTCAAATGGAATAAATTTATTGTATCTAAATACATGATTGACAAATTTAAAGTTCTTAAGTGGTAAAGTTCGATTATCATTAAGTGCACTAGTTAATGATTCACTGAGTAGAGACGATCTAAAGATAAATCTTTTACCACCTCTTGATGATTCATTTAAGGGAATTGAATACAAATTTAAATGATCTAAATTTAATAATAAATCGGTTGAACCTGTTAGTGAAAAAGAATAAATATCATAATCAAGTTGTTTTTTGACCTCTAGCACCTTAAAATTAATATTGTGGTATTTGTTTAGATAATTATCTAGAGGTATAATATTTTCAAAATTATGATAAGACAAATCTTGTGGATTGACAAATATCATGATTAACCCTATTTCATTTATTATAAAATATTGTTCAATTAATACATCATTTAATTCAATAGGTTCAATAAATTTAACTACTTTATTATTTTTGGAAAGATATGGTGTTACATCAAGTCCATTAATGTTGATTTTTATAATATCGTCATCAACTATATTAACCATATTCTTAAGTAACGAGACTTCTTTATCATTTAAAAGGTTCTTTAAGGACGCTAAAAACAAATCTCTGAGGCCTATTACCAATATCTTCTTTTGATCAACAGTTAAAGTGTGATACAACTCTTGCTCTTGGATTATATCCTGATAAAATGATAAAGATCTATATTTGATACCTTCAGTTTCTCCTTTCTCTTCATAAATTAAAGGATAAATATGAGATGATATTATATTGCCATTGAATACATTCTTTAACATTAAATGATCATCATCAAATTTATTAACTGAAATTTTTAAATCATCCCATACATATTTATTATTGTAAATTTTAATGTAACGTGGAGTAGACATTTTAATTATTTAACGATTTAGTATTTTATTTCAATTTTTGAAATAACTATAGAATGATTTGTTGGTTCCAATTAAACAAATACTATCCTTGAGACACTCTTTAGTATTTATTTGTTGATTTCTCTTTTTCATCCAATTTATCACGATAAAGAATTTCAAAGGTACTGTAATGGAAGTTATTAACTCCCTCATAATGATAGTTTCACCTAAAGCTAAGGTTGTCCTTTCAGGTTCTAATTTAAAAAACTCAGGTAGTGGTCTAAAATATTTATTGTCAGCAATAGCTTTCGTTTTACTATTAATAGTAGTTGCTATTTTATCATATATCTTAGGACAACGACTTTTAAATCCATTAGTAATAATATTAAATGGATACTGATGCATATAATTCTGAATTGGTTGATATTTATAACATAATGTAAATACACTAACACCAATAACAACTGTTAAGGATTTATATAAAAGAAAGGCCTTAGGAATATCTTTTTCATCAATATCATGTTTTTTGAAAAACTCATGAATTTTGTTCATCTTTATTTTTGGTATAAAATCACCTCTTTATATATTATTCAATTTTAAATAATATTATCTATACTACTAGTTATTAAGCTAAATAAAAATAATAATAAAAATTGAAATTGATAAAAAGTATTAACCATTATTTTTAATTCAACAAGTAAATATGAATTACTAATTATGGAAAGAATATGGAACTGACTACGAGACACAATTATGTCTGAAAGTGGGTAATATTATCAATACCACAACCTCCAACACTATAATTAATGAAGCTGAATTATTTCTAAATAGTCGTATGATACATACATTTACCATGCAATGTCCTCCTGATGATTATTGGATTGGACTTGGTGCCCCACATTTAACTAATTTAAAATCTAAGATTAGAGGTGATATCTATATTAAATATGGTGAAAATGAAATTAAGGTTAATCTAATCAATGCTTTTGGTAGAATGTTATCTGAAGAAATTAAAGATAGTATTACCATCTCGGATAAAGTAGCTCAATTACTTAATATTAAAATTGGCACTGATGTAATGATTACTAGAAAAATAAATGATGAAGGTAGATTAATTACTTTAACTACTAGAGGTATTATTCCTCTTGATAAACACTGGAGTGACTTAACAACCTTAGGTGGTATGGAATGGAATTATAAAGGTAAAGTTTTAGCAATGATAGTTTTCGTAGATCCATCAGAAAACTATGAAGTGGGCCTTTCGGCAATGTTTATTGATAACTTATGTAAAAATGATACACATCCATATCCTCAAATAGCTATTCAATTTCATGATACCAAATTGATAACCAATATTTGGAATGCTGGTGGTATGCAGTCAGTTGGTGGTTATGGTATAAGAATATCATCTAAATTGGCTATGGATTTAGGTGTGACTAAAGGAGACTTAGTTCATTTGAGTGATTTAACATTATAAAAATATTATAGTAAAATATTATTTAATCCTATACATTAAATAATGTTCATCTAATAGAATATACCCCCTTCTATTAACTTGTTTCAATTATCAACCTAAGTACGATAAATATAGTTAATCATTATCATTATTACGTTAATTAAGTTTAATTTAACAGTTCACTACAATCATTTTAAATAAATATTGTTAATCATTATCACATTAATCAAGTTTAATTTAACAGTTAACTATGATCATTTTAAATAACTATTGTTCACTTTTTTAATCATTATCGCAATAATTAAATTTATTAGCTGATAATAATTAACTCCCAATTAAATTTAATTGAGATAATTATTATTAAGATCTCAGTTAAATTTATCGTTATGTTATACTTAAATATTAGACACTAATTATGGTTATCACAACAATTAAATATGAATTATCATTTTATACCGATAAACCCTAATTCAATATTTAACACTTAATAATTATTTTTATAATTAAAATAACAAGGGAATGTTAATTATACACGTATCATTTCTTATTAAGAAATGATATATTATTAATTGATATAAATGTATTATCCAAAAATCATGTACTTTTAAAAGGGTGTTTACCATCAAATGAAAAGACATTACCGTTAAGAGCTACCGAAATTTTTTATATTGTTAACACTAATTATTTTTTCAAGGGTATTATTTAATCTTAAGTAATGATCATGAATGTGATTAATATTAATGGAGAGTTAACAAAGATAAGTATTAATTATATTTAACTAGTCAACCCTATCTGAATAAATGATAATTTTAACATACTTAATTCTGATTAATATAAAATTATCAAAAGGATAATTAATCGTCATAATATTAAGATGTATTACGGTAAAATAATGATGTCCTTAATTACTAGATATCAACTCTTATTTTGATGATTAAAGTACTTAAATGTTTGAGATATATGATATTTTACTTTTCATATATCTACAAGGAATAATCATATAAAATTACTCATAATCTATATATTTTATGGATAAAACATATATTATTAATAATAGAAATTAATTATCATCTTAACGATCAATTAAACTTGATCATTAAGATAATAATTGGTATCGATCTATCGATTTATTATTTATTAAATGAATGATTAACATGACACTGATAATTAAGTAATTTATAGTTGAACAGGATGCTTATTTATTACCATTAAATTTTGATCAATAGTTAAAATTTAAAAATTTCCGATCTACTCAAGATTAACCAGTATTGTTAATCTTGAGTAATCCTCAAAAAATGTTGAGATGTAAGTTAGTTGCTCTCCATAGTTAGTATAACTTATTTAGAAAGATCAGACATATATAATATCAGCAATCAGCTCTTCTAAAGGTGAACCCATTATTAACACTCAAGATATTTATAAATCTTAATAGATAAACAATTATTAATTGAGATTAATAAACATATTGAAGATTAACATCGATCAACGAACATCTCAACGACCAATTAAGATTAATAAACACCTTGAGAATTAATCAACATCTTGAGGGTTAATTAATATTAACAAACATCTTGATGATTAATAAACATCTTAATGATCAATTAAAATTAATGAATATTTTAATGATTAATAAATATCTTGATGATCATTTAAAATTAATGAATTTTTAAATGATTAATAAACATCTTGAGGGTTAATTAATATTAACGAACATCTTGATGATTAATCAACATCTTGATGATTAATCAACATCTTGATGATCAATTAAAATTAATGAATATTTTAATGATTAATAAACATCTTGATGATTAATCAACATCTGAAGATTAACTAAGATTAATAAATATCTTAATGATCAATTAAGATTAATAATTCCTTTAATTTTAATAAAATCTTGATAATTAATTATTTGTATTGACTATATTTTTATAATCTCTCATGCATGAGAGATTTATTAATTTACACCAAACCACCTTTTTAATCATTAAACTTTAGTAACTTAACATAATTATTAATCACATCTTGATAATTAAATAATATTAATTATTCTTTCTCTTGTTAATTAATAGTTTAATGATTAAGACTCCTTCCGACAATTAATAATCTTTTATTATCAATTAAATAATTATTAACCAACTTTTTAATAGTTGTTCAACAATTTAATGATCAAGACTCCTTTTAACAATTAATCAACAATTTAATGATTGAAACATCTTTTTGATAATTAATGATCCTTTTGAATATTAATAAATAATTTAATAACCCTTTTGTTGATTAATAATTAAGATCATATTGAAACTTAATTAATATGATTGTTATTTTTTATTAAAATTAATCTTAAGTGTATATGTCCTGGTGCTTCCTCTTAATGATTAATGTATATCAATGATGCACATAGGGGTTATTTATTTGTATCCTGTTTACTCTTGTAAAGAGAACATTAATTTCTACTTTCCTGTTTATTGAAACAAATAATCTCAATTTATCAACTGAGATTATTTATCACCTTAATTATTAATTAAAATTATTAGTTTCTTGATTATGTGTTTATCCTCTTTATGATTAATGACCCTCTTGATTATTTATTTATCCTCTTTATGATTAATGACCCTCTTGATTATTATTATTATTCTCTTGATGATTTATTATCCTTCGATTGTTAATTATTATCGTTAGGTTAGATGAACTTATATCCTCTCTTAGAGAAGCTACTACTTCCATCAGTATGATTATATTTTTCAGCTTTAATTAATAAATCTTATTTACTTTAATTGTCATAATTAACTCCATTTAGGGGTCCATTTTTATCGTTATAATGTCGATTACTTGCTCGTCATTGTCACTATACTCTAATTATCAAAGTCCAAATTAAATGATGTGAAATAATTAACATTATTAATTTTTATTATTTCTACCATTAAATTTTGTTCAATCATGGTCTAAATTAATTATTATCACTACAATTTATTGATCATCATCATGACGATTAAATAGATCCTCTGAATTAAACAAATAGAGTTTAATTATGTATGATTAGAATAATGTTCATAATTATCTAAGTTAAATATAGTTTAATGTTTATTATTATGATATTACATAGTTATTACATTGAGGTTAATAAAAGTGAATAATCTAAATTTAAAACTCTTGAAACAATTAAATGGCTCTAAATAATTATCCAATTGAAATATTAATTGAGATCATCTATCAATTATCATTTAAGGATAGATTAACTTTTAGTCAACTTTCAATTAAAATGCATAATTTATTTAAAAATAACTATTTATGGTATATTTTTTTCATAAAAGACTATAGAGTTTATATCAACATGTTAACTAATAAGAATAACAATTGGAAGGAGATATATCTTAAGTTTTATAAATCTGACATTTTAAATTCCAGATCATTTATTAAAATTTACAAATTGTTACAAGAATTTTTAGATTTAATTGAATTTGAATATTACGATAATCAATATACTATGCCATATCTACATATTATTGGATCTTTATATTGTTTAGATATTATAATCAATGATATCAAAACCTCTTTCTTAATAGAAAATAAATTAAAATCCAATAATATAAAATCTTCCATCATAGTTCATAATAATATATATACTTTAACTATTTATGGTCAATTAAAAGATAAAGAATGGTACACATTAAATATTGGTGAATCCTTAAAGCTTTAGTTTTTTTATCTTTGGGGATAAAAATCCCTTTAAAGCTTTAGTTTGTTATTTTAAAAGATTGATAATCATTTTAAACTTCAATTGTTATATTTAACATAAATTATTAAATAATGTTAACTGCTTCTTTAGCTAAACAAAAATCAAATAGTGTAATGGATGGGTTTTGTAATGGTGCTATATACTCAATTATGGAAGAAATTGGAAATAAAACACGGACTGGGGGCAAATATTTGGAGTATAATTTAGGAACTGGATATAATCGTAAAGAAGATGAATATGAATATCTTACAGAAAAATTAAAATCACTTGGATATGAAGTAGAACTTAAATATGGTAGAGTATATGAAGAAGATTTATTATTAATTAAATGGTAGAATCTAAAATTGATTTTTAAAATGTTAATTAATACCATTTTAAATGGCAAGAGTAATTAAAGGTAACGCTGTCTATCTAGTTAAAGTAGATCCTCCACTTAATATTCCTGTTGAAGTACTACCTGCTAGACATAAAAATTCAAAACCGGGAATGTTTATTCGTGATGAAAGGGGTGACATTATTTTGAAATATAATAACGATAAAGTGGAACTAACCTATCCATTAGATAGATTAGAGTACGATACAAGAATATTTATTAATGGTGTAGAATGGAAAAGAGAGGTTCATCTTAATGCTGAACAATTGGAAGAATTTAATAAACAACCACAACAGATGGCTTTAAAAAGACTAAGAAATTTCGTCAATGGATTGTATCAATCATTTAAATTTTCACCACAATTATCAACATTAATAGATCAAGTAGCAATGAATGACTTTAGGAGGGCCTTTACCAAATCTTATACTAATGTTAATGATTTATTAATTGAGTTATTACCCTTATTCCCAGTTAATGGATTTATTGATAAAAATGATCTTGAATATCAACAATATATTTTAGGTAAATTACTTCAACGCCAATTAGATAAAGAATTATGGGATATCTATAATTTATTTAAACAATCTGAATAATTATTTTATTTTTGCTCTTAAATGTTATGTTATTGTAAATTAACTGATATTTCCACCCTTGATTCTTTAGCTATTCTCTATAGACATATTTTAGAAGATATTCTTGAAATCATTGAAAACAGAAAAAGTAATAATAATAATAGATTAGAGTTACCTTTAAATCAAGGTCGGTTTAGATCTCATGATAAATATAGTTATCTCATTACCACTTTGGAAAATCTTAATTACAAAACAGATATTCATTTGGCTGAATTATATGAAGATGATATACTAGTTATCACTTGGTAAAGAACATAACTCAATAGACTGAGTTATATTCTAAAATTACATATTATTTATCTTCCACTAGTTATTACATGAATTGGACAAAATGATAAAATAGTTTGTATTTTAGTTGCGGTATCCATTGAATCTAAAATACACCGAATGTGTTTTTCATCAAAATTCCCATCTTTTTCAAAATTCGACCAAGTATATTCATTTGATTGTAATTTAACACTATTATAAGACAGGTTTGAAAATTCCAAAGCTTCATATGAGGTAAAATGATCGGGGTCCTCGTAATAATATTCAATGTCATCATCCGCTAACCATAATGACTCTTTGGAGTCTATTGATACTTTACAAAAGTATGTGTTGATGTCATTTACTTTAGTATGCCATTTATCGGCCGATGAACCAATCCAAAAATTAGTTTGTAGAATATATTTGTTTGTTGTATCGTTCTTAAGAGTAAATTGATAATCTCTAATTGTATATGGATGTAAATAATAATTTAAGGTTTTAACATAACGAGATTTATATTCTATAGTGTTTACTTCCTTTAATAGATAATCGTTAAAAATAGTCATTAATTTGGGTTCATCTAAAGAGGTTAATGAAAAATCATCCCTAATATCTTGACAAAAGCAGAATACATCAGTCCATACATGAACATATTCTTTATGGGTATTTAAATAGTCGGCGATATCCATTGTTTTGGATACAATAAATTTTTAATACATTTAATGAATCAATTATTACGACATATTTTTTATAATTATCTAAAATGATTAGTATACATTGGCAAGAGATAAAA
>Ga0272448_1004100_pt1 | contig 16822 bp, 17 predicted proteins | sample YNPCB0191_FD_202220 | JGI IMG/M metagenome (GOLD analysis project Ga0272448, IMG submission 202220) | Hot spring sediment microbial communities from Yellowstone National Park, WY, United States - YNP-CB-019-1 | ecosystem: Environmental > Aquatic > Thermal springs > Hot (42-90C) > Sediment...
CGCCGGTTGAGATATTAAAAGAGGCGGAGAGTAAAATACCTTCCGGGGTGTTAAATCTGCCGCCAATATTATTAGACAATTATATCGACGAACTTTTAAATTGTGGTTACCATGTGCCGTCATCAGTGATAAAATAGTAAAAATTTTATTTGACAAATATTTTTTGTGTGTTATAATTAGTTTAACAATTTGGTGAGGCGGAGTCGGTTGTTTCAGGCGACGGAACGGCATCTCAACCTCCTCAAAAGCCCAATGGAATGCACTCGCATTCCTATCCCACCAAAACAGCCTCGCCTGAAACCAGCCCTGGCTGGCTTCGCCTCACTTTTAATTTATTATGAATTAAATTATAACTATCTGATTATATGAAACTTATCTTTTGCTGACCTGATATGGAAATCAATCGGTTCTGGCCACCAGTCTGCGGGCGAGTCTAATTGCCGCTACCATTGAACTGGGATTGGCCATCCCTTTACCAGCAATATCAAATGCCACTCCGTGTAATGGCGAGGTGCGGATTTTACCGAGCCCGAGGGTGACATTTACCCCCACCCCCCTGGCCAGCAGTTTTGCCGGAATCATCGCCTGGTCATGGTACATCGCCACAAACCCGTCAAAATCACTGCGCCGGGCAAAGACCGAATCGGCCGGGAGCGGACCAATCGCATTGACCAGCCTTTGCTGTGCCTCTCCGAGCGCCTGTCGGATCTGCCTTTCCTCACCCAGGCTGAACTCTTCACCGTGCGGGTTAAGGGCAAGGACGCCAATCTTTGGCTGGGATTTGCCCTCCAATTGGAGAAATTCATTCAGGAGCAAAATCTTTTCCAGTACCGCCTGGGCAGTAATCTGACCTGGGACTTTGGCTATGGGCAGATGAATGGTAACAAATATCACCTTGAAGAACGGCGACCAGGCAAGCATCGCATAACGCCGCGACCTCAGTTTCCGGGCAAGAAACTCGGTCTGCCCCGGGTATTGGAAACCGGCCAGGCGCAGTGCCTCCTTTGACACCGGGGCGGTGACCAAAGCGGCGACTTTCCCGTTCTTCAGCAAATCCACCCCCAGTTCCAGCGCCGACAGCGCTTGAGCACCGCACTTCTTCTGAACCTCGCCATACTCATATTTACCTAATGAACCGGTATCAACTAACGGTATGCCTTCAATGTTTAACCCGGCCTTTTCCGCCTCCCTTTTTAAGACCTGTCGGGAACCGATGATCAGGATATCCCGGCAGTTGATGCCTTTTAACGCCTTGAGGGTTATCTCCGGTCCGATGCCGGCTGGGTCCCCGATGGTAATCCCGATTGCCCTTGACAATTCCATTATCAGTAATGGCTCAGGGTGCCCGAGCGCCTGGTCCAGCGGTCGATGAGCATAAAAACCACCAGCCCGAAGCCAACCCAGAGCAGTGACAAGAGGCTGAGCCGGGCGAACGCATCCCGGAGTGTGAAGTCAATCCTTTCGCCCATCAGGAAGTGGCGGGCGGTTAATATGCCATAGGTGGTGGGCACAAACCGCGCCAGCTTCTGCATAAACACCGGCAGCACCGCCAGGGGATAGGCGATTGGTGTCAGAATCATCATCATTCCGGACAGCGCCTCGCTCACCAGCCAGCCCTGCTTGAAGATCAGGGTGAAACTGGCCATAAACATCCCGATACCGTAAAGCGCAACCAGCATCAGGCCGATGACCAGCAATGTCGGCAGAAGCCCGACCAGGTTGACCTTCAGGCTGAAGACCAAAAGGATGAACCCAATCTGAACCGCAATCATCAAAAGTTGATGCAGGATTGAGTGCATTGACATTCCCATAGTGAAAACCCAGCGCGGCACCGGTGCGGCAAAGACCGATTCCAGCGTCCCGTAGAACTGCTCCTTGCGCAAACTGAAGCCCATTGCCCAGAGTGCCATATTCAGAAACCCGATGAACAGGTAGCCCAGGGTGATGAAGGTAATGATGTCCGAGGTCCCGACCAAACGCAGCAGGTTTTCTGACTGCCTGCCGCCCACCAGCGCCACCCCGTATAAGAGATAGGGCAGAAGATAAACCACCGGGTCGATCAGCCCGCGGGCAAAATCCGCCTTATAGGTCAACTCCAGTTTCCACTCCTTGATGTTTTCCGCCCAGACCGCCGCCGCATAATGCCGGAGCCGTTTTATCAATTCGCCCGTTAGCCGATTAGCCATCAGTGCATACCCACAGTTCCATCCCGGCGGGTCTTTTTCTCTAAATACACGAACAGGAAATAGCCGGCAACCAAAAGGATGACATCCATTCCGGCAAGAATCACTACCGTCTGATAGAGATTGACCTCGGTCTTGTTTAACAGCATTATGCCTCTGATCGCCACCAGCGCCCAAGTCAAGGGAATCAAATTGGAGACCAAGGCGGTAATCGGATTAACCTCCACCGGATACCGGATCGGCGAGAACAGGAAAAATACCCACTCCAGGGTATGGACCCAGCCATGGACCTCCTTGATTAGCAAAGTAAAGCCGGCAAAGGCAATTGCAAACCCATAGAAGCCAATCATCAAAAGCACCACCAGCAGCAAGACCGGCAGAATCTTTGCCAGGGTGAAATGAACCCCGAAGAACAGCGCGATGATTAACGCCTGAAAAAGAACCATCACGCTGGACCAGGTCCATTCGGCCAGGGTTTTGCCAATCAGAATTACCAGGGGATGGGTGGGCGAGGCGATGATGTATTCCATCGTGCCCCAGTAGGTCTCCTCGCGCAGCGAGTTACCCACGCCCCAGAGCGCGGAAAAGACAAAGGTGGAAATCATTGCACCGATTAAAACAAACGCCAGATAATTGCCCGAACCTGTAAGTTGACGGAATGCCTCGCTTGAGCCGCTGCCAACCAGCGCCTTACCCTGAAATACATAGGGCAGAACCCAGAGCAGGGGGAAAATCGCCCAGAAGGCAATCATAATCGGATAGGAAAACCAGATGCGCATTGTCTTGACGAATTCAGCCCCGACAACCCGCAGTTCGGTATTCAGTCGCCTTGATGCCATTCTATTCCTCTCCCTGCCCGGTATCCGCAGTCAGCGAGGTCCCGGTTACATAAATAAACACATCCTCAAGCGTCGGCTCTTTGACATCAATGCCTAAAATCCGCGCCTGGGCCCGAACCGTTTCAATCACCTCGCTCAGCACCGGTTCGGCGCGCGGGGCAACAATCCTTAAGGTCGTGATGCCGTCGTTAAAATCGGTTTGCACCCGCTCAATCCCGGCCAGATTCTGCAACCTGCTGGTATCCGGCTGTCCCAGACAGCGCACCTGCAGCACCTCCTTATGCGGAATCTCCCGCTTGTACTGCGCCGGGCTCTTGATGTCAATGATTCTGCCTTTATTGATAAAGGCGATGCGCTGGCACAACTCATCCGCCTCATCCATATAATGGGTGGTGAGAAGTATGGTCTTCTTCTGCCTTCGGTTCAACTCCTCCTTGATGAACTGACGGATAAACCTGCCAAACTGCGGGTCAAGTCCAAGGGTCGGCTCATCAAGGAGTAAAATATCCGGGTCGTGCAGCATCGCCCGGGCCAGACTCACCTTCTGCTTCATCCCGGATGAATAGCGCTCCAGCCGCTCATTCGCCACCTCCTCAAGCCCAAGAAGTTCCAAAAGATAATCAATCCGTTGCTCCCGCTTTTTACCGGTCAACCCGTACAGGGCGGCAAAAAAACGCAAATTGTCCCGGGCCGAGAGTTTCCAGTAAAGGGTGCGCTCGCCTGAGGTTAGAAGTCCGATGCGCTGCCGGCAGAACAGAGAATCCTTGAATGCATCCGAGCCGAAAATCCTGATCGTCCCGGCATCGGGGATCAAAAGCGTGGCGATACAGCGCACCAGCGTGGTCTTACCTGCGCCGTTCGGGCCCAAAAGCCCGAACAACTCACCTGGTGCCAGGGTCAGACTGGCATTATCCAGTGCCCGGATTACTTTTTTCTTCAGACCCCGGCCCCGGCGAAACAACTTTACCACATTCTCACAGTAGAGTGCCGGGACCACGCCTTGGCTTATCATCACCTTACCACCGTTTCCTGAATCAAACGCTCAATTTTATCCGCAGCACCCTCCCAGGCCCACTGCCGCGCCCAGGCGATTGCCTGCCTGCCCAGCCGGCTGCGCAGTTCCTCATCGGTCAACAGCATCTCGATCTTCTCGGCAAGCTGGACAATATTGCCATACTCATAAAAAAACCCGTTCACCCCGTCCTGGGAGGAATCAATCAAACCGGGCGAACGGGCAACCACCACCGGCGTGCCGCAGGCGTTCGCCTCCAGAACAATCAAACCCCAGCCCTCCTTGACCGAACTCTCAACCAGAACCGCGCTGCGCCGATACCAGTTGATTTTCTCCTCCTCCGGCACAAAACCGGTAAAGGCAACCATCTCTGCCAGACCGAGTTTTGCAGCGAGCCCCTTGAGCCGGGGCAGGTCATCACCGGTTCCCACAACCACCACCCGGAACCGCCTGCCTTTATCCTTAAGCAGACGGGCAGCATATAGCAGATGGTCGGTTGACTTATAGCGCTTGAGCCTGCCGGTATGCAAAACCACCGGCTCTTTTTTTACCCCGGGGTCGGGCTGGAACCGCTCAAAATCTGTGCCCGGCGGCACGACCGTGATTTGCCCGGGCGCAATGCCCAGACGGATTACATCCCGTTTGGAACTCTCGGAAAGAACCGCAAACCGGCAGCGCCGGTAAGCCAGCGGAATCAGACTCTCGGCCAGATACACATAACCGGCAAGCGGCGGGCTCACCTCCTTAAAGATACTCCTCCGGAAAAGATGCATCAGCAGCACCAGCACCGGTTTATCGGTCCACCACGGCGAATAAAAAGGAATCTTGTTCAGGTCATCAATCACGATGTCGTAATTACCCGCGCGGGCGATGCTGCCGATATGACGATAAACGCTAAAGTTAAATGTCCACTTTCCGCCCATCCTGATTACCCGGATGCCATCAATCACCTCCTCGGGCATAGAACCCGCGAACCGTTCGCTTAGAAGTGTTACCTGATGTCCCCGTGCCACCAGACGCCGGAATACCTCTTGAAAATAGACTTCAGCCCCGCCGGCAAGCGGGTTCTTAATACAGCGCCAATTCACCACCAGAATCCGCATTGGCTTAATATAATTTGATTACCGCCAGTGTCAAGGCAGTTCTATCCTTGCCTGATTCAAACTGTGGATATAATTCTACTACCTTGCCGGTTATGAACCCCAGGCGCTTCAGAAACCCTTATTACTCTGGTGGTCCTGACCACGGGTTACCTCCTTTGCCCCATCTCCTGGTGGAACGATGCCTTTCTCAACCTGCCACTTGCCTATCTTATTGCCAGTATCTTTGCCCGGTTCTTTCCCCCCTTAACCACCGCCTACTGGCTGAGCAATCTCCTCGGGATGGCACTGATGCATATTGCTGCAATCGGTCTTGCCCGTAACTGGCGCCTCAAACCCATCCAGATTACCCAAAATCTTCTTATTGCGCTCGGCTATACTATCCTGCTGTTAATTCTTTTCCGTCTGGGCGTGCTCAAACCGGTGTTTGCCCGGTGGAAAAACCGAGGATAGAGTGCTGAAAAGGCAACCCGCAGGAACTCAAAAAGGTTATAACAACAATCGGGTTTCAATCCGGAATTACCCAACCGGTGAAAACCGGTTTAACCCCGGCTGTTATTCCCATAGTTACACCTCAGGTAACCGGCATGGTAAATTAAGTGGTCAGAAAGGGGGTAAAACCTAATCTGATGTCCGAATTTACCCCAATGGCAACAGGAAAGGTAACCCTGAAGGTTAAATCGGCAGCAAGCCTGAGGGCAAACCCGAAAATCACCCGGGAAGTAACAACCAGAATAAAATAGAAAATAACCTGGGGGACGGTATGGGGGATGGGGTCTGAAATTGCTGAAATTTCATATAATCCATTGAATATTAATAAAATAGGGCATTATTCCCCGGTTGGATTAAGTAGACTTTTATGTATACTTAGAGACCTGTGGGAACAAACAAGAACTACATCAGGAGAGGTTGAAATCTTTTAATTTCCTGACGCAGATGCAAGGCTAAAGCCTTGCCCTACATCCCCGCACCTTGTAGGGCAAACCTTTAGGTTTGCAAATCTTTTAATTCCTGACGCAGATGTAGGGCAGACCTTTAGGTCTGCTTTCCTGACGCAGATGCAAGGCTGAAGCCTTGCCCTACATTTTTACCCTCTGTGTTTCGGATTCGGCAGAGCGCAATGGCCGGAAAATAGGCGCGGGCAAGGAAATGGCAATCTGTCGCACCGGGTTTGACTCATTACATTTGCTTGACAATATCCTACTATTTTAGTATAGTATTTTATGAGATTAACCACCCGAACCCGCTATGCGGTAAGGGCGATGGCTTATTTAGGACCCTGGTTTGGCAAAAGAGCGCTTAGTCTTAAAGAGGTCGCTTTAAATGAGGGAATTAGTGAAAAATACCTGGAGCAGATCTTTTACCAGCTGACAAAAGCCGGATTACTGGTTACGAAAAAGGGGCCGGGCGGTGGTTATGAACTTCGCCAGCCTCCTTCAGCGATTAGACTGATTGATATATTATCAGCCGTGGGCGAATCGCTCGCCCCGGTATTCTGCGTCGCCGAAAACAAACCGCAAACGTGTCCCCGAAGCCGTTTTTGTCCGGCACGTCCCTACTGGCAGAAACTGAAATGGACACAGGAGGAATTTTTAAAAACCCATACCCTTGCTGACATTTGTCAGCAATCGAACAAAGATGGCTAAAGCAATTGGTCTTTTATCAGGCGGGTTGGATTCAACGCTGGCAGTAAAAATTATTATTGAACAGGGGATTGAAGTGATGGTTTTGCACTTTGTTACCCCTTTCTGCACCTGCACCAGGAATGGCTGTCGTAATGCGGCAAAGGTAGTTGCCGAGCGCTGGGGTATTGAGATAAAGGTCATTGGTGTTAAGGACGAGTATATCAAACTGGTAAAAAACCCGAGGTTCGGTTATGGCCGAAATATGAACCCTTGCATTGACTGCCGGATATATATGTTCTCACAAGCCCGAAGGTATCTTGAAGAGACCGGCGCTGATTTTGTTTTCACCGGTGAGGTGCTTGGTGAAAGGCCGATGTCCCAGAATCTTAGGGCGATGAAAATCATTGAAAAGGAATCAGGGCTTGAAGGCAGATTATTAAGGCCATTGTGTGCAAAACATCTACCACCAACAATCGTTGAAAAAAGGGGTATTGTCGACCGTGATAGATTGTTATCAATCACCGGTCGCTCAAGAAAACCACAGATTTCTTTAGCCCAAAGTTTAGGAATAGATGACTATCCCTGTCCAGCAGGTGGCTGTCGGCTCACTGACCCGAACTTTGCCAAAAGATTAAAAGAGGCGTTTGAACATAACGAAGATTCATTGGTTGATATAACCCTTTTGAGATACGGCCGACATTTCCGCCTTGCCTCAGGCGCCAAGGTCATTGTTGGACGGAATGAAGAGGAGAATAAAATTCTTGAAAGTTTTGCATCCGAGAACCGTATCTTGTTAGAAGTAAAAGATGTTAAAGGACCGATAGCGCTTATGTATAAACATAACGGCGAAGAGGATATTGAACTTGGAGCCCGAATCTGCCTTGCGGATAGTGACTATAAAGGAAATGAAAAAACCATGGTAAGGGTTGGCGAGAATAAAGAAATTTTGGTAAGACCAATTGCCAAATCAGAGGCGGAGGCGCTTAGGGTATGAAGATATTAGAAAGGATTCAATCAGAACTAAATCAGGGAATGAATCTAAAAAAATGCAGAAGTTGTGGATGTATGAAGGAAACCCTTGAAAGTCTCTTGGCATCACTCCCTTTAATCAAGATTGAGCAAGCCGCTCACCTAATCCAAGATATTAAGGGCTGGCTCAAAGAAATGCAGCCCATAAAATATTCTTGCCTTGGATGTAAATACTGTTTTCCTGCCGTGGCAATGAATATTTTTAATCAATCATTTCCTGGGGCAATGCAGACAGTATCGTTAAGTTGCGACTTTGAAGTGAAAGAGCAAATCTGGCCGCCAATTCCAGGGGAATATTTTGCTTTTTGCGATGGGCCAAGCTGTCCTGTGGCAGTTTCAACCCTCACCAGTATTGAGATTTCTGAAACTCTGGCAAAGATGAGACCAAAAGGTCTTTGTATCGTTGGAAAAACCGAGACCGAAAATATTGGAATTGATAAAGTTATAAAAAATATAATTACAAATCCTACGATTCACTTTCTCATTGTTGCAGGAAAAGACCCTGATGGGCATCATAGTGGGAAGACGCTTTTAGCATTAGCAAAAAATGGTGTTAATGGAGATATGAAAGTAATTGGTTCACCTGGTAAGCGACCAATATTAAAAAATGTTTCCCTCTCAGAAGTAGAATCTTTCCGCAGACAGGTTCAGGTCATAGATATGATAGGGTGTGAAGATGCTGAGATGATAGCAGACAAGATTAATGAACTTTCAAAGGGAGCAATTTCAACTTGCGAATGTAAGAAATGTTCTGAACCGAGACCGGCTGCCCGGATTTCATCTGTTCCCCCAATAATGGCAAGAGAACCAAAGAAATTAAAAATGGATAAAGCAGGGTATTTCGTTGTCATTCCCAATCTTGAAAAGAAAATTATTATAGTGGAGCATTATTCTTATGACAATAAACTTCTCCACACTATTGAAGGTAAAGATGCCCCAGCCATCTATTCAACAATCATTGAAAATGGTTGGATTACAGAATTGAGTCATGCTGCCTATTTAGGAAGAGAGTTAGCGAAGGCAGAATTTACTCTAAGAACCGGTTCTAACTATATCCAAGATAAAGCACCTGAGATGGTAAAAGGACAAGAAAGGAAAGATAAAAAAGGCGGCAATCAAATGGATAAAAAATATAAGAAAGGGCTTCATCTTGAATATTTCACAGTTGGATATAACATTATGGAGGCAATTGTATCAATTATCTTTGGTGGGATTGCAAATTCAATTGCCCTTGTTGGATTTGGTCTTGATAGTATTGTGGAATCATTGTCAGGTGCAGTCTTAATCTGGAGACTGAGTCAACATAAAAAAATAACTGAAGAGGAAGAAGAGAAGATAGAGAAAAAGGCGATGAGATTTGTGGCAATCACTTTCTTTATACTCGGATTTTATGTCCTATTTCAATCATTAAAGAAATTGATACTCAGGGAAATTCCTGACCCTTCTCTACCAGGCATAATAATTGCTTCTGTTTCACTTATTGTGATGCCGATTCTTTTCTTTCAGAAATATAAAGTTGGAAAGAGAATAAATAGTCAAGCATTGGCTGCAGACTCAAAAGAGACATTAGCCTGTTCATTCCTTTCTTTAGCCTTACTTTTAGGATTGGGTGCGAACTATCTTTGGGGATTCTGGCAGGCTGATTCAATCGTGGGAATAATAATTGTAATATTTTTGTTAAGGGAAGGGTTAGAAGTCTGGCGAGAGTCAAAAGATGAAGATTAATGGTTATCAAAATGGAGGTAAAAAATGAAAAGTTATCTAAATATACAGATAACTTCAATCTTTATAATTTTCGTGCTTGGTTTTGCTCAAGAAATCTATGAAGTTCCACCCGTGGTCGTTACCGCAAATCGCTATCCTAAAGATATTTCAGAAATCACCAGAACGGTTAATATCATAGATGCTACAGAGATTATTAAGCACTCTTCTCTTGTTGAGGTTCTTAAAAACATAACAAGTCTGTATACAAAGATAAGGGGTGATGGAATTCAGGCGGATCCGAGTATCAGGGAGGAACATTCCAGCAGGTCTTAATAATGATAGATGGTATGAGGGTGAATGACCCACAGACCGGACACCATAACTTGAATATCCCTGTGCCCTTAGAAGATATTGAACGGATAGAGATTCTCTCAGGGAATGCCTCTTCACTTTATGGCTCAGATGCCTGCGGTGGAGTGATAAATATAATCACAAAGAAATCAAATAGAATCAAGACTGGAATAGGAATGGGAAGTTATGGGTATCGCAGATTTGATGCGACAGTTGGTTATGCACAATCTTACCTCGGATATAATATGGAACAATCAGATGGATATGAACCTGGTTATGAGTATAAAATCAATAATCTCTTTGGAAAATTGAGATTTGATCTTAGGTCACGCGTCAATAACCAACTATCGATCGGCTACCTGCATAAACCATTTGAAGATAAAAAAGAGAAGAGACTTGAACATCCTAAGGTTGACCCGTTCTGGAAAGCATTCTACGGCGCCTTGCAGAAATACCAGAGGCGTAACTTGCTTGATTAACAGGAGGCATCAATGAAAAATTTATGCACAAAGATCAGTAAATCAAAACCGGGTTTCCCGGTAGTCCTTTTTTCAATAAATAACCAGCCGTTTAGGTTTCGTTTCATTATACTTAACATGATGCTGGTAATTACAATGGGTCAGGGTCTCGCCTTCCATGGTGCAATTCAGGGTCGGGTGACTGACCCAAATGGTAATCCATTGGCCGGTGCCCAGGTGTGGCTTAATGGATTATCTGCCGGCACCGCCACTGATACTACCGGCCGATATCTAATTGAAGTGCCGATGCACGGGGTTTACCAGGTGATATATCAGTTTATCGGTTACCAGACCGAGACACTGACCGTTTCGGTTGACCATGGAGAAATAGTCCAGAGGAATGTCAAATTGCAGGCGGTTTCACTACCGATGCCCGAGGTTCAGACCAGTAGCCGCCGTCCAACCATTCATGAATCCAAAACCCCGGAACCGAAGGTAATCATACCCCGAGCCGCTGCCGAACAGTCCGGAAAATCGACCATTGGCGAGGCGTTAACCATGGAAACCGGAATTCAACTACAGAAGAGATGCAGCGCTTGCGAGGCAACCGAAGTATCGATTCAGGGTCTGCCCGGTCGGTTTTCGCTCATTCTATTAGAAGGTATGCCACTCTTTTCTAACCTTGCTGCCCGCTACATTCTTGACATTGTGCCAGTAGAATTCATCAATCAACTTGAAGTACTCAAAGGCGCTTCGGGTGCTCTCTGGGGAACGGACGCAGTCGCTGGAGCGGTTAACATCCGGCTTATTGAACCTGCCCGACCCCTGGAAGCCAGCGCCAGTTACACCCAGCGCAGTTATGGCAAGGACTTATCAGCCCGAATGGGCAGTAACCTTAAACCCCTGGGCATCAGCATTATTGGTGCCCATAGCGGCCGCGCATCTGCTGACTTCAATAATGATACCATTGCCGAAAATACCGCCTATCAACGCTGGGTAGTTCTTAGCACGGTCAATTATTTCCCTGGTATCCACTGGCGTCTCACTGGTGGTGGTTCGTTAGCGGATGAACTGCGGCGTTCGGGCGCCATTATTCCGGACTCCGAGTATTACGCCCACCCTCTTGCCGAAAAAATCAGAACTCGGCGTTGGGACATCTGGCAACGCACCAGTTTCACTGGGGATGCCAGCGAACTGTCCTTCAGAATTGCAGCAGCAAATCATCAAGAAATGGGTGTAACCGCGATGCAGGACTACCACGCCCGGCAGGTCAACCTTTACTCCGATATTACCGCCACCTTTCCCCGTGTTCTCGCCGGAGTAATAATTGCTCATCAAATTCTGACGGACAGTCGCCTCTTCACTCAGCAGTATACTGAAACCGACATCGGCATCTGGACCAGCGGCAATAATCTTACCATTCCCTTCTTCCCGATTGCCAACGAGGTTCTACCCGCAGTCCGGCTTGACTTCAACTCTGATTACGGCACTATCATTTCGCTCTATGGCGCAGTGAAACTTTATCCGGGATTTGCCGACCTGAGTTTTGTCGCCGGCACCGGGTTCCGGACACCCACAATCATCTGGGAAAGTATGGAGAATCTACCCGGCGGTTACCGTTATGCGCTTCGCCGTGCCCCGGAGCTGACCCGAGAATCAGGTATTTCATTTCAAGCCGGTGCTGCCCGAACATTCATTACTCCTAAATTTGTAACCACTGTTCGTTTGAACCTCTTCCACCATCGGATTGGCAATTTCATTACCGCTGAGTTTCAGGGCATTGACAGTGGAACAGGACAGGCACTTTTCTATTATCACAATCTAGCGGGCAAGGCCTTTTCCACCGGTGCAGAACTGTCAACGAACTTTAACCTGTTACCGGCAATTACTGCCACCTTTAACACCTATGCCATTCTACCCCGCAACGAAGCCGGGCAACCTCTGCCATTTGTCAAGCGTTGGGGTATAAACTACGCCTTGAACTACCAAACTCCTCTTTGGGCGCTAAAATTTAATGCTGCCGGCGAGATCAATGGTCCGATGTTAGTGCAGACAGTTTATGAAGACGGGAGAATTGAGTTTCACGATTCCCCGGTCTACGCGGTTTTAAATCTTGGGTTAAGTAAGGAATTGAGTATCTTCCGTTTGACCGCCGGCATTAACAACCTCGGGAATTATTATCAGCCGCCCCAACATCAGCATCGCCGCACCGAATACTTCTGGGGTCCGATAATCGGCAGGGAACTGTATGCAACTATTTCGGTAAATATCTAGGCACTTACTTCACCGCTTGAGTTTCGTGCCGGCGGGAACTTGGGGAGATTAAGAAACCGTGCTGATGGAAGGTCGCCATTAACTGGGCAATATCTGCTTCATTAATAACCAAGACGACATCAGCATCTAAGGTCAACCGCGGTCTGCCCCAAACCGAAGCGGCGATACAACCGATTATTACATAGTCCACCTGACAGGTTTTGGAAACCGCCACCAGGTTTTAATCATCTCCTCCATTTTGTTGCCTCTTTAAGCAGAATTTCGGTTTGGCGAAGCGCCTGTTTAAGTGACATCCGGCGCAATTCCTTAATTTCCCGGCGGGCAATTTCCCGGTAGCCATCAAGTGGTTGAGATTTGATTTTAGATAACCGCTTTCTGAGTTTACTGGATTTCCGCGTTTCTTAATCTACATTAAGCCATTGGCAGGTCAATAGTTTTAAATCCGCACCCAATCTTTTAACCCCTTGCACAAAAGGCTAAAGATTTTTCTGCGGAAGTTAAGCAAGGCGGAACCAAAGGCGCCAAGAAGAACCGCCAGGGAAAGTCCAACCGGGCAGCCGGGTCTGCCACAGCAGGGGCAGGTAGAACCCATCGTCAGATAACCACCACTGAGCCCTGCCCAGAGCCCGAGAAAACGCAGGACTCCGGGCAGGAGGTGGTGGTGTTTATGTTCTTTCATCTACTTGACGGTGATGAGTTTTTTTAACTCATCTTTGCTGGGAATCTTGCCCTGGCTGACGACCTTGCCGTCAATTGCCAGTCCCGGTGTCATAAACACGCCCATTGCGGCAAATTTTTTGATATCGGTTACCTTTTCCACATTTGCCGCAATGCCCAGTTCTGCCAGGGTGTCAATCACCCTTTTTTCCAGTTCCTGACATCTGGGACAGCCGGTTCCAAGAATCTGGATATTCATTTTTCCTCCTTTTTATTTTTGTTTTAGATGTTCACAACTTGCCTTTTTTAATTTTTCATAAAGTGTGCTGAGTTTCTGCCGAAAGGCATCTGTGATGGTGGGCTCAAGTTCCCTTAGCGGTTTGATCGGCACGATGTCCATTACCTTTTGCGCCTCAAGTCCGGAATTAAACAGGAGTTCAATACTGCCCCAGAGCATTGTTACCAGTGCGCGGTCAACCTCAGCCGCATTGAGCCCGAAATTAATTCCCAACTCCCGCAGGGTCTGCCACTGAAACCAGAAATAGGTGGGTGCCATTGCGGTCAGGATGGCATAAGCCTCAAGGTCTGGTTCGGACACTTCCGGGTATTCACCCAGGGCGCAGAAAAGCGGGTCAAGGATAGACCGTTCTTCTGGTCTGATTGCCGGGGAGAAGGCAACCGGGTTATAGCCTTTGCCAATCATTGATGGTGCATTGGGAATCATCCGTGCCAGTCGGGTGCTGTCGGGTAAAAGGGTGGTGAGTTCTTGAAAGGTGATTACCGGTGCGAGGGAGATGACAATCGCCCCGGGACGCCAGCTGTTAATTAGTTCGGGCAGGGCGGTTCGGATTGCTGGCGGATGGAGGGCGATAAAGACAATTTCTTGAGCAGCGGAAGTATGGTTATCAGTAGTGGTAGTTATTTCCGGAAACAACTGTTTCAGGCTCTCAAGCACCGCCGGGTTATTGTCGCTGACCACAAGGTTGTTGAGCGGGATGCGGGCATTTTGCCAGCCGGTAAGAATCACCCGGACCATCCTGCCACCGCCGATAAATCCAGTAGATAAACTGTTCATAGTTACGAATGAACAAGCGGGACTAAAAGGACCGGCACCGGGGAATAGCGGACAACCTTGTTGCTGACACTGCCCAGAAACATCTCGCCGATATGGCCCCTGCCCTGAGTGCCCATCACCACCATTGAGACCAGTTGCTCCTTGATTCGCCTGATGATTTCTCCCGCAACCGAACCATAGATAACATCAATCACAATTTCGGTTTTGCCATTTTTTGCCTGGAGTCGTTCGGCAAGCTGTATCAGCCGTTCCTGGTCAATACGGTTGAATACTTCCAAACGGTCTTTGACGTGAACGCCGAAGGTATGGTCCTGAATATGGAGCAGGGTGACTTTGGCAGCGCCGGCGGCAACAATTTCTTCAAGATAAAGAAAGGCTGCTTCGGCGTTATCCGAGAAGTCGGTTGGATAAAGGATGTGATGTAGCGGATTCCAGGAGGATGGTTCGGACCCTCTTGCTTCGCCGTGCTCTATTTTTATTACCAGGACCGGACGAGTGGCGGTATGGAGCACCGCGGTGGTGACGCCGCCGAGCAGAATGTCTTTTGTGAGGTTGTAACCATGAGAACCAACAACAATGAGTGAGCAATCCTTTTCTTGGGCTGCGCGGTTTATTTCAATTGCCGGGATGCCGATACGGATTTCCGTTCTGGTGTTAAAGCCCTGTTCAGTTAGTTGTGTTTGCTGTTTGTTTAGGACTGGCTGGATAAGCGGGCTTAAGGTATTAGCAAGTCCACCAACATCCCGGATATTGAGGCAGTGAACCAGCACAATTTCTTCAGTGCCGATTGAACGGAGGCAGGGGACCGCGTTGATAATTTGTTCTGATATCTCAGAGAGGTCGGTAGCAACTAAGATCTTTTTAAACATATTACCCTCCTTCTGTTTGTTTTATCTTTGTTTGAGAAAACCAGTGCCGGGTCTTCAGGCAGATTCTCACCAGTAAAAGCATTACCGGCACCTCAATCAAAACACCCACCACCGTTGCGAGCGCGGCGCCTGAGGAGAGGCCAAAGAGCATCGTCGCCGTGGCAATCGCCACCTCAAAATGGTTGGAAGCACCAATCATCGCGGAAGGTGCGGCGTCCTCATAGGAGAATTTGAGCAGACGGGCAAGGAAATAGCCCAGCCAGAAGATGAGGTTGGTCTGAATGAAAAGCGGAATCGCAATATACAGGATGGTGAGCGGATTGGACAGGATGACATCACCCTTGAACGAGAAGAGCAGAATCAGGGTGACGAGCAGGGCGATAATGGTAATCGGGGTGAGGAAGTGCAGAAAGCGAGTGGAAAACCAGACCGGCCCTTTTGCCCTGATGATCCACCGACGCGAGAAATAGCCGGCAACGAGGGGGAGGGCAACATAGATGGCAATGGAAAGGACCAGCGCCTGCCAGGGGACCGGTAGTCTGCCCACACCTAAAAGAAAACCGCCCAGCGGCCCGTAAAGGATAAGCATCGTCAGCGAATTGATGGCAACCATCACTAAGGTATGACCATCATTACCCCGGGCAAGATAGCCCCAGACCAGAACCATCGCGGTGCAGGGCGCAATGCCCAAAAGGATACAGCCGGCTAAAAATGAGCGCCAGAGTGGAACCGAAAGCATCTTGGTACCATTGACCATAACAACTTTACCGATACCATAAGCAGCACCCACATCCAGGTCCAGACCAAACGGCATCTTGACATAGTCAACCGCATCAGTTCCAATCAGTGTGCGGAAAAGGAAGCCGAGGAAGAAAAGGGCAATGGCATACATTGTGAAGGGTTTGACTGCCCAGTTGATGAACAGGGTCAGTCCGACCGGTTTGGCATTTTTCCCCGCCTTCAGCACCTCGGCAAAGTCAATCTTGACCATTATCGGATACATCATAAAGAAAAGGCAGACCGCAATGGGAATGGAGATGACCGGTGCACCATTGGTATAGATTGCCAGACGGTCAAGGGTTCGGGCAACTCCGGGTGCAAGTTTACCCAGGATGATGCCGGTTCCGATGCAGGCAAGGACCCAGATTGTCAGGTATTTTTCAAAAACATTGAGTCCCTTTGCCGAGACCCGGGTGGCAGTGGCAGTAGCCATTTCTCAATCACCCTCAGCTTCGGTTATTGCCTGAACGATTAACCGTTTTGCCTTTTCCACATCAGCCGGGTCAATGTATTCCATTATGGGTTTAGGGTTGCCGGTCAGGTCCTGGGCAAGCGACTGCTTTTTCATCTGAATGTCACGGGTCAATACCAGCGAGCGGGCGATTTTGACGCCGCCCGCCTCGCAGACCTTGCGCGCACATTCAAACGGGCAGCCATCTACGGTGATAACCCGTTTTGCCATTTTAACTTTTTCAAAAATGGTCGGGTTATTAATCGGGACCGAGGGCAGACAGCCGATGCCGGCTTTTTTCAAGCCCAGTTCCTTTACCGCCTCAATACTGGCGAGTCCGGTGGTAATACCGGTGTTGGAGAGCCCGCCGAAACAGGCAAAGATGATGGTTTCGTGGCTCGGCTTGGGTGCAACT
>Ga0272448_1004103_pt1 | contig 16805 bp, 18 predicted proteins | sample YNPCB0191_FD_202220 | JGI IMG/M metagenome (GOLD analysis project Ga0272448, IMG submission 202220) | Hot spring sediment microbial communities from Yellowstone National Park, WY, United States - YNP-CB-019-1 | ecosystem: Environmental > Aquatic > Thermal springs > Hot (42-90C) > Sediment...
CAATGCCTTGCAATCCCAGTTGGAAATAATTAAAGGCAAGCCTTACGCTTACCTCTGTCCAAGTCTAACTAACTGTCCTACAGGCGGAATTGTAAATGGAACAACATTTTCTCTTACTGGTTTTCCTGAGAATAAAAGCCAGGCAAGGGTAGAAATTCGTTACTTTAATAACAGCACCCACTTAAAAAATATAACTGTCTATGGCTGTTTTCAGGGCCGTAGCTTAGTAGGGGATAGTATTACTAACTGTCGGAATTCGCCAGTTGAGCTATCTACCTTAACAACTGACACTAGCCAATGAAAGATGCCTTCACCTTAGTTGAGGTTTTGGTGGTAACTCTGCTTTTAAGTGTAATTATGGCTGCGCTCTATTCAGTTTTAGTCGTAGGGGAAAGAGGTTTTCGCCAAGATGGTTACCTTCTTGATTTACAACAGCAGGCCCGTCAGTGTATGGAGGGTATGTTGCGCGAGATAAGGCAGGCCAGGGTATCTAATATTACTTCTCTTGAACCAGAGGAGATAGAATTCCGCATTTTAAATATCGATGACCAAAACAAAACCGCTTACATAAGATACTATAAAGAGGCCGACCAGATTTTTCGCGAACATCCAGCTGGTTCAACCAAATTAATTGGTTATAATATTAGTTACCTAAACTTTACCTGCGTAGATGAAACAGACAATTGCACATCTTGCCTGAGTTCTCCTATATTTCAGATTCAACTCAGGGCAAGTAAAAGCGTAGGTGGTCAGACCTATCACTTTCCAACTGACACTACTTTAAAAGGAATCGTGAGGTTGCGTAATTAAATGGAGAAGAAAAGACGAGGCGTTGCTTTAATCCTTGCATTAATTATCATTGTTATTCTGTTTCTTTTAGGCCGGGCTGCCTTTATCCACAGTCTAACCGAAAACCAGGCCTTTCAACGAACCGAGAATTCCTTAAAGGCGTTTTGGCTGGCAGAGGCAGGTTTGAGTAAGGCAAGTTATGAGATTTTACAAAATAATATCACCAATACTACCAGAAGTTTTGCCAATGGGACATTTGCTTATAACATTTCTGTAATTGGCGCCGATAACTATATTATTGAGGCTAGGGGAAATTTCCGTAATACCACCCGTTCAATAAAAACCAAGGTAAGCCGGAACGTCAATCCTAGCCGGCCAAACAATTTCTATGACTTTGCCCTTTATTGCGCTGGAGATTTGTTTGAAGGAGATGGCAACTGGAGAATTGACGGTAATGTAACCTATGCCTTAAATTTCAGTCAAAGCGGAAACCCTGGCACTATTAACGGAAGTGTTATAAAAGACCCCTCTATAAACCCCTTATTTGAACTAAATTTTGACTACCTAAAAAGTATAAGCATAAGCCAGGGCAACTACCATAATAGCTCATCTTTAAATGGGCCTTTTCCCACAGGCTTTTGGTATAACCAGACACAACTGATTCCCAATGTAGTTTACTTAGAAGGAGATTTGGTCTTAACCGGAAACACGAAAACCGGCGGCCTTTTTATAACCCGGGGAGAGGTGATTTGCAATGAAACCGAGGTGAATGAAACCGAATACAATAGCTCTTTCGCAGGAACGGTGAGGATAGACGGAATTATTTATACGCCGGGTAAATTTACGATGAAAGGGACTGCTGATATAATAGGAGGGGTATTCTCAGGGCAAACCGCTATCTTGAGCGGAAACCCGCATATTATCTATAATACAACTTATATGGAGGCAGTTAAAAATATAAAGGCTGATACTATAATAAACGAAACCCTTTGGCGAGAAACTACTAACCCTTATAATATTACCTATAGTAGCGAATAAATGAAACTTAAAATCAATCTGTCCATATTAAAAGAAATCCAACAGGGCTTCGAAGAAAATTTAGGAAATAAAAAAGTTGCATTTGGTTTAGATATTGGTTCCTCAACAGTCAAATTAGTAAAAATACGCTGTGAGAAAGAAAGGGTTGAGCTTCTGGATTTCAGGTGTCTACCCACCCAAATGGATATCACTCCACTCATAAGAGAAATCACCACTTCAGTTGGATGCCACAAGGTAAATATCTCCGTTTCTGGGCCAGGGATCATTATTCGTTATGTCCAATTCCCTAAGATGAACAAGGAGGACCTAGAACAATCTTTACATTTTGAGGCGCAAAAACACATTCCTTTTTCTGTAGACGAAGTTTTCTTAGACAGCCATATCTTAAAGGATGATTTACCCGATAACAAAATGCTGGTACTTTTGGCAGCAACCAAAAAAGATTTTATCCTGCAACGCCTGAAGTCAGTGGAAGAAGCAGGAGTAACTGTAGCCTTAATTGATATTGATTCCTTGGCCTTAATAAACGCCTTTAATTTCAATTATTCAGATATCTTTCAAGAAGGGGAGATGAAGAATAAATCTATTGCCCTGCTTCATCTGGGCGCCCAGGTAACTTGTGTAAATATACTGGAAAACGGCTCGCCCCGTCTAACCCGTGAAATTCAACTCGGTGGGAATCAACTGACACAAAGAATATCTGAATCATTGGGTCTGGATTTTAACGAGGTCGAGGCACTGAAATCCACCCCTGAAAAAAACCCAAAAATAAATGGAATTATTGAGCCGATTTTAACCAACCTTGCCCGTGAGGTAAGGTTTTCTTTTGATTATTATGAAAGTCAAAGCGCATCTAATGTTAGTAAAATTTTTATAATTGGCGGCACTGCAAAGCTAAAAGGAATCAAGGAATCATTAGAAGGGCTTTTGAATATTCCGGTTGAAGACTGGGATCCCTTACGTAAAATAATCCTTGCAAATTCCATCAAAACCGAAAAAATAAAGCAGTATGTACCCCAGCTGGCTGTTGCCGTAGGGTTGGGTTTACGAGGATAGCTGTGATTGAGATAAATCTTTTGCCACCAGAATACAAAGAAAAAATAAAAAAGGAACAGGCCAGACCTCCGATATATATCTTTTTTCTTCTTCTGGCAATTTTAATTCTATTATTTCTAAACCTGACATTAGGGGTCTTTTTCTTATTCAAAGGGATTCAGAAGGGTACGATATCTTTCCAGTGGAATGCAATGAAAAGCCAACGACAGGAAGTAGAGAGATTCAAAGAAAAATATGAAACCGTAACCCAAGACAGCCGGTTTATCCAGCAGATTTTGAATAAACGGCTTAACTGGGCGGAAAAGTTAAACCAATTAAGTCTGGATTTACCAGCGGGGATTTGGTTTGCATCTATTACCTATAATAAGCAAAACCGGTTTACCCTTGAGGGCTCAACTGTATCTTTGCAGAAAAATGAGGTTGAGCTGATAAACAACTTTTTGGAAAACTTAAAAAAAGACCAGACATTCTTTAAGGACTTCAAAAGGTTAGACCTTGGTCCACTGCGCCGAAGAGAGATAAAATCTTACGACGTGGTTGATTTTGTATTTTTTGGAGAAACCAAATGAAGGCAATTGAGCTTAAGAAGCTAATCACTAATTTTGATAAGAAAAAAACAGTAATCGTAACGTTGATTTTAGGTATCATAATATTCTGCGAATTGTATCTAATCCTACCCCATCAGATAAAAGGTATTGTCTTAACTACAAAAGAAATTACAAAATTAAAAAAAGGCATTGCTAATCTAAAAAAGGAATACAACCGGATGAAGTCTTTAATGCAAGAGGAACCAACCGCTAAGGATAAGGTTTCGTCTTCCTCAAAAAAGATATACGCCTCCAGCGAACTTCCGGTCTTACTGAAAAACATATCTCAAATAGCAAATAACAATAATGTCCGTGTTGTCCAGATAAGCTTTAATGAGGAAAAAAACGGCATGACAAAAGGCAAAACACCAACTAAAAAAGCAACCAAGAACAAGAAGGATAGCCTTCTCATAGAAAAATACCTCGCCTTTAATATCGAGATGGAGATAGAGGCAGGCTATCATAATATAGGAAGGTTTTTAACGGATTTGGATAACTCGGATGCTGTCTTAGAAACAACCGAACTGTCCATAAGCATAAAACCGCAGGACATACTTAAACAGGAAGCAAAGTTAACCTTAAGAACCTATGTCAAGCCCTAAAAAAATAATAATTCTCATAATAACAACCTCAACCTTTCTTGTAGTATTGCTGTTGTCAAGGGTAAATTCTGGCTCAAGTTCCGAATTTAACTATACTGCAGCCAACAGAAGGAATCCTTTTATCCCCTTAATTACCAGCGACGGCCGGCTGCTTAAATTAGAAGAAGATACTACCAAAAAACAAGATTTAGTATTAGAAGGAATAATCTTCGACCCCGAAGGAATCTCATACGCTATTATAAACGGAGAGGTGCTAAGGACATCTGACCCGATACAGGACTATGTTGTCTTAAGCATCGAAAAAAATAAGGTTATTTTAATAAAAGAAAACCAGAAACGAGAATTACAAATAAAGGAGGAGGGTCAATGAACATCCCCTTATCAACAAGGCTAAAACTTAAGTTCTTTTCGATTTGCCTTTTTCTGGCTTTTTGTTCATTTATTACTTTAACCCCTGTATCTTATGGCCAAGAAACAAAAGAGACTACGGATAATTCCGCTGCTATAGCCAGCCCAGAGGCTAAAAACATAGAGGAGCCCAAATCAATAGAAGCAGAAGCCATAAAAACTCCCAATGAAAGCCAAAATATAACTTTTGATTTTAAGGATGCTGACATCCGTAATGTCTTGAAGATGATTGCGTTAAAATCTGGGCTCAACATCGTTTCAACTCCTGATGTTATGGGAACGGTTACTATAAGATTAGTCGATGTACCTTGGGAAAGGGCCTTGGATGTCTTGTTAAAAACCTATGGCTACGGCTATCAAAAACAAGGTAATGTGATTTTGGTAACCAAGCTGGAAAATGTCTCCAAGATACAGGCAGAAGAGCAATTGGTTACCGAGGTATTCTATCTAAAATTCTTGGATGCAGCAGATGTCCAGAAGGCAGTTTTGCCCTTGATATCCTCACGAGGAAAAATTACAATCCTATATTCCAAAGGGCAAAAGGGCTGGGACTTTGGAACTTTTCAGGTAGGACCGGATGTCTCTTCAGCAGCCGGGCTGATTGCAAAAGAAACAAAGACCCAAGAAAGCAAAAGCAAATCCGAAACCGTTTATATGGAAAAAAAAGCTACTGGAGAACTGGTGACGCGCAAGGCAGAATTCCAACCCTCGGTTCGTTCTAAAATTTTAATTATTACTGATACCATCTCCACCTTGGATAAGATACGACGTTTCATTGACGAGATTGATAAAAAACCGCGCCAGGTATTGGTAGAAACTCGAATTATGGAGGTTAACCGTGACCGGTTAAAAGATATTGGGTTTGACTGGGGAACAGGCGCAACAGGAGCAGAAAGCACAACCATAACAACTGTTCCAGTTGATACTGCAAAAGGTACAACCCGCATGCAGACGGGCGGACATATGTTAGGCTCGCAATTTCCCACGTCAAATTTTTCTCCTAAAGTCGGAATTTCTAATCTGGCTGGCTCAACGCCATTTCAGGCGGGACTTGAGGTAGTATTTCAGAAACTTACCGGAACCCAATTAGAAGTCCTTATCCATGCCTTAGAAGAAGATGTGCACACCAACATTCTTTCCGCACCTAAAATATTGACTCTTGATAACCAAGAGGCAGCGATTCTGGTAGGATACCAGACCCCTATCCTCAAATCCGAGGTTTCAGGCGGCTCAGACACAGAACCAGCAAAACTAACTCAGAGTCTCTGGTATTACCAACCAATAGGCATTAGCGTTAATGTTGTGCCCCAGATAAGCCACGAAAACTACATCAATATGATAATCCATCCCCGGGTGACCTCATCATCAAGCAGCGTATCCGCTACTTCATTTTCAGGTAGTTTAAACACAACGGTTTCTTATCCCATAATCGATGTCCGCGAGGCAGAGACACAAATACTAATAAAAGACGGAGAAACTGTAGTTATTGGAGGTCTGCTTAAAGATATAAAAAGTAAAGGTGAATTGGGTATACCATTTTTGAGTAAAATTCCTCTTTTGGGGAATCTTTTCAAAAGAGAAACCATCGATACATCTAAAATAGACCTTTTGATTTTTATCACTGCCCGAATTATAAAAGATGAGGATTTTAGCCCTGAGGAGATTTCTCGGATGCAGGAAGATTTAACCCGTGAGGTAACAGTCAACATTCAAGGCAAAGGTATTAAAACAAAAAACAAATAGTTTGCAACGGTAAGCCCCTAAAAACCGCCTATGCCTTTTCTGAAAATCCAACCCAGATTTTAAGGTACTTTTGGGACCTCAATAGAAAATAAAAATGCAAACTAAAAGACTTTATACATATAAATTTTACTTTTCCAAAAAAGATAAAATGCGCTTCATATCCCACTTAGACCTAATGCGACTTTTTATGCGTGCCTTGCGCCGGGCAAGGCTTCCAGCTAAGATTAGCGAAGGGTTTAATCCCCATCCTAAATTAAGCATTGTCAGGGCCTTAAAATTAGGACTAGAAAGCGAAAGGGAGGAGGCCTCGGTAGTCCTGCGTGAATTTGTCCGGGCAGACGAATTTAAAAGACTACTAAGGCAGCAGCTACCCTCAGGAATAGATATAATTAATGTCGTCTTAACAGGTCAAAAATAACGTTTTTAAAAGCCACAAAGGAAGGTTTAGCTTATGCCAAAGGAAATTTTGATAAATGTATCTCCTCAGGAAAAAAGGGTGGCAATTGTTAAAGATGGTAGGCTTGAGGAGTACTATATTGAACGCCCCCAAGACAAAACAATCGTTGGAAATATTTATAAAGGAAAGATTGAGGCGGTTATGCCTTCGATAGGCGCTGCCTTTGTCGATATAGGTCTGCCTAAAAAAGGATTCCTTTATCTTTCTGAGATCGAGAATACCTATGAAAGCATTGAGCTGCCAAGAAGTATCCTAGAGGTAAAAAAAGAAAAAGGCCAGACTGTATTGGTCCAGGTAGTAAAAGAGCCCTTTGGCAACAAAGGGCCTAGGCTTACCTGTAATATCGGATTAGCAGGCAGGTACTTAGTACTAATGCCATTAGAAAATCAAATTGGTGTCTCACGCAGGATAGAAGACGAAGAGGAAAGGAGGCGACTTAAAAATATCTTACAGGAATTAAAACTCCCTTCCAACCTCGGCTTTATAATCCGTACCGCTGCCTGTGGTAAGACCAAAAGAGAACTCAGTTATGATGCCTATTTTTTAATTAAACTCTGGAGGCGCTTAGAAAAAACTATTGCCAAAAGCCCAACCCCTTCAATTATCTACAAGGAATACGACTTGGCCTTACGGGTCATTCGAGACTCTTTTACTGAGGATGTAGATAGATTAATTGTAGATTCAAAAAATGAGTTTTACCGGCTCAAGCGGTTTATGTGCACCTTTTTAAGGCATCTGACTAACCGGCTTGTGTTCTACAGGGGAAGTGACTTATTTGCAGAAAAAGATATCGAACGCCAGATAAACGCCATCTTTACCAGCAAGGTCTACCTCAAATCCAAGGCCTATATAGTAATTGAGCCAACAGAAGGCCTGGTAGTAATAGATGTTAATAGCGGAGGCTTCAAGAAAAAACTCGAGCAGGAGGAAACTGCCTTTAGGGTAAACTGCGAGGCAGCGGAAGAAATAGCCCACCAGCTGCGGCTTAGGGATTTAGGCGGGATAATAGTCATTGATTTCATAGATATGGAAAAAGAATCACATCGCCGGCAGGTTTTACAAACCTTAAAAAACGCCTTGAGTGAAGATAAGGCCAAATACGACATACTGGGTATTTCAAAGTTTGGCTTAGTAGAGATGACAAGGGAGCGCATCCACAACACTGTCCAGACACTCACCTTCCAACCCTGTCCTTACTGCCAAGGCAGGGGAAGGGTTAAATCCACCTTAACGATGTCCATCTATGCCCAAAAGGAGATAAAAAAATTCTGCGAAAGCAAGCGGCCCCGTGAAATTACTATAACTTTAAACCCATTGGTAGTGGAAGAAATACTCAAAGACAAAAATAACATAGCCCAAATCGAAAGGCAGTACCGCACCAAGATTAACATTATACCCAATCAATCCTTCAAAATTGAAGATATTGAAATAGCTTAACAAAATACCTTTGCCTTTTACCTAAAATTGAGTAGGTACTCATTATAACCATAGGGTTAAAATTAAGTAAATTTAAGTAAAAAAACGCATAAAAAACAAAATGAAGGGCAGACCTAAAAAATACCGCTATATTCACAACGACCCAAAAATTAGCCAATTTAGCCCGCGGGGAAAGCCAGGCAGGCCCAATGAAATAAATCTAACCTTAGACCAATACGAAAGCCTAAGATTAGCCGATTTCCTCGGGCTAAGACAGGTTGAGGCAGCTAAGTCTATGAACATATCCCAACAAACATTCAGTAGAATCCTAAAAAGTGCCCGCAAAATCCTAACCGAGGCCTTGGTTGAGGGAAAAATAATCAAAATCCAAGGTGGCACCTATGTAATTACAGACCTGCAAAAGGAAAACCAGCCTTAAACGCTTCTAAATAATTTGCTTAAAATTAAAATTGGGCAGAAATCCTAAATTAAATCTACTTCCTATAATATATCTTATGTTAACTTCCTAAGATGCGTAATTTTCCCCTTTCTCATTAGTTAATAATGGTTTATAAAAATTAAATTTTTTGTCATTTTTTACTTACCTATCCTTACTTAATTTTTAAAAGGATTGCAGTCTTAGGCAAAACTTAGCTGGCTATACAAATTTTAATAATTGTTCTTAGAAATAAGGCAATAAATGGCTGGGTAAATCGTATTTTCACCAAAGGTAGAATTTATCTTATCAACGGTCCTGGTAAGTGCCTCCCTTTTCCTCAGCTCATAAAATAAAGAATAATAGTAATTGGACTTAACCAAACCAAAGCAGGTCACGCCTAAACCCCGAACCCCAGACAGCCTAGGTTTTTTTTGAAGCATTATTTTAACTGCCCTGCGGTAGATTTCAAAACTATCATTAGTTGCCTGGGAAAAAGTTTTCTGGCAACTGAAATTACCAATTTCCGGGCCCCAAAGGATAAGAGATTGGCTCCTTGCCTCCAGATTTAAGGCCCGGAGCCTACGGCCAACCATTTCTGATAAAAGCCTAAGCCAGGCCTGAATAAAATACCTATTTTGAACAATCCTGGCAAAGGTATAGGAATGGCCTATGCTTTTGGGATTTTGCTCTTCAGCTTCTTGAAAATGCTCATTTGCATGTAGGTTAAAATAAAGCTCCTGGCCTACCTTGCCCAATTTAAGCTTTAACCAAGATAAAGGCATTTGATACAAATCCAGACAACTCCTTAACCCCTCAGAGAGTAAAAAATCACCTCTTTTGCCTGCTGTCCCACAAAGCTTATTTAAAGGAATTGTGCATAGTATATCTTTTAGGTTTTCCTCAGTAAGTATAACTAGACCATTTGGTTTATTTATTTTGGAGGCCAATTTTGCCAAAAGCCAATTTTTGGCAATGCCCACTGAGGCAGTAATCTTAAAAAGCTGCTGGATCTGATGTTGAATACCCCTGGCCAAACCAGTTGGGTCAACCAAATTACCTATATCCATCTGAAACTCATCTATTGAGGCATAACGAATGGGAAAACCTAGTCCTTTAAGTAACCCAAAAATATGCTCAGAAGTCCACAGATACTTATCCTGGTCAGCAACCACAAAATTCAACTCAGGATAAATCCTAAAGGCCTCAGAAGTAGGCATGCCAGATTCTATACCTAAGGCCTTGGCCTCATAACTTGCAGCACAAACAACAGTATGCATTTTATTCGCCCTGGCTCCGACAACTAAGGGTTTTCCTTTAAGATACGGATTTACTGACTGCTCAATTGAGGCAAAAAAAGCATCCATATCAATATGCATTATCATAATCTATATCATACCATACAAATGTGTGGATAAACAAGTAAAAATTTACCCCCAGAAAGGCCAAAAGGCTTAAAAAATTCTTAAGAAAGGATTAAGGTCTAGGATTAATGATGGGCTACAAAAGCACTTTATTTTAAAGGAATAGTTACATCGAATCCAATAAATTCTCTACCAATATAAACCCTGATCCAGATCTTTTCTGGTGGATCTGTCGAGATGACTTTTGGATTTATTGAACGCAAGCTCTTCCAATACCCTGAAGATACCACTGGTTTTTTTCCGAATTCGATATGCAACTCTTTATTTAAAAAACTGTAGATGTCATAACCAATTCTTATAAAACCGGGGTATCGTTCAAAATAACTTTTTAAATAATCCTCAAGAGGTAAATCACTTTTTATAAAAACATTTTCTATTTTATAATAATCGTAGGGGTAACCTGAACGCGAGTTCAAGTCATTAAATATCCAATCCTGCGTTATCTTTTGTTCTTCGGGCTCTTCCCATATAACTCCTCCAACGCTCCATAATAATTCATTTTTTTTCTCTAGTGGCCAACCACTATAACTAAATTCATACAAAAAAGTACCTGAGGTATCTACTGGCTCATTCGATTTGTCTTGGGTATCCTCAGGATAAGATGGAACAATTTTTAAATTAATCTCGGGTATAGCTGTGCCGTCTAGTTCTACCTTAATCTCCTCACCCGAAGAAACAAGATTTTTGGCCATAGGATAAATTGTGTCCCTCCAAGGCCTTTCAAATGTTCCATCACCTGAATCATTTGAACCCCTATCCGCAGATACAAAATGGAGCTTATAAGGTAGGCCCCTTGTGGCTGAGGCGCCCCCTTCTTTCCATAAACGGCCTAAGATTAAAGAAGTACTTTCAATATAGGCAACAACCTGCTCTATCCCTGTCTCCCCTGCTGTAGGAATCCTCAACTTTCCTAAGGAAGAGTAACTCCATTCTTGAAGCGGAACAAGAGAAGGAATGAATACAGAATAGGAATATGTTCTTCTAGCAAACGTTTCTCCGCTTTTTCTCCAAATATGCACATTTAATCTGGCAATTACCGGAGAAGAAGTTCTACCGCCTATATTTTTTACTGTAAATCTCAACTCACATTCCTGGCTATAGGTAGGATTATTAGAAATACTCAAGGATATAAATTCTATTTTTGGAAGTCTAAATTCAATTGGATTCTTAAACCTGTCTTTCAGGCAATCAAAAACCTTCCGGCGATAAAGCGTATCCACGCCATCTGCGCCAGCTGCCTGTACAACCCCCATTATGCCAAACCAGGCATCATTCTGGTATCGGTCAAAAAAGCTATTGTTTCTGCTACCAAAACTGCGATGCTGCCAGGGTGAATCCTTTTCTGCCCTCCACCACTCATCCGAATATTCCTTGAAAGTAGCGCCTAAGGTTATATCAGTATTTTTAATTATCTCATCCCAAAGTGCGCCAACAGCCTCAGCCTGGCTATCCTGGTCTTCATAACCATCATCTGTGTTGGGATAACGATAATCAGGATAATTTATCCTCCAGGCATCTACTCCTATCTCTGAAAACCATATTGGTTTGGCGCTACTTGTCTTAAGCTGGTTTAATAAAGAGGCAAACTCATATAAATTATCTAGACTTAACCCCCATATCTCGATATAAGGAAGCGGGATATTGGTAGCGAAGGTTTCTTTTTCGATAATATATTTCTTATCTTTTAAGATAACGGCAGTAGGATGGTATCCTGAACCTTCAATACACCTAGCTAGGTAGGCTAAATAATTAGCAAACCTCACCCAGGATTTAACCTCTTCAGCTTCATTAGATTTGGCAAAGCCATCTGTGCTAAGTGCCCAAAAAAGAATACAATTTGAGTTTTTATATCTTCTAATAAAATCAGCAAATTCCCTAAGAACTTGATTACGTCCTTGTAGAGTTAAAAGCTTGGTCTTAGGAACATAAAATCCTGCAATTACCTTGAGCCCATACTCCTGGGCAAATGCCAAGGTCTTATCGGTCATCTTTAACTGAGATTTTACCCCCTCAATCTCAACTCCATTGGCATAGGCAAGATAAATAGTATTGGCGTTCATATTTTTTAATTCTATAAAATCTCGTTCTAAAACCATTGCATCATCAAGAAAATTGTAGGTTGTTTTTAAATTGTAGCCAACTGGGACTGGATTATACATAACCCCCTTAATAAAATAAGGCTCATAGATACCGTCATTATCAAAATCTACGCCGATGGTTTTATTATCTATTTTTACATATCTGGTTATTCTTTGGGATTCACCTGGTTTGTCTGGTTCGGATAACGCCAATTCAAACCCGGGATTAATGAACCAAGCTAAAACAACTACAAACACTAAAACCTTTAAGCTATTTAACCCTATTTTTTTCATCCTTACCTCCTTTTAAGATTTTTTAAAAGTTTTTATAAACTAAAACAAAAAAACCGTATACAAATTTGTATACGGCTACACAGAGACTATACAGAATAATTTCTTAACAATTTTCCTCTCCTTATGACCCTTAAGGATTAGAATTTATTTAAGTTTTGACTCTCCTCCAATATAAGTATGCAGAATAATATTAGTAATTTCAAGGGGAAAAATTAAAATAAAGAAAGCGTTTTCGAAAATAAAATTTCAGGTGAGTATTTTTTCTAATCTCCAACCCAGGGAGGTGTTGTTAAATGATATCTGATAGATAACCTCTGCGGATATCACTGCAAAATAATGGACAACTGCCTGGCCTTGATGCACCTGCCAATTATAGGTAATGCGCTCAATAGAGTATTTTTTGTTGCTTAAAGTAAAGCTCAAAGGAAATACCCTGCCTCCCTTAAACTCCGCCTTAACCTCAATGGGTACATCTAAGATCTCAGGGTTATCCTGGTGATGATTATTAGATTTTATTGGCACATCCCAGCGTGCCCGGGGATTAAATCCAGTGTGATTCATAGGTATCAAACGTATTTGCGAATTATGGCTATTACTTTTCCTGCTATGGTAAATTCTTCAAAAATAGGCGGGTAATTCTCATTTGCTGGCTCAAGATACCATTGTTTGTTTTTCCTGCATAATCTCTTGATAGTTACCTCAGCATCTTTGGTTAAGGCAACAATAATATCTCCTTCATTAGCCTCGGGTTGTTTCTTGACAATAGCAATATCCCCTTCTCTAATGCCTGCCCCAATCATACTCTCCCCTTTTACCCTCAAGGCAAACACATCATCTTGGCTAATCCGGCCAAGAAAAAGGTCATCAGGGTCAAGATACCCTTCTATATCTTCGTAGGCCAAATTTGGCTTTCCAGCAACAACCTGAGCTACTATGGGTATCTTTTTTGGCTGTAAACTTAAGGCCTCTATCCCCCGCGAAAGATTCTTCCGACGCCTGATATAACCCTTCTTTTCCAAGGCATTTAGATAATCCCGAACCGTGCCCGTAGAAGAAAAACCCATTTTCTGGGCAATCTCCCTAATTGTTGGAGGTATGCCTACCTGTAAAAATTCTTGAATAATACCTAGTACCTTTTTTTGTTTTTCAGTTAGCGGCTCCACGCTTATATTTATACCACACACGTGTGTGGATGTCAATAAGTTTTTTAGTCTAAATAATGACGAGAAAAATTACTCTTGGACAGTAATAAAGGTAGGGGGATTGTATTTTTTCATAAGCAGGGTATAACCAAATATGCCTGTCCCTTCAATCTTAATTGGAATTCTCAACTCATCTGCACTTATCCATATTTGAATCTGTTTAGGCTCGCTCTCTAAATGATAGGCCTTAAATGTACCAGCAGGAACACTAATATCTTCTACATCTAAGATATGCATCTTAAAGAACCGATTGGGTAGGTTAACGTTAAACACCTCCCCTACACTAAAGTTAACTAAATTACGAATAGAATGAGGAAGAAGTATAGGATTATTTATAGGTGCTGTATTTTTTATTGATATTTTTTCCTGCCTTTTTCCTTTTTGCTTAGTTATCTGCACGATAAAATTTGCCTGGTCATATTCCTCAACTATCCTTTCCCGGGCAAAAAGATTTATAATATCCCGCTCAACCTTAACTGGCAACATAGTTTCGGGATTGCAATATACCTTTTCTTTATCCCAGAAGTTGACTAACTTTGTTTCAAAGGTCAAAAGATTAAGCCCCTTACCATTGAGTTCATAGCGACCATTAGAATTAAACTCTGATTTGCCAATATGAAAATCACCGTATTTGATATCGTAAACTATTTTCTCGCCTGTAGAGTAGGTGAGCGTTATTTTTGGAGGCTGGGATATTTTTTCCTGTAATGTGGTAGTATATTCTACTGTTGTTAGCTCAGGTGTGTAGCCAACAGAATCCCTTGGACCGCTTGGCTTAAGCCTTTCCCGCAAAACCAAGGTAAGGTTTATTGCCCAAAGCAAGATAAAAACTAAAACAACCTCAAAAACAATTTTAAATATACGCACGATTTTTACCTTTTGGCCTTACCCTGATTTGCCACCAGAGCCATGGCTTTGGCCACCTCTTCGGGATCACCTAAGAAAAGTTCTTTACCGTATGGCCTTATGGGCTTGAGGTCTTTATCTAATTCATAGACAAAAGGTATTCCGGTAGGGATATTGAGATGGACTATCTCTTCATCCGAGGTATTATCCAAATATTTCACCAGCGCCCTCAAGGAATTTCCATGGGCAGCTACTATTACCCTCTTCCCAGATTTTACAGCCGGGGCAATAGTGCTTTGCCAGTAAGGTACAAATCTTGCCACAGTATCCTTAAGACACTCGGTTGCAGGTAACTCAGAAGGCAACAGCTCAGAATAACGACGGTCATTTCCTGGATAGCGGGGGTCAGTCTTTTCCAGGGCAGGTGGGGGCACATCATAACTCCTGCGCCAAATCAAAACCTGTTCCTCCCCGAATTTTTCGGCCATCTCCGATTTATTCAAGCCTTGTAATGCACCGTAGTGTCTCTCGTTTAACCTCCAGGAATTGTATATTGGTATCCACATCAAATCCATCTCATCCAGGACTATCCAGAGGGTCCGGATAGCCCTCTTTAGCACTGAGGTAAAGGCAACATCAAAGGTAAAACCCGCCTCCTTTAAGGTTCGAGCTGCTTTCTTTGCCTCTTCTATCCCCTTGTCAGAAAGGTCGACATCGGTCCAGCCAGTAAAACGATTCTCTTTATTCCAGATGCTTTCTCCGTGGCGTAATAAAACTATTCGATACATAATGTTCTCCTTCTGTTTTATAATTTTACTTTTTGGGATATATTATTGATTATTAAATGAGTAGGCGGCCTTTAGATTAGTCTCTGTGTATCTTTTACCTCAACATCCTTGGCCTTAAGAAACTCTAAGGCCTTGGTAACCTCAATCTCTGTCCCTTCAATAATTATAATAGCCCAGCCGGTTTCGGTAGAGAAAGATGCCTCCAGTATATTTACGGTAACATTGAATTTCTTACAAAGGTTACAGATTACTGCCTCGTTTTTTAATCGCGGCGGAAAGGTAAGTTCAACTTTTATTTTTTGCATATCGCACCCCTAGGATTAATAACAATGCTAAAAGATAAGCCACTACCCCCAGTAAAACCGAAACCACCACATACCCTAAAAGTATCGGCCGAATAATTTCCCAAAACGAAAAAGCAAATACCTTCTGCCAGCTAAATTCTTTAATGAGCAAGTTCCATGTTGCATAGATTTCATTCCAGCTCGTACCTATTATAGCCGAACCTGTCTTAATTGACAAGATAAAAATTGCAAAACTCAACCAGGTATTAGTCAAGGCAGTCCCCACAAGTGCACTTGCCCGATTCAACCTCAAAAACGTCGCTAAAACTAAAGAGGCGATGATGCCTAAACCTGGCATAACCCCTAAGAACACCCCCAAACCAAATCCCAGGGCAATCCTCTGGGGCGAATCGTTAATCCGGTAAAGATTCTGGATATATGCCTTGGATTTAATAAAAATATTTTGAGTCCTTTGAATTATCCCCATTATTTAAGTAGTCGTTTAAGAATCTTTCCTGTTGTATTCTTTGGCAATTCTTGCCGAAATTCAATATATTTAGGTATCTTAAAAGAAGCTAATCTCTGGCGGAGATACTGGGCTATCTCCTGTCGGGTTAAAATTTCTCCTTCTTTAGGAACCACAAATGCCTTAGGCACCTCTCCTTTATGCTCATCAAAAACACCAATTACAGCTACCTCCTTTATCTTGGGATGCTGATAGAGTATCTCCTCAATCTCCCGGGGATAAACATTAAGCCCGCGGACATTAATCATCTCTTTCTTTCGGCCCTCAATAAAGACATAACCTTCCTTATCAAATCTGGCCATATCTCCAGTGTAGAGCCAACCATTTTTAATTACCCTGGCAGTCTCCTCTGACCTTTGGTAATAACCCTGCATAACATTAGGCCCTTTAACCAGAAGCTCTCCTACCTGGCCAATCTTTACGGGGTTGTCCTGTTCGTCAACAATTTTAAGCTGGACATTTTTAGAAATAGGCAGGCCTATAGAGCCAGCCTTCCTTTTTCCCTTTAGGGGATTAAGGGTTACTACTGGCGAGGCCTCAGTAAGGCCATACCCCTCTAAAAGGGGCACACGGAATTTAGCCTCAAAGGCCTTAAAGGTATTTGCGGCAAGTGCTGCTGCGCCAGAGATACAGATACGTACAGGATTGAAAAGTTTAATAATTGGGGTATTTAAAAGCTTCGGCAGTTTGATATTCTTTAGGATATTGTAGATAGAGGGAACACCTACAAAGATAGAAACACGGTTTCTGCGAATGGCGCGGATAACCCTTTTGAATGGCCGGACAGATTTCATTAATACAATCTTTGCCCCAATCAGAATAGGCAGGTTC
>Ga0272448_1004104_pt1 | contig 16804 bp, 9 predicted proteins | sample YNPCB0191_FD_202220 | JGI IMG/M metagenome (GOLD analysis project Ga0272448, IMG submission 202220) | Hot spring sediment microbial communities from Yellowstone National Park, WY, United States - YNP-CB-019-1 | ecosystem: Environmental > Aquatic > Thermal springs > Hot (42-90C) > Sediment...
GCTTTTCGACTTCTTCGCACGCATCGATGCAACGGCCTGCTCACGGATTTGTACCCGTTGCGGCAGGTGACCGCGGACGGCCAGACCCGCATCGACTGGACGGATTACGACACGGCCGTGTCTGCCTATCTCGACGGCAGCGCGTTTGAGGACCGCGTGCCCTTGCCGCTCTGGGCGTTGCCCCTGGATGATCGCTTTCCCTCGCCGGGGGCGTACGGCGAAGCCGGCTCACGACGGTACGCCGAAGCGCTGCGTCAGACGGCTGACGCGTGTATCACGCACTTTCGGCAGCGCGGCTGGCTGGATCGATCCGTAACGCTACTGCTCGCCTCGGCAGCGCACGAGGGCGACGAGTACGCGGCGTACGAGACGCTCGCCGGGATCTTCCACGCGGCGGGCGCCGGTATGCGCCTCTGGTGCGACCTGCCCGCGCAGTCGATGGCGCCCTTCGGCTGGGCCGGACATCCGTTCGTGGATCTGCGCAAGCGGGTGGGTCTGTGGTGCCCGCCGGCGCGGTTCGTCGATCCGACGGCGCTGTCGTCGTTTCGCGCGGCCGGCGGCCAATCGGGCTGGCAGCCCGACCGCCCGCCGTACAGCGGTTCGCTCGCGCTGGTTTCTCCGCCGGTGGACGTTCGCAGCATTCCGTGGCAGGCCTCGCGCTGGTCGAGCGACCTGCTGTGGTTGCCCGGCGCGGCGGACTGGCCGGCCGAACCCGTGGCGGCCGGGGGCCCGACGGGTGCAGCGGCGGAGGTTTCCTGGTTGCTGTACCCGGGCCGCGTAGCCGGTCTGGACGCGCCGGTGCCGTCGATCCGGCTGAAGCGTCTTCGCGACGGCCTGCAGGATGCGGAGTACCTCTGGTTGCTGCGGCAGCAGCGGCGGCCGGCGGTCGCGGATCTCGTGGCGAGCAGCCTGTTCGCGTTCGGCGGGTCGGATGCATACGGGGAGACCTACGCGGACGGCCGGGCGTACGGGTGGATTCACGATCCGGCCATGTGGCGGCTCGGGCGGCAATTGCTGGCTCAGGAGTTGAAGCGGGCGGCCGCGCAGGAGCCGGCGGAGGAGTTCGAGCAGTTCCGCCAGCGTCTGGAGTGGCAGCGTTTTCTTACGGCGACGCGTCGCGTGCTCGGCTGGTGCGACGGGGTGCGTGTCCGGAGTCGCGGCGATGCCGGCTCAGGTATGGTTCGCATCGACGCGACCGTGTCCATGTTGAATCAGACTTCGCATCCGGAGGCGGCGCAGAGCGACTGCTCACGGCTGCCGAGGGGCTGGGATGTCGCGTCGCCGTCGCCGCGATTCGACGTGCCGCCGGGGCAGATTGCCAAGCGGACGTTCGCGATACACGCGGCGGTGATCGAACCCGACGGCTTCGGCAATACGGGTGTGATGACGTTGCCCGTCTTTCTCGATCGCGGCGGGGGCAATCGCATCGGTACGCCGGGTCGATTCGCGATGCTCCACGCGCAGCGATTGAAACGCCCCGTCACGATCGATGGCTCCCTGGAGGACTGGCCGCCCGGGCTGGGGAACGTGGCCGGCGACTTTGTGCTGGTCGGCGCCCAGGATGTGCCGAAGACCGGAGCGGGCCGGCCGGATCGCCCCTCGCAGGGCACGCTGGTGTTCGTGTGCTACGACGAGGATTCGATCTACCTGGCATTCAACTGCGAGGAGCCGCTGCCCGACCAGCGTGAGACGGCGCAGACCAACTTCATCCGGTATGAGGGCACCGCGCCCGTCGGCGAAGACCTCGTGGAGGTCCTCTTTGATCCGGCGGCGGCGGCCACCGGTCCGGGCGACCTGTATCACCTTGTCGTGAAGGCCAACGGCGCCGTCGTGACGGAACGCGGCATCGGGTGCCGGCCGCCGATCGGCGCGGTTCGCCCGTGGCCGGCCGGTGCGAAGGCGGCCGTCGACGCAAAGGGCCGCCCCGACCGCTGGTTCGTTGAGATCTGCGTGCCCTGGGCGTCGTTCGGCCCGGAGGCGAAGAAGCAGCCCTGGTGGGGCATCAATTTCACGAGGCTGCACGCTCGCACGGGCGAGTACTCGACGTGGTCCGGCGCGCGGTGGAACGTGTACACGCCGACGACGCTCGGGAACATGTACGTGTCCTGGTGAGCGACAACGCGACGAATCCGACGAGAAAGCGGCGACACGAGAAGGGATCGGATTCTTCGGCCTCCCAAAAGGCTTCAGTCAGAATGACGCGGCGCGCGGCACGGATACGGCGCCGCCGTGTTCGGCTGCGAGCGACGCCCGCACCGGGGGCATCGTGCCGCGCGATCGCCATGCCGCCAGCCTCGGCGGCCGTCGATTGGATTTCGCCCCTTTCTCGTGCCCCCGGCCCTTTTTCGACCCCGCGGCGGCGCCGGAGCAGGCATTCTTGCTGCGCGTTTGACAAACCCGGGGAGCGGCCGGACGCTTACGGCGGGGGCCGCGGATCATGCGGCGTATGTGACGGGAGGAGTTCCGATGGGACGATGTGGCCGTGATTGCGCCTGTCGAGACGTTTCGCGGCGCGAGTTTCTGCAGATCGGCGCCGCCGTGACGGCTGCGGGCCTCGCCGCCGGCGGCCGCACGGCGACGGCAGCCCCCGGGGATTTTCCCCCGAGCTGTCAGGCGCCGCCGCCGAAGGAGTGGTTCGACGCGCTCTTCGAGCGGGGCCGGGCGCCGGAGTATCGGGGCGAGGCGCTGCGGAATGTCGCGTTTCCACTCGGCGGAATCGGCACGGGCACGATCTGGCTGAGCGGCAACGGGCGGCTGACGGCGTGGCAGATTTTCAACAACATCAATCGCTCCTGCCAGGTCGATGACAGTTTCTTCGCCATCCGCATCGAGGAAGACGGCAAGCCGCCCGTGGTCCGCGCGCTGCAGATTCCGCCGGTCGGGCCGTTCAAGGGCGTCGAGTCGGTGCGGTTCACGGGGCAATACCCGTTCGCATACGTCGACTTCGAGGATCCGGCGCTGCGTGTGAAGGTCCGGCTCGAGGCGTTCAACCCGATGATCCCTCTCAACGATCGCGACTCCGGTATCCCGTGCGCGATCTTCCGCATTGTGGCGACGAACCCCGGCGAGAAGTCGGTGCGCGTGTCCTTTCTGGCGTCGATGCAGAACGCGGTCGGCCACGAGGGCCGGGGCGCCTCGGTGGGCGTGGAGCATCCGACCTACGGGCGAAACGTCAATCGCGCGATCAAGGATCCGCGCATGGTGGCCGTGAGTCTGTACGCGGAACCCGGTACGCCGGCGGAGTTGAGCCGGGGCATGATGCTGTACCTCGATGAGGATCTGGCCGCCGGGGGCGACGCCTGGCCGGTGCGGAACCTTACCGTGCGGAGTGTCGGACCGTCCGCCGACGACCCGGGGGCGGACGCGGTTTACTGGATTCGCTCCGGGGACCTGAAACGCATGGGCGGGGCGGCGCTTACGGCTATCGCCCGCGCCGTCCGAAACGGGGCCACGCTCGTCGTGAGCGGAAGCGACAACCCGCTTCTGCAGAGGGTCAGGGGCGACCTGGCCGACGAGGGCCCGCGCGACGAGGAGACCTTCGCCGCATTCGAGGGGCCGACATACGGGTCGTGGAAGGGGCAGGGGACCGCTTTCGGCGACGCCCCCGCACGCGGCACAATGCCGCGCCAGCAGACGGTGGGCGGCTACCTGGGCGGCGGTCTGGTGAACACGTTCAACCCGGACGACAACGCGCAGGGGACGTTGACCTCCTGCCCGTTCACGATCCGCCGGCGATACATCACGTTTCTCATCGGCGGCGGAAACAAGCCGGGCAAGTGCTGCCTGAACCTTCGGGTCGGCTCCCGGATCGTCCGCACGGCCACCGGCAAGGACAGCGAGGTGCTGGAACGGCAGCAGTGGGACGTACAGGATCTGCTCGGCCAGGAGGCGGTGCTCGAAATCGTCGACGAGCAGACGGGCGGGTGGGGCCACATCCTGGTGGATGATATCCGCCTGAGCAACCTGCCGACCGAAGCCGTCACGCAGGCCGAGGCTGCGGCATGGAACGATCTGCTGCCGATCTTCCTCGATGCGCCCGATCCCAAGGCGCCGAAACAGGAGCGCACGATCGAGATCGACCGGACGAGGCCGGAGTTTGCCGCCGTCACGATCGACCGGATCCGCCTGTCCGTCTCCCCGGATCGGAAACTCACCGGCGTGGGCGACCAGACGACGGTAGTGGCGAAGTTCGACGACGGCATTCCGGCGATTCTGACGGCGGTGCGTGACAAGGGCCGGGTCTTCGTCATCCCGGCGGATCTGCTCGGCGCCGGCGACAATGACCCGGTGCGCCGGCGAGATGCCTGCGTATCGTTTCTCGCCGGCCTGGCGGGTATCCGCTTCCAGCCGGCGGCGGGCCGGCCGCCCTCCGCGCCCTCGTTCGGCACGATGTGCCTGGCTGCGCCCGGCCCGGATGCCACGCACCTGACGGGTTGGCGCGACCGCCGCGTGCTGCTCGATCAGTTTGCAGGGAACGGAGCCCTCGAGGGGCCGCTCGACCAGGACGGCCCCACCGGGCCGGGCACAACCGTGAACGCCGCCCTCGCGGCGGATCGAATCGTCGCGCCCGGCACATCCGCCGATGCGGAGTTCGTGCTGACGTGGCACTTTCCGAATCAGTACTATCCGCACCACGGCTGGCAGGCGGGCCGGAGCGGCGGCGCCGCCGTCGGCACCATGTATGCCAACTGGTTTCGCGACGCGGTATCCGTCGCGGCGTATGTGATCAGCGATCGGACGCGGCTCCGCGAGCAGACGGAGCGTTTCCGCCGCTGTCTGTATGATTCGACGCTGCCGGCCTACCTCGTCGACTGCGTGGGGGCGAACGCGTCCATCCTCCGCGGCCCGACCTGTTTCCGCATCAAGGACGGCACGTTTTACGGATTCGAAGGCTGCGGGGCCGACGGCGGCTGCTGCCCGATGAACTGCAACCACGTCTGGAACTATGAGCACACGCTCTCGAAGCTGTGGCCGTCGCTCGAGCGGAACATGCGCGTGACGGAGCTGGAATACAACCAGCAGCCCGATGGTGCGATCGACCATCGCGTAGGCGTGCCGCGCGGGACCCCGGCGCGCTCCGGTCCCGCGGCGGACGGGCAGTGCGGCGCCGTGCTCAAGGTGTATCGGGAACACCTCCAGAGCGCCGACCGGGAGTTTCTCGACCGGCACTGGCTGCGAATCCGCAAGGCGATGGACTTCGCGATCGCCAACTGGGACGCGAACGCCGACGGCGTCATGGAGAAGCCCCAGTTCAACACGTACGACACCGTGATCCACGGGCTCAATACGTTCGTCAGCTCGCTGTATCTCGCCGCGTTGCGGGCTGCCGAGGAGATGGCCCTGAGGATGAAGGATTCGGCTGCCGCGAAGCGCTATCGCGGCCTGTTCGAGAGCGGCCGCCGGCTTTGCGCGCAAAAGCTCTTCAACGGGGAGTACTACATTCAGATCGCCGACAATCTCAAATACGGCTACGGGAACGGATGCTTCTCCGACCAGGTCGTCGGGCAGTGGTGGGCGCGGGTGCTGAATCTGGGCGACATCCTGCCGGCCGAACAGGTGCGTTCGGCGTTGCAGGCGATCTACCGGCATTCGTGGCTCACGTCGCAGAAGGGCTTTCAGGGCACGCAGCGCTATCTGCAGTTCGCCGACGGCGAGGACAAAGGGCTGCTGATCTGCACGTGGCCCCGGGGCGGTCGTCCGCCCGGCGACGATCCGATCCTGTATCGCGACGAGGTCTGGACGGGCGTGGAGTATCAGGTGGCGGCGCACATGATCTACGAAGGGTTGTTGCGCGAGGGGCTTGCGATCGTGAAGGGCGCCCGGGAGCGATACAACGGCCTCAAGCGAAACCCCTGGAACGAGATCGAGTGCGGCGACTACTACGCGCGGGCGATGAGCAGTTGGACATTGCTGCTGGCGGCGCAAGGCTATCGGTACGACGGGCCGGCAAGAGCGCTCGGGTTCGCCCCGCGGCTGCACCCGGAGGATCATCGCTCGTTCTTCAGCACGGCCGAAGGCTGGGGACAGTTTGCACAGAAGCGGTCGGGCAACACACAGACCAACCGCCTGTCCGTGGCCTGCGGCCGATGTGAGATCGAGCGGCTGGAGCTGGCGTTGCCCGCCGGCGCCAAGACGGCCCGCGCGGCGGTCGAGGTCGGCGAACGGAGGCCCTCGCCGAAGGTCTCCGTCTGCGAGGGCGCGGCGGTTCTGGCCTTCGACGTGCCGGTGATTCTCCGAGCGGACGAAACGCTGAACGTCAGCATCGAGTGGGCTTGAGCCCGTGCGTGCGCGCGAGGGTATAATGCGGCGATGCCCGACACGTACGCCCTGGAACTGAGGCTTGCCGGCCGCCGCTGCGTGGTGGTCGGCGGCGGTTCGGTCGCGGCGCGGAAGGCGGAGACGCTCGCGCGGGCGGGCGCCGACATCCACGTGGTCGCCCCGGCGATCGACGCCGCCATCCGCTCGCTGCCGGGCGTCCGATGCCACGAGCGGCCGTATTCGCCCGATACGATCGAGGGCGCGGTTCTGGTTTTCGCATGCACGAATGACCCGGCCGTAAATCGCCGGGTCGCCGACGACGCCCGGGCCGCTGGCGCGTGGGTGAATGTCGCCGACGATCCGGCCAATTGCGATTTCCGCGTGCCGGCGTCGCTGGAGCGTGGCGACTTCCGCATCACCGTCAGCACGGGCGGCGCCAGCCCGCAACTGGCCGCCAACGTGCGCCGGCGTCTGGAGCCGCTTTTCGGCCCCGAATACGGCGCGCTCGTGGAGGAGTTGCGCCGCGCCCGGACAATCGTCCTCGAACAGATCAACGACCCGCAGACCCGGCGGGAGGTTTTCGAGGTGCTGGCCGGCGAGGATTCGATCGCGCGGCTGGCGTCGCAAGGCGTCGCATCCTGGCGCGAGTGGTTCGAGGGCGTCCTTCGTCACCGACGGTAGGCCGGCGGCCGGCCCGACAACCGGCAAGCCGAGCCGTCTTTGCCGTGGCGTACAGCGTATCTGTGCAAACATTCCCCCGGGGTCCGCTTTCGTTTACGATAGGGGGCACGATGGCGCATGGTCATCGTTGACTCTGCTCCGCCGGTGAATAATCTGGGTGGGGAGCCGTGCCCTGCGCGGCGGCCCGCCTTCGGGGCGGTCTATGCCTTGGGAATACGCCGTATCGGGTCTTGGGACCATCGGGCTGATAGTCGCCACGGTGTACGCCGCGCTGAATCTGTTTCGCCCTGCGTCCCGGGCCGGGCGGATCAGCACGATCGCCGCCCTCGCCGTGCTGGCGATCAATCTGGGCACTGTCGGGGCCGGCATTGCGAGAGAAGGGCTTGTCGGTTCGCTGCGCCAAAGCGTTCAGTCCAGCCTTCTGCTGGTCAGCTTCATCATCCCGCTTGCAGCGATCGGCCGCGGTGCGGCGGGCATGCGGGGGCTGGATGTGGTGCTCTTCCTTGCGGCGGCGGTGATTGAGGCCGGCTCGCTGTTTCAGATCGGCCAGCCCGGGATGCGGGTGGCCTATAAGTCGTGGTTCGTCAGCCACCAGGTGGCGTTTGCGATCAGCGGCGCCTGCTTCGTGGCGGCGGGGGGGGCGGGAGCGGTATATCTGATCATCACGGGGCTTCTCCGGCGCAAGCACGGCCTGACGCTCCTGGGCCGGCTGGCACCGCTCGAATCGCTCGAACGATTCGGGCGCTGGATGCTCGTGATCGGCTTTCCGGCGCTGACGTACGGGGTGCTGACGGGATTCTGCCAGTTGTCGCGGCAGACGAACCCCGGGCCGATCGAGTGGTTGAAGGATCCGATCGTGATCTTCACGCTGGTGCTGTGGGTCGTGTATGCGGGCGGGATGCTGGCCCTCTGGTTTCAGCCGAGGATGCGCGGACGGCGGGGTGCGACGTTCGCGGCCGCCGGCCTGGTGCTGGTCGTGATCGTGTTCGTGGCGATGGAGCACATCTCGACGTTACACCGATGAGAACGGTCGTCATAGGATGCAATCATCGGACGGCGCCCGTCGAGGTGCGGGAGCGGCTTGCGTTCGATCCGGCGGCCTGTGCCGAGGCGCTTCGGAGTCTCCGGGAGCGTTTTCCCTGCTGCGAAGCCGTGCTGCTGTCAACGTGCAACCGTACGGAGCTGTACGTGGCGCGCCCGGTGCACGGCCACCCGCGGATCGAGGAGGCGATCGGTTTCCTCGCCGAGAACCGCGGCGTCGAGGTTCACGAGTTCAGCCCGAGCACGTACCATTACGAGGATGCGGAGGCGCTGCGGCACCTGTTCCGCGTGGCCGGCTCGATCGATTCGATGGTCCTGGGCGAATCGCAGATCCTCGCGCAGGTGAAGTCGGCGTTCACCCTGGCGCGCGAGGCCGGCATGGCCGGCCGGCATCTCGATGCGGTCTTCCAGCGGGCGTTCGCGGTGGCCAAGGAGATCCACGCGCGGACGGGCTTATCGAGCGGCCGGACGAGCGTAGGCGGCGCGGCGGTGGACTTTGCGCGGCAGATCTTCTCGCATTTTGGCGACAAGACGGTCCTGCTGATCGGCGCCGGGGAGATGGGCGAGGTCACGCTTCAGCACCTGCTCGAGATGAGACCGAAGGAGGTGCTTCTGGCCAACCGCACGCCGGCGCGGGCCGAGGCCGTGCGGGAGCGAATCATCGAGCCGACGGGCGTGCCCGGGCGGGTCGTGCCGTTCGAGAGACTCTCCGACCACCTCGTCGCGGCCGACATCGTCATCAGTACCACAGGGGCGCCCGAGCCGATCCTGCGGCGTGCCGCGCTCCACGACCTGCCCGAGCGGCGGCAGTATCGGCCGCTGCTCGTGATCGACATCGCGGTGCCGAGAGACATCGAGCCGGAGGTCGGCCGGCTCGAAAACGTCTTCGTGTACGACATCGACGACCTGCAGACGGTGGCCGACAAGAACCTGGTGGCGAGGCGAAAGGAACTCGCCCGCTGCGAGGAGATCATCGAGGCCCACGTGCGGGAGTTCGTGGCGTGGCAGCAGAGCCGCGAGGTGGGCCCGACGATCACGGCCCTGCAGAAATACTTCGGCGAGATCGGCCGGCAGGAACTCGAACGCGTGCTGCCGAAGCTCTCTCAAGTTTCCGATCGCGACCGCGAGCTGCTGGCCCAGATGCTCCATCGCATCACCCAGAAGCTGCTCCACGGCCCGTCGACGCTCCTGCGCGACAAGGCGGAAACCGGCCGCGCGCACCTCTACGCCGATACCCTGCGGAACCTGTTCGGACTGCGGGACGAGCCGTAGCGTCCTTGATGCCGTGCCGTGCGGCGGGGACACTACCGGCATGCGTTCGTCCGCTGCGCTCATCGCCATCGCCGCCGCGGCCGTCGGTGTGCTGGTCTGCATCGAGGCGCCCGCGGCGCTCTGGATCGTGCTTACCGACGGGCTTCTTGCCGCGGGGATCATTGCCCTTGCGACCGTTCCCGGGATGCGGTTGCTGCGCCTCGTCGCCGGGCGCATAGACGGTGCGGAAGCCGCGTCCCACTGCCGTGTCGGCAGTGAGGATGCCGGGTTCTCGAACGGCGCGGCCCACAGGCAGGCGGCACGCTCACAAGCCACGGCGGCCGTCAAGGATCGTCCTGGCGCGGAGCCCCTCACCTGCCGAATCATCTTCGCCGCGGGGCTGGGCGTCGGCCTGCTCTGCCTGCTGGAATTCACGCTGGGCGTATGTGGTGCGTTGCAACGCGCGTGGTGGATCGTCGTGTTCGGGGGTGCGGTTCTCCTGTCGCTGGCGGCGAACGCGCTGACGGTTCGCCGCCTCATCGTATCGGGGGCGTCGTTCCATTTCCCGGGCATCGGGCGCGGGCATTGGCTGTGGCTGGCGGTTGTGCCGTTCGCCGCGCTGGCGCTGATCGTGGCAACCGCGCCGCCCGGGGTGCTCTGGCCGGCGGAGGGAAATGGGTACGATGTGCTCGAGTACCACCTGGCCGTGCCGAAGCAGTATTACGAGGCCGGGCGCATCTTCTTCCTGGCCAACAACGCCTACAGCAACTTTCCGTTCAATGCGGAGATGCTCTATCTGCTCGCGATGGTCCTGCGCGGCGGGCCGATCGAGGGCATCATGCTCGCGCAGATGTTCAACGCCGCTATGGCATTCCTCTTCGTCGCGGCGATATGGGCGGCGGCCCGGCCGTTCGGATCCCCGGCGGCCCTGGTCGCGGCAGTGGCGGCGGGCACGTGCGGATGGCTCGTGTATCTCAGCGGCGTGGCGTATGTGGAAAACGCGATGCTCCTGTTTACCGCGCTGGCATTTGCGGCGTGGGTGCGATGGGCATTCTTCGTCCCTTGCCTGCCGGAAGGGAGGGCGGGGGGGGCGACAGGCGCGGCGTCGCCGGCGCACGGCGAATCCTGGGCCTTGCTCGCCGGCCTCTTCGTCGGCCTGGCCTGCGGCTGCAAGTACACGGCCGGGCCGCTCGTTGCGGTTCCGCTGGGCCTGGGACTGGCGGCGGCCGGGGGGCGACGGAGCGTTTCGAATCGGGTTGGACCGTTCTCGCCCGACCGGGTAGACCTCGCCCCGCCTGCATCCCGCAGAGAAAGAGGCGGCCTTCTCCGCTCGCTTGCGCTCTATGTGCTGGGCATCGTGGTGAGCTTCGCGCCGTGGCTGCTCAAGAACGCCGTCTTCTGCGGGAACCCCGTCTTTCCGCAGGCCACGGCGGCGTTGGGCTACCGACCGGGCATCTGGAACCCGGAATGCGAACATCGTTGGGCCCGGGGCCATCTGCCGGCGCCGGAGCTTCGCTCGCCCGCAGGGCGCCTGCGGGCCACCTGGCAGGCGGTCGTCGCGGAGCCGCTGGTCGGGCCGGCGATCTGGCTGCTTGCCGTGTGGGGGTTCGGCGTGCATGCGAAAAGGGCCTGGCCGCTGGGCGCAATCATCCTTGTGCAGATCATCCTGTGGGTGGCGCTCACGCACTTGGCGGGGCGGTTCGCCGTGCCGGTGATCCCGCCGCTCGTCCTCCTCGCGGCAACGGTCGCCGGCGGCAAGCCGTCGACGACCGGTTCGCCGCGTCGCAGTCAGCCCGCATGGCAGGATGCCCGCCCACCCGGCCGCGCCGCGGGATGCATCCCGCCGCTGGTGTACGCCGTGGTGCTGCTCGGGGCCGGCGCGAATCTTTACCATGTCGGCGGCCTCTATTATGATCGCACCCGCTTCCGTACGGTCGACGGCCGTGTGGAAAAGATCGCGTGGCCGGGACAGGTGCAGTGGTTTACGGAGGGCCAATGGCCCGGAACGGCGCACCTCGGCTTCATCAATCGCGAGCTGCCGGCGAACGCAAAGGTGCGGCTGGTGGCGGATGCCCGATCGCTGTATGTGCTCCGCGCGTGCGACTACTGCGTCGTGTTCAACCCGGACCCGTTGGCGGCGGCGGTCCGCGAGAGCGGGGACGCGGCCGGGGTGCTCGACCGGCTCCGGCGATCGGGCTGGACGCACCTGTATGTGGACTGGCTGGAGATGCGTCGGCTGCGGGCCACGTACGGCTTCCCACCCGAGATCCGCGAGGAGTTGTTCGTCCGGCTGGAGAAGGTCGGCCTGCGCCGGATCAAGGACTTCGCCCTGGATGATCGCGAGCGCCCCTACGGAACGATTTATGAGGTATGCCCATGAGTGACATCGTGAACGTCGGCATCTGCACGGTAGACATCATCGGCCGCACCATCGACGACTTTCCGCCGCCCGGCGGCCTGCGGCTGTTCGAGTCGCTCACCGTGACCACCGGCGGCAATGCGATGAACTGCTCGGTTGCCATGGCCAAGATGGGCGTGCCGTGCGATATCATCATCAAGGTCGGCAAGGACGCCCTCGGCGATTTCGTCCGCAGTGAGGTGGCCAAGTACCGGATCGGCGCGGAGGGGCTGATCGTTTCCGACGACTCCCACACGCCGTTCACGTTCGTCGCCGTGTTCAGCCACGGCGAGCGGAGCTTCTTTCATACGATGGGTACCAACGGCACGCTCTCCTATGGAGACATCCGGCTCGACGTCGTACGCCGTGCGAAGTTCTGCTTCGTCACCGGTACGATGGTCATGAGGACGTTCGACGGCGAGCAGACGGCGCGCGTGCTGGCCGAAGCGCAGAAGGCCGGCGCCATCACGCTGCTCGACACGGTCTACACGGATGCGGCGTCGCGGGAACAATGGCAGGAGGCGATCCTTCCGTGCCTGCCGCACCTGGACTACTTCATCCCATCGCAGCCCGAGGCGCGAGCGATCACCGGCGAGACCGATCCCTCCGCCATGGCGAAGTTCTTTCAGTCGAAGGGCTGCCGCAACGCCGTCATCAAGATGGATGCGAGGGGCGCGTTCTGCCGCGATGCGAAAGGACACGAGGTACTCGTGCCCGCCTACCGGGTGAACAAGGTGATCGACACCACCGGCGCGGGCGACTCCTGGTCGGCGGGCTTCATCACCGGCCTGCACGAGGGCCAGACGATGCAGGAGGCCGCCGCACTCGGCAACGCGGTAGCCGCTCACTGCATCCAGGCTCCGGGGGCTTCGACGGGAATCGTGCCGCTGGCGCAGATCCGCGCGTTTCAGAAATCCACACCGACGGCGTCGTGAGCGGACGAATCGCCCCGGATCAAGTGTTTCGGGACCGTCCGGTACGGTTTGCCCGACGCCGCGCAGCGGCCTCGCGTCGTTACCGAACCGCGCTGTGGCCGCCATTCCGGCGACGTCGCGGCGGGCCTCATCCAACGGCCCGGGAAGAGCGATGCTCGGACCAACCCGGTTTTCAATACTGCCGCGCGGGCCGCTTCTTCGGGCCGCGGAGCGGAGAAACCCGCCAATCGTGCGATCGATGCCGCCATAGACGGGATCGGCATGACCCCCAAGATGTAGTATGACGAGAATCCGCCGGGCCTCTCCGCGGAATCCCGGTTGCGTGGTCGGGTATCAGTATTGTTGAATCGCGCGCAGCGGTTTGGCCGGAGGGGGCGGATGATCTCTCCGCTTCGGCAGTGCTGTTTCGGCAGGAAGAGGCAGCGGAGGCGGACGCGCCGATACGCCGCACTGTGGCCACGATGGTTTGCGCGCGGTCATCGCGCGCGGCCTGAACCCACAACATCTGGTAGGGCGCGTGCCCGAGGCAGTGACCATCCGCTGGATCGGCCCCGGCGCACGTACAACGTTCGATCGTCGCGGTGGATGCACCCGGTTCGATGGCGCGTGCACGGAAAAGCGGTCGCATCAGGAAGCGCGCAAGGCCCCGGAGCGATGGAGGCCGCGGGGAGCGCGGGTTGGAGAATGTGCGTGACGGCGCGACATCCGAAGCCGCTCGTTGCCGCGCGCGACGCGGCGCGCGCGGTGCGGTGCGCGGGCCGAAGATTTTTTGTGTTTTTCTTCGGATTGCCCATTGCAATCGCGTTTTCGCGTGGTATATATGTATCGCCCGCAGTGGCGAGGCAGACACGGAGGTCGCCGAAGCCGCAATGCCCTCCTCTACTACGCTGTTGCGGGAACAGACCCACAGTCCTGTGTGAGAAGTGAACGGATTCGCTTGCGTCCGATCGCTAGCAGACAGAACGGATGCCTGAGGATCACAGGGAGGTCTAGCAATGCCCGCGAAAACCCTTTCGGTCGAAGCATTGTGGAAGAGGTATCTGAAGTCCCGCAAGCCGAGCGTGCGGAACAAGCTTGTGGAGCACTACGCGTCCCTGGTTCACATCCAGGCCGCGAGGCTCTCGCGAAAGCTGCCCGCGCAGGTGAGCTACGACGAGATCTGCTCCGCCGCCTTTGACGGGCTGATCGAGGCCGTCGAGAGCTACGACCCCGCGCGGAAGGCCAAGTTCGAGACCTTCTGCCAGCAGCGGATCGCCGGAGCCGTGATGGACTGGCTCCGCAGCCTCGATCCCCAATCGCGGACCGTCCGCACGTTCGAGAAACGCCGGCTGAGCGTGCGCGAAATGCTCGACACCGAGCTCGGCCGCCCGCCCATGCACGAGGAAGTCGCTCGCCGCATGGGCATCTCGCAGGACCGCTACGACCAGCTCTCGCGGATCTCGCAGCTCGGTCGGGAGGTCCACTTCAGCGCGATGGAGCCGCACGCCGACGCGCACGGCCGGCCTACCGACCGCGTGTGGGACATCGGCGACCCCCGCGAGAACGATCCGTCGCTCAAGGCCGCCCGCTCGATGCTGACGGAGTATCTCACGCGCGGCCTCTCGCGCGAGGAGCGGCTGGTCCTGATCCTCTACTACTACGAGGACCTGACCATGGCGGAGATCGGGCTCGTGCTGGATCTGTCCGAATCCCGCGTGAGCCAGATCCACAAGGACGTCCTGAACCGTCTGCGTGCCCGGTTCAAAGGCAAACACGGCGAAGAGCTCGTCGCCTGAAGCGCGTTGCGGCCTCCTCCGGCGCCCCGTAGAATGCCGGCATGGAGCGCAACATCAAGCTGGTCCTCGCCTACGACGGCACGGATTTCCACGGCTGGCAGCGCCAGCCGGGGTTGCGGACCGTGCAGGGCATGGTGGAGCAGGCCGTCCGGCGCGTGTGTCAGCATCAGGTGAATGTCGTGGGGGCCGGACGCACGGATGCCGGCGTCCACGCGGCCGGGCAGACGGCCAACTTCGTGACGAAGTCCGACATTCCCGCGGCGAACCTCCTGCGCGCGATCGGCGGCCGCCTGCCCAAGGACATCACGCTGATCCACGCTACCGACGTCCCGCTGATGTTTCATTCCACCCGTGCGGCCGTGGGCAAGCTCTACCGCTATACGATCTACAACGCGCCCGGCCGGCCGGTGGAGCGGCTCCGCCAGCGCTACGTCTACCACTTCTGGCAGTCGCTCGACGTCGACCGGATGGCGGAGGCGGCGCCCGCGTTCATCGGTGAGCAGGACTTCGCCGCCATGGCCTCGCGGGGCGACGAACGGGAAAACACCATCCGCACCGTCACCGCCTGCCAGGTGTACCGGCATTACGACGAGGTCCGCGTGGACGTGGAGGGGCGCGGCTTCCTTTACAACCAGGTCCGCAATATGGTCGGTACGCTGATCGAGATCGGCCGTGGCCACTGGCCGGTCGACTGTGTCCCGGAGATCCTGGCCAGCCGGGACCGCAAACGCGCCGGCCCTACCGCGCCGGCCCGCGGGCTCTCGCTCCAGTGGGTGCGGTACGATCTTCAGGCCCTGCCCGACATCGGCGACTGGTGGAACCGCGAACTGCCGCCGCCCGAGTCGGAGAACCCCGAACCAGGATCGGAACAGCCCGGCGAGCCCCCATGCGAATCGCCCACATCATTACCCGGCTGATCATCGGTGGAGCCCAGGAGAACACGCTGCTCACCTGCGAGGACCTCCACCGCCGCGGGCACGACGTGATGCTCATCACCGGCCCCCAGACGGGCCCCGAGGGTTCGCTGCTCGGCGAGGCCTGCTCGGTCGGTTACAAGGTGCACGTGCTGCACTCGATGGTCCGCGAGGTGAACCCTTTGCCGGACTGGCGCTGCCTGAGCGACCTGCGCGAGCTGCTCGCGCGGTTCGATCCGGTCGTCGTCCACACGCACAGCAGCAAGGCGGGCATCCTCGGGCGCATCGCCGCGCACGATGTGGGCACCCCGTGCATCATTCACACGATCCACGGGATGAGCTTCAACCGCACGCAGCCGTGGCCCGTCCAGATGATCTACCGCGGCCTGGAGCAGTATTGTGCCGCCTGCACCGACCACCTGATCACCGTTGCGGACGCGATGACCCGGCAGGCGGTTGCGGCCGGGCTCGCCAAACCCGAGAAGTTCACGACGATCTACTCCGGCATCCGCACGAGCTGGTTCGATCCGTCGAAGCACAATCGGATGGAGGCCCGCCGGCGCTGGGGCTTCGGCCCCGACGACCTCGTGGTCGGCAAGATCGCCCGGATGAGCCGCGGCAAAGGATATGAGTACGTCATTCCTGCGATGGCCGCCGCCGCCCGGGCCGACAGCCGGCTGCGCTTCGTCTGGATCGGCGACGGCGAGCGGCGGGGCGAATACGAGGCCCGTCTCCGCGCGGCCGGCATCCGCGACCGCGTGTACCTGATGGGCCTGATTCTGCCCCACGATATTCCGCGGGCGATCGCGGGGATGGATATCCTGGTCCATGCCTCGGAGTGGGAGGGACTGGCCCGCACGCTCGTTCAGGCGCTGCTCATGGAAAAGCCTGTAATCAGCTTCGATATCGACGGTGCGCCGGAAGTCGTCTATCCCGGCATGACGGGCGAACTCGTTCCCCTCGGCGACAGCCACGGTATGGCTCAGGCGATGCTCCGCCTCGCGGCGGACGAAGACCTGCGCCGCCGGTACGGGCGCGCCGGACGCGCCATGTGCCTCCGCCGGTTCGATCATCAGTACATGGTGGACCGGATCGTCGACGTGTACCAGCAGTTCAGCCCGAGGAAGGTCGCCACGGTATGATGCCCGTCGGCGGGGCAAAAGACCGCCTGCGCTCCCCGGCCTGGTGCGACGGCCCGTCAGGCCGCCTCTCGGCCGAGCGCCTTGCGCACAAGGGCCACGACCGCATCGAAACCGGCCGGATCGTGGATCGCCAGCTCACTGAGCATCTTGCGGTTCAACGCGATGTTCGCCTTCTTGAGCCCGTTCACAAACAGGGCATAGCGGATCCCGCGCTCCCGACACGCCGCCGTGAGGCGAATGATCCAGAGCGATCGAAAGTCGCGTTTCCGCGCCCGCCGATCACGGCGAGCGTAGACGAGAGCCCGCGTCGCCGTATCCCGTGCCCGGCGCAGCAGCTTGCTGCGGCCGAGGCGGTACCCTTTGGCGCTCTGCAGCGTCCGCTTTACCCGTCGATGTCGTGCCGAACCCG
>Ga0272448_1004106_pt1 | contig 16802 bp, 10 predicted proteins | sample YNPCB0191_FD_202220 | JGI IMG/M metagenome (GOLD analysis project Ga0272448, IMG submission 202220) | Hot spring sediment microbial communities from Yellowstone National Park, WY, United States - YNP-CB-019-1 | ecosystem: Environmental > Aquatic > Thermal springs > Hot (42-90C) > Sediment...
TCCCTCCCCGTTGCGGGGAGGGTTGGGGAGGGGTCCTTCCGCCAGGCTGGCGGCGTATGCGAAGTGGGACATATCCGTCTTGATCTCGTCGAGGCGCCTCGACGCGCCAAAGTAGATCGAACGGACCCCCTCCCCGTTGCGGGGAGGGTTGGGGAGGGGTCCTTCCGCCAGGCTGGCGGGGTATGCGAAGTGGGACATATCCGTATTGATCTCGTCGAGTCGCGTCGACGCGCCAAAGTAGACCACACTAACTCCCTCCCCGTTGCGGGGAGGGTTGGGGAGGGGTCCTTCCGCGATGCGGTCCTTCGCACCGGCAGCGCGAATGCACGGGCGTCCGACCCGTCCTGCGTACACGATCCCCCGAGAGTCCATCACCAGAACCGCCGCCGACCGATCGACCACATCCGGCGGCAAATCGGCACTGCCGAAAACGGAAGTTCTCGCGCCCGCTGCGTGCAGCGCCTCCCCCAGGGCGCCCAACATCACCGCACGCCCGTTCAATCTCGCACTGTCTCGAATTGCCTGCCCTATGGCGGGGAAAACCACCGAACCCGGCGGCGCCTTTCGGCCGGTGCGGACGGCGTAGGCGCTGCCTGCGGTCGTGCCGTCCGGCAGCCGTTCTCCGCAATCGTAAAACTCCGCGACATAGCTGTCGGTGCGGCACGGTGTGCCGGCCCCGGCGGTCGCCATCACCGAGTACTCACTTTTGGATGCGGTGCAGTTCGGGCAAACCAGCCCGACCGCGCCTCGCCGGAGCATCTTTGAGATTGTGGGGAGCTTCGAATCGACGAGGTCGGACAGCAGCAGCCGATTGGCGACGATGACAACGACTTGCCGACCTCGGACTGCCGAATGGGCCGTACACGGAAACAGGAGCGCGCACAACGCAAGAACAGCGCACGCTCCCCGCAAGTCTCCCGTCTGCTGTCTCTTGTTCCCCGCCGTGGCCTTTCTAATCTCCGGTCATCCCTTGTTGCCTGCTTGTGCGACGATCAACTCTCGCGCCCTCGCCAGCGCCTCGTCGACCTTGGACGGATCCTTCCCGCCGGCCTGGGCGAACTCAGGTTTGCCGCCCCCGCCTCCGCCCGCGACCCTGGCGACGTCGCGCAGCATATTGCCGGCGTGGAATCCCCGTGGCACTAGATCGGGCGTAACCTTGCCGACGAACAGCACCCTGCCGTCCGACACGCCCGCCAGCACGACCACACCGCTCTTGAGCTTCTCCGCGACCGTATCGACCAGTTTCTGCAGCGTGGGAACGTCAACCGTCGGTACGGACGCGATCACGCACTTGATTCCGTTAACTTCCTGCACTTTTTCGGCCAGGTCTCCGGCCGCCTCGGCCGCGCCTTTCGACTTGAGCCGGTCGATCTCTTTCTGCGCCTCGCGAGCCGCTTGAGCCGTCTTCTGGGCGGCAGCGACCGCTTCAGCGGTGGAGCAGCCTAGCGCGTTTGCGACGGCGCGAATCTGATCTTCGAGGTCGTGGACGTATCGCACCGCCGCACTTCCCGTCACAGCCTCGACTCTGCGAAGTCCCGCACCTACGCTGGATTCACTGATGAGCTTGAACAGGCCGACCTGCGAGGTATGCCTCAAATGCGTTCCGCCGCAGAGTTCCGTTGACGCCTCGCTTATCTTCACCACGCGCACCACCTCGCCGTATTTCTCTCCGAAAAGCGCCATTGCGCCCATCTTTCGTGCCTCGTCGATGTCGGCCTCGAGGGTGGACACGGGCAGATCGGCGAGGATCATCGAATTGACCTCGTCTTCTATAGCCCGGAGTTCGTCCGGCGTGAGGGCCTGGAAATGCGAGAAATCGAACCGCAGTCTGTCCGGATCGACAACTGACCCTTTCTGCAGCGCGTGCTCACCGAGTATCTTGCGCAGGGCGGCGTGCAGGAGGTGGGTGGCGGTGTGGTTTCGGGCGATCGCCATTCTCCGCTCGCCGTCCACCTTCGCACGAACCCTGTCGCCGACACTGACCGTTCCGGACTTCACTTCCGCGACGTGCAGCGCGAAATGCGATGCTTTCAGCGTATCCGTGACCTCGACCAGGCTGCCTTCAGCTCCCTGCTCTCTCTTGCCCACGCCTTCTATGACGCCGGTGTCACCGACCTGCCCGCCGGTCTCTGCGTAGAACGGCGTGACGTCGAGCACGAGTTCGATCTTGTCGCCTGCGTGCGCCGCAGACGACAACTCGCCGGCACGGAGGATGGCGAGAACGGTCGCGTCGGCCTCCAGTGACTCGTAGCCGACGAACTGCGTCGGTGCCACGGTCTTCTCAAGCTCGAGCAGCGCCGTATCGCCGCCGATCACCATCACGCTGCCGAAGTCGCTGGCTTGCTTGGCGCGCCTGCGCTGCTCCTCCATCGCTGCAGCGAACCCATCATTGTCTACGGAAATGCCCTTCTCGGCGGCGATATCGCGAGTGAGTTCGAGTGGGAAGCCGTAGGTGTCGTAAAGCGTGAATGCGGACTCGCCGTCCAGTTTCTTTTCCGGCGATGCCGCCGCGATCTCGATCTGTTCTTCAAGCCTCTGCAGACCGGCCTGCAGCGTCGAGCGGAACTTGTCCTCCTCCGCGCCGATGACCTTTTCGATGTAGCCCTGCCGGTCGGCGATTTCCGGGTACACGTCGCCCATTATCTCGACCACGACGGACACGATCCCCGCCATAAACGGCTTGCTGAGTCCAAGCTTGCGGCCCTTGACGACCGAGTTTCGTATCAGCCTCCGCAGCACATAGCCGCGGCCGATGTTTGAAGGCATTACGCCGTCTGCGATGCAGAACACTGCCGAGCGGATGTGGTCGGCGATCACACGTATCGAGCGGTCCGTGTTTTCGTCCGAACCGTACTTCGCGCCCGATACCTCCTCGATGCGCTTGATGATCGGCAGAAACAGGTCGGTCTCATAATCCGTGGGTGTGCCTTGGAGGACGGCGAGCGTGCGCTCCAGTCCCATCCCCGTGTCGATATTCTTAGACGGCAGCGGAACCAGCTTTCCGCCTTCTTGCCGATCGAACTGGGTGAACACCAAGTTCCATATTTCCACGAAGCGGTTCGGGTCATGCGCGATCGACCATGTCGGGTCCTCGGGCATGCCCTTTTCGGGCATGACGTCGAGGAATATCTCGTTGCACGGGCCGCAGACGCCGTTTGGGCCTTTGGAAGGCGCGTTGGCGGGCCAGTAGTTCTTGTCTTCTCCGAGCCGAACGATCCGCTCCGGTGGGAACTTGACCTCGTTTACCCAGATGTCGTAGGCTTCGTCGTCGTCGAGGTAGATGCTGGTCCAGAGGTGGTCTGGATTCATTCGCAATACCTCGGTCAGGAACTCCCACGCCCACACTATCGCTTCGCGCTTGAAGTAATCTCCAAAGCTGAAGTTGCCGAGCATCTCGAAGAACGTGTGGTGCACCGCGTCGCCGACTTCGTCTATGTCGTCGGTGCGCATGCACTTCTGCGAGGTCACCACACGGGGTGCGGGGGGCACACGCTCGCCCAGGAAATACGGCTTGAACTGCACCATCCCCGCCGAAGTATACAGCAGGCTCGGGTCATCCGGCACCAGCGAGTCGCTGGGCATTATTAGATGCCCCTTGCTCTCGAAGAACTTCAAATATGCGGTTCTGAGGTCTTTGCTTGTGAGCATAGCATATTGTATCATACCGCCTGGTAACGTTGGAAGTTCGGGGAGGTCGGAGCGGTGATGCGCTGGCAAATCGAGAGCGACGGCGGGATAACTTGGGTTGTGCGTGCGGGCGAGGGGCCGCACGACGACCACATCGAGATGAGCGGGCGAAGAGTTTCCCTCATTTTGGGGTATGCGACAAAGGAGAACGGCGCACTTGTCCTACATCGCATATTGGTTTGGCCCGCGCTGCGCACGATCCCCAACAACACCCACGGCAGCCTCGCGCACGATTTCGGACACGAGTTCTTCCCCGAGATCACTGTGGACGGCAGCCCGATCGGTGATGAATTTCCCTACAGCTTCACCCTGCGCGGCATGCTCACCGTCGAGAGCCGCACTGCCTCCGGCATCGAGGTCTCCCGCACGATCTTCCCGTCGATCACCAAGCCTGCCGTCATCGAGAACTGCACCCTTCGCAATACGACGAGCAAGCCCGTGAACGTCGTGATAGGCCGGATCAACGAGACCCACGCAACCGATCCCGACAAGGGCGTCCACGGCGAATATATTCTCACCGCTCGTGCGGTCGGCAGCCGCACCTGCAGACTTGAGCCGGGCCGGTCTGTCGAGTTCGCCATGGTGTTCAGCGGACGTAAGGCAAGCGATCCGGAAGTCGATCTCGATCCCAAGGCCGAGCAGCAGGCCCGGCGCGACTACGTCGAAAGTTTGTGGAGCAAGCTCGTGTTCGAGTGCCCCGATCCGGTGCTGGAGCGCGAGTTCGCGTTCGCCAAATTGCGTGCGGCGGAAAGCATATTCGAAACCAGAGGCGGCCTGATGCACGCGCCCGGCGGCGGTGCATACTACGCCGCGATCTGGGCAAACGATCAGGCCGAGTACGCAAACCCATTCTTTCCATTTCTGGGAGATCCCACCGCCAACGAATCCGCCGTCAACTCATTCCGCCTCTTCGCCCGCTACATCAACCCGGACTACGAACCGATCCCGAGTTCGATCATCGCAGAGGCCACCGACACCTGGCGCGGCGCGGGCGACCGCGGCGACGCGGCAATGGTCGCCTATGGCGCGGCGCGGTTTGCGCTGGCGTCGGGAGATCGCCGGATCGCGGAGGAGCTGTGGCCGCTGGTGGAGTGGTGTCTGGAATACTGTCGCCGCAGGACGAACGCGGACGGCGTGGTTGCGTCCGACTCCGACGAACTGGAAGGCCGATTCCCCGCCGGCGACGCGAACCTCTGCACGTCATCTTTGACCTACGACGCACTCCGCTCCGCCGCATATCTTGCAGCCAGCCTGGGTAAGCCGAAGAGCGTATCTGACGACTACGACGCACGCGCCGACGCGCTGCACACGGCAATCGAGAGGCACTTCGGGGCGAAAGTGGAGGGGTTCGATACATATCGCTACTACGCCGGCAACAACGTCCTGCGGGCTTGGATATGCATACCGCTCGCGATGGGCATCTTCGACCGCGCCGCCGGCACCGTCGACGCGCTTTTCTCGTCGCGACTCTGGACCGAGGACGGTCTCGCCACCGAAGCGGGCGAGCAAACCTTTTGGGATCGCTCGACGCTCTACGCGCTGCGCGGAGTGTTTGCAGCAGGGCAAACCGATCGCGCTCTCGAGCATCTGCAAAGCTATTCGCGTCGCAGGCTTCTCGGTGAGCACGTGCCGTATCCGGTGGAGGCGTATCCCGAGGGCGGCCGGCGTCATCTGTCCGCCGAAAGCGCGCTCTACTGCCGCGTCGTCACCGAGGGCATGTTCGGCATCCGCCCGACCGGCCTGCGGTCGTTCGACATCACTCCGCGTCTGCCCAGCGGCTGGGATCGAATGGCGCTGCGAAAAGTGCACGCCTTCGGCGGCGTGTTCGACATAGTGGTGGATAGAAGCGGCGGCGAACTCGTGGTTGGCATACAGTCCGGCGACACGACAGTGGCGGAGCACAAGATGGCGCCTGGAAGCACCGCCGCGATCGAACTTGCCGGCGGGTAGGCAGTCGTCCGGATTGCTTCGTAGGAGGCATCTTCGGACCGCGACGCTCCTTTGATACTTGCTTTCCGGTCTAGCCGGGGCCGGCGGTTTCGGCCCCAGGCGAACCCTTGTCATCCGATTCCTCCGCGGGCTGCTGGTCTTTGTAGCCTTTCTCCTTGAGGTCGAGGCGGGTGATGAACTCGCCGGAGAGCATTTCGCCGGTCCGTTCGAAGCCCAATTCGGCGAAGAGCGACGCGGCCACGTTGTTCCAGGGCTTGTAGCCGGCGTATATCTCGTCGCAATCCGGCAGTTGGGCCAGGCGTTTGATGAGTTCCTTCAGGGCGGCTTTGCCGTAGCCTTTGCCTTGGTGGTCAACGTCGATCATCAGCCTGTAAATCCAGTACTTGCCATCGTCCGGGTCGAGGCCATACATCGTGAAACCGACGACGTGGTCATCCGCGTAGATCGCAAGCGGGACGAACGTCGGCTCTTGCTCGGCCTCCATTATCGTGTAGTTGTGAGGCGCCACCAACCCCCCCTGCTTAGTGCTCAATTTCAGGTTGAGGCACTCCTCCCAGTTCGATTTGTCTACGTCTCTAAGCGTTACTTCAGCCAATTCAGCCCTCGGTCGTCGATTCACGGCCATCAGCCGTCAGACCTTCGCTCCCTATTCTGCATTCCTGGGCGCCCGCCCGGAGGTCTAGCGCCTTCACCCGCACTTGGGCGCACACGACGGCCCGGCTTCCTGCATCGCAATGAATGCCTCGATGGTCGTCTGGTCTTTTATACCCGTTGTGGCGCCGATAGCCGTCACGCACAGCGCGCCCGTTGCGTTGGCGAACTTGCCCGTGCGCTCCAGATCCCAACCGTTGACTATACCGGCCAGAAAGCCCGCCGCGAACGCGTCGCCCGCTCCGCACGCATCAACCGCGTCAACGCGGTAGATTGGAATGTAGAGCTCGACATCCTTGCTGCGTATGTAGCATCCCTCGTCACCCATCTTGAGCGCCACCACGCCGACGCCCTTATCCATCAGCGCTTTGGCGACATCGGGCGGGTCGTATTTACCCGTGCACATGCGCGCTTCCTCGATGCTGGGCACGGCGTAGTCAACGTACGGCAGGCACGGTTCGAGCAGCTTCATCCAGTTGCCGCGAGAGTCCCATGCGGTATCCAGGGAGGTCGTCACGCCGAGTTCCTTAGCCCTCTTGAGCACACGCGCAGTCGGCTCGCCGTCGAATCCCGGCATCAGAAACGCCCCCGCAACGTGCAGAATCTTGCTCGACTTGACCACATCATAGTCCACATCCGACTCGCGCAGCGTGGCATTCGCGCCGATGTAGTGAAGGAAGCTGCGCTCCCCGTCGCCGTGTACCATCACCATCGTGGCAGACGTCAAGCTCTGCTTGTCTCTCACTATGCCGGTGCAGTCCACGCCGCTGCGCTCGAGCGCGTTTATCAAAAAGTCGCCGAAACCGTCGTCACCGACCTTCCCGATCACCGCCGTCTTAACACCTATTTTCGCGAGCCCCACGCCGGTATTCGACGCGCATCCGCCGATGTGAAGCTCCATTCGATCAACCAGCGCCAGCTTGCCTCGCTCAGGCAACTGCTCCACCGGCTTGCCGATAACGTCAGCGACCAGAATTCCAAGGCACGTTACATCAGCCATCTTCTCGCTCCGCTTGATTGGATATTGAATATTGCGTTATTGAATGCCGGCACTGCACGCCGCCGCGTGCGGTCGACAGTCGTTATTCCATATCGAATGGTCAATCCTCCGGCAGCTTCCACGGCTTGTCCTCCACGACCTCAGGTTCCTCCTCGACAATCCCATACTTGATGAATAGTTCTCGCAGGGAGCAGGTAAGGAGGAATGCGAGCGTGCCCGCAAACACAAGAGCCGTCCCGAAAGCGGAGATTACGCACAAAGCCGCGAAGGCGATTATAACAACAAACAGCCCCACTGTAAAGCCGGGGTTGTCGGCCGTGAGTAGGAACGATTTGCGCAGGATCACCCGCACACTGGGTCCGCTCTCCATCTCCAACTGCGCTGCGAGCAGCGGCAGGTGCCACACACACATCAGCGACCACATCAGCGCCAAATACGCGCACACCATCGTCAGTCCCGCCAACACTGCACCCCCTCGCGCCTTGAATGCCAGCGCGAAGAACGCAACGTCGCCGAACAAAACCGTGCTGATGATCAAATCGACGACAAACAGCGCCGCCGCAGGCCGGAGCAGCCTGCGAATTCCTTCGAACGTGTCGGTTGGAGTGGGATGCTGGTGAGTAATCGTTTTCCAAGCGTAGTAGGTCACCCCGACCGCACACAGCCACCACGCCGCAAGAGTCCCCAATCCCAACAGCACTCCCAACGCGCCAAACTGCTTTGCGTGCACCGACAGCAGCCCCATCAGTGCGAGCACGGCTACCGTTATCGCGAACGTGACAAACGACGCGCCGACAACGTATCCCAACGAATCGTACGCCGCCCGGAAACCGCTGCACAGTGCCCTGGTTAGACTGGCCGCCCTGCGAGCAGCTCGTTGATCAGTCATGCAGCTATTATACCAGTGCGGATGCGCAACTGTCGCGGGCCGGTTTGCGTCGCAACAGTAAAGCCCGCCGCGAGCAATGACGCGGCGGGCTTTACGGTGCCGATTGCCAAGACGAAAAAACTATTTCCGGCGCCTCTTTGTGCCTACGAGTGACGCTAGGCCGACAGCCAAAGCGACAATCGAAGACGGCTCGGGAACCGGCGCGAACGCGTCCAGCTCCAAAATCCTCGGTCCCGACGCATACGAGATCGTGGTTCCTTGGTAGAACGTTGCCCTGAACTTGCTCGCTGTAACCGCAGGGGCGAGCGCCAGGTCGAGGAGGAGTCCATAAATGTCTTGGACATACGTGTATGGTATCGTCACCCGAGCGTCGTATATGGTGGTGTAGCAACCGCCCGCGTCATTCCACGCTTCCAGACTAAACCTGTTGAATGAGCGCCCGCCTGATGGGTCGTGCCATGCCCAAAGCACCACTCGCCCCACGGTGACAGCCTGCGGAGTTTGCCATTCGACCCAGTGCGGATAGTCGAGCGGTCGTTCGTCGGCAAAGAGAGTGTGGCCTCTCTCCGGCAGGTACCAACCGTCGTTCGCGCCGAACATGTCCCGAATGTCGCCGAACAGCGTCGGCGAGTTTGCAACGACTACCGCGCCGCTGTTGACGTCCCAGAGGTCTGAAAACGACTGAGCGTAATCCGCCGACGCAGCTCCGGCGATGCAAAGCCCAAGCAGTGCAAGCGCCACTGCAGTCCCAATTCTTCCTCTCATCTCATCCCCCACATGTCTCGAGCCGCGGAGGCAAACGAGTATTCCCACCCTCGCAGCTCGCACGCTACGAATTGCTGAGCTGCAAAAAACGTGCCAATCCGGAGAGGTGCTGGAACAGCCGGGCTATACTTGCTTTAGGTATCTGTTGAGGTTGTCGAATCCGATTTCCAGCGCGCGGCGATTGTCCTCCATGCCCTCGAACTCGATCGAGAGCCAGCCGTCGTAACCGGCGTCCTTGAGAAGTTTCAAGCAGCCGCGAACATCGACGTTGCCGTGACCGACTATCGCTCCTCTTAGCGGAGTGCCGCCTCTCGACCGGAACCATCCCTGTCCCGGGTCGTCACAGGCGGACTTGACGTGGAAATCCTTTGCGTGCACGTGAAACGCGTAGGGCGCCATCCGCTTGACCGCGCGCGTCGGCTCCTCGTCCGCGCACAGGAAGTTGCCGATATCGACCAGCGCGCCGAAGTTGGGGTTGCCGACCTTATTGATCAACGCCTCGACGCGTTCGGAGTCCTGGAAAAAGAAGCCGTGGTTTTCGATCATGGTCTTCACGCCTTTGCCTACGGCGTATTCGGTAACAGCCGCGTAGCCCTTCGCCACAATCGGCAGTGCCTCTATGTAGTCTGCCAGGCCGTTTGCGCGGCCGGGAAAGCCGCCGGTGGCATCGTGGCGCATCGCGGGCGCTCCCAGCGCGGCGGCGATATCGACCATGCCCTTAAGGCGCTCGATCTCATCATCGACGTTATTTTTCAGGAAGTCCGCCCCCACGGTCCAGCTCATGATGGCGAGCTTGGCTTGGGCGCAGGCGTCTTTCACCTGCTTTGCGAACTCGATGGGGTCCTTGCCCTCGCCCGTCGGGCCGAAGCCGGAGAACTCTATTCCTTCAAATCCGATCTCCGCCGTCGCCTTTATTACGCCGAACAAATCCAGCCTGCCTTCGCTGACATATCTCGACCAGCTATAGCTGCTGACACCAAGTCTCATTGCATACTCCTTTGCTATATCGAATGCACATCTAACTGACTTGGCCGTTGGCCGTGGCATGTCCTTCCAGCCTTGCAGGATTCGCCGCGCTTGCCGCATAACCCTGCAGCACAGTCACAAAGTCCAGGATTCCTCTGCGCTTTCGACGACTCGCGTCGAGTCGGAGGGCTTGCTTGTTGCAACGGCTCACGTCACAAAAGTGGTGCACTCCGACGAACTGCGGCCGGTGCAGACCACCCGACCCTTGCTGGTGCAGTAGATCCCGACCGACGACACACGGCGACCAGATTTGAACATTTGGGCCAGCTTTTTTTGACGCAGGACAGCGCAACCCGAAAAAGTAAGAAGTTGCAGCAGATGAGCTGTCGTACGTCGAGTTATGTTGCTCAGCTCGTCTGTTGAGTCTGGCGGCAGCAAGTTCATCATATCGGAGTGAGGTGCCCGCATGGTAAGCCTTGACGTACTGGTGTGCACAGTCGGTACAAGCCTGATCTATCCGAACATGGAAAGCCTGAAGAAACAGCATGAAGCAGGAACGCTTGACGACACCTATGCCTCTGTGGCGTCCGCGTACGTGGAGGGAAAATGGGATGAGTTGGGCAGGCGATTGTGCAAGCTTGACGCTCAAGACAAGACTTGCGGGGCGGAAATCAACTCCACGGACAGCATGGTCAAGCTTGGCTTTGTCAACGACGCAACGCGGTTGTTTTTCCTGCACTCGGACACCAACGACGGGCGCAACGTTGCTCGCGTGCTGTGTGCATACTACGGCGGCCGGGCCCAGAACTGCCAGGTAGAGAGTCTCCAGGATGTAGACCCGCGCGAGTTTCGCACGAAAGGGCTTCGCAACCTGGCCAAGCAGATGTGTCGGATCCTGCTCGAACATCGCGGGCAGGCGAGAGGAATTAACGCCACGGGCGGCTACAAGGCTCAGATCGCCGTTGCAGCTCTGATTGGTCAAGCCGTCGGCGTGCCTGTGTTCTACAAGCATGAAAGATTCGATGACATCATCCAGTTTCCGCCGATGCCGGTGGCGCTCGATTTTGAGTACTGGATGAAGGCGTCCGGCGTTCTCTTCGACTTGGCAAAGACAACGGACATTGTGGCGGAGAAAGACTATGCCGAGACAGTCGGACACGATGAGAGAATCGAAGCTCTTATCGAACGCGTGGAGGTAGACGGGCAGAAGTTCGTCGAGCTTTCTCCGGTCGGCCAGATCTTCCACGAGACATTCCGAGACCGGTTCAGTTCCCTGCGCGATGAGGTCTTGCCGCAGGCTGTTCCCGATGCGCAGAAAAAAAAGCCCGAGAGTGGAAAGAAGCGGGCATGTGCAGGCCCGTGCGGAGGTTCTTGAGTTCATGCGCAAGGTGACGTATGAGGTACCGTTCGTGAAGCAATGCTCCACCTGGTATTTCAATCCTGACCTGGCAGCCCGCACTCATTTCAGAAAAGGTGCAAGAGGCATAGAATGCGTATTTTCAAACGGCACATATACCGCCAAGTTCTGCGTTCAGACATCGGCCAACACGGAGGGACAGGTGCACGCGGCTGTTGCAGAACTCAACGCATGGCTGCATGAAGCCTGCTAGCAGCCGCCGTACAAAGCGGTTTACCAGACAGGCGGTGTCAATTCTGCCCGAAATCGAGCGCAGCGGCGCCGGTCTCAGGCTTCTGCTTGTATCAACGTGCTTTCAGCGACCGGCCTGAGCACAGAGATAATAACCGAATCAAATGCGCGATCGGTCAGGTAGGTGCTGGATCGCACATCAGTGCATTCACTGTGGCGCAGAATGTCCATACCGGCATTCGCACCTACAACCGGGCTCTCTATGCCTAAAACCCGCCCCCTCCGCAGACCGCGTTCCTGGCACGAGCAGCGTCGCCCGCGGCTTCTCCTTGCGTCCCTGACTTAAAGCCTTTCCTCCTGATCCCTATCAAGGAGAAATTCGACACTCGATGCCCAAAATCATTACCGAGTCTCAGACTTTGTCCAGCGGCTGCTAAGCAATGCACGCCCGCCACCTTGCATCTTGTCATTCCGAACGCAGTGAGGAATCTGCTTGTTGTGCGTTCCCGAAAGCAGATTCTTTGCTTTGCTGGAAATGGCGCGGGTGCAAGTAAGCCCAATTCAGTTATCGAGGTAGACACGTTCCCGGAAAGCTAAACAATATCCAGGCGAATTCGCGTCGAAGGACGGCTAATACGGCCACTCCCGCGCAAGCGGCTGTTCGATGCGTATCATTCGTCCGATCAACGCCTTGCGCGCCCCGCAAAGCGCGTCTGCATACTCGGGGTCGTCGGCGACGTTGCGGTATTCCCACGGGTCATTTTTCAGGTCGAAGAGCATTTCCGAACCGTCGGCCATCGCCACATATCGCAGCCCCGGCAGCCTCAATGATCTGCCGCCGTGCCACTCGGTCAGTCCCAGCCCATCTCCCGCGCACTGCGGCCGCCTCTCCGTTACGGGCAGCAGGTCTCCCTGCACGTCCGGCGGAACGGGAATCCCGGCCGCGTCCAAAAGCGTGGGCACGATATCCACGCATTCGACTATGTCGCCGACCGTCCGCCCCGAGCACCCGCCCAGCGCCTCCGGCACCCGCACGATCAGCGGCACGCGGCTGACGACGTCCGGCGCCCACGGCCCCTTGCCGTATCTGAGATGCTCGCCCATGAACTCCCCGTGGTCGCTTGTGAAGACCACTATCGTATTGTCGGCAAGCCCTTCCTCTTCCAACGTCTCCAGTATTCGCCCCACCCAATGATCGACTTCGCTGACCATCGCGTAGTATGCTCTTGTGTTTTCTCGTATCGCCCGGTCGGAGAATGCCTCGTTCGGCCTGTTTTGGGCAAGATCTGGCGGAAAGTCAGGCAAGCGCATGTCGGCTGGATCATACAGGTCCAGGAACTCCTGCGGCGCGATCCAAGGCGAGTGCGGCGAGTAGAACCCCGCGCAGCAGAGGAACGGATCGGGCCTGCGGTTCTTCAGATATTCGATCGTCTGCCTGCCCACGAAAGCCGAAAACGTTACATCACTGGCGCCTCCGAATGCATTCCAACCTCGATCAAGCCGATCGGGATGTTCAATGTGATCGCTGATTCCCATCACGCGTCGCCACTGCCGCGCCGCAGGCGGCAGTCCGGGGCTGATGTGAGCGAGTTGGTCGGGCGCGACCTTGCTCACCCACGCTCGGTACGCATCTTCGTAACAGCCGGGCTCGTCGGCAAGCTCCATGTGATGGAAGCCATAGTCCGGGTGAGGAACGCGATGGTCTCTGTTGGAGTGGGGCGTGAAGTGCAGCTTTCCTATCAGCGCGTTATGATAGCCGTATCTGCCGAGAATGCGCGGAAGCGTGACCGTCTCCTCCGGCACGGTCACCGCCATTTGTGTGATGCGCAGCGCCGAGCAATAACGCCCCGACAGCGTGCTTATTCTGCTTGGCATGCACACCGGATTCTGCGCGATGCAGCAGTCGAAGTAAACCCCGCCTGCCGCCAGCGCGTCCAGATTCGGCGTCTTAATCCGAGGATTCCCGCTTGCTCCGAGCGCGTCCCACCGCTGCTGGTCGGTTGAGATAAATAGTATGTTCGGTCTGGTCAATGGAAGCCTTTCCCCCAGGCACGCGTATTGTAACTCCGGCCGTTCGCCGCGGTCAAACGCACCGCTCACTCCTCGGACAGCGCGCCAACTCGCCCGACGATCCTCTGCCTGATCCGCTCTAGAGCTGCGCAACCTTGCCCAAGTCCGAGGACTTGTTGCGAAATGCGGGCGAATGTGTGCTGGGTTGTGCCCGATTGGCCTCGTTCCGGTCTCACCGCAGCGGCTCGCCCTGGGTGATTATCGTTACATACGCCCGCGCGGACAACCCATCGGAAGTCGCGGCCGAGAAGCCTACGGTATGCTCACTGGGACCGATCACCGGCGCGTCTCCCTTTGGTTTCACCTCGCCGACGATCACACCCTCCTTGCTGTAGAGCTTGCAGTCGGTCATCGAGTTGAACTCAAGATAGCCGCCGCTCTCGATCTCGACCGGAAACGTCAGCGTCCTACCGTCAATCGTGACCGATGGGTTCACCAACTTGTGAGATACAAGGGGTAGCGCCTCGATGGGGCTTAGATACGTCGTGACGGTCTTGCCCGCCGGCAGATTGTTATACCAGATGTTCAGCGACCCGATAGCCCCATAACTTACCGACTCGCGATAGATGCCGTAGTGCCCCGCGACCCAGTGCTGCGGAGCGCTGTCCGCCGATTCGGCTTCCTTGTCCCACAGCAGCTTCGGCCGGTCGTAGGGCCAACGGTAGTCCTCGAACCGTTCTCCCTCGGGCTCGATGAGCTCGAAATACCGCCAGCCCTTGAAATCCACGACGATGTAGTGCTCCGCCATCGCCTCGGTGATATGTGCAGGGCTTTGCACCTGGACGTTTATTATCTCGCCCTGGCCGTCGCCGTAGACCCAGAGTCCCATTCCTTGCTTCGCGGCCAGATCAAGCGGCGGCACGAACTCCCGGCCCACCATCGCCCAAGCAGCCGTTCGCGACTCGCCGGCGTTCGTTGCCGTCAGGCATCCACACGGAGTTCGGAGATTTGGGCGCATCGGAGATCCCGAGACACCGGGGCCGGTCTTCGCGGGATTACTGATGCTTGACAGCTCTGCGGTCACCCCTGGCGGCGCGTGACGGACGGCGAATTGCGCCGGATCGCTGAAATCGGCCAGGGTGACGTTGTCCGGCGCGCCATAAACTCCTGCCGACAGCAGCGCTTCAATTCTAATGCGCGGGGCCTGTCCCCCGAACTCGTTGGTGGTCTTCCATGTGACTGATCCGCCTCCGACCGCCTCCGCCTTGTGCTTGTCGTAGCGGATCGGCCTGAACCGCCAGCCGCTGCCGAGGTCGCCTTCCAGCGTGAACTCCTTGCCGGGCTGCCGAAGCCTTGCCTTGATCGACTCCGGCACCTTTCCTGACAGCCGCAGTTCCTCATAACGTCTTGATATCTCCGCCAGCCTTTGGGCGAACGGGCTTGCGGCGAAGCTGTCCGGCGATATGCCCATCAGCGCATAACCGGTGTCGTTTGCCAGACACTTGCAGCACAGGTACTCCAACACGTCGGGCAGCGTCGGCTCGACCTGCGCTCCGCCCCACGCCTTGATCGCCCACCAGCCCATCTCCGACGGCATGAAGAACCGCTTGTTGATTTCGTTGGCGGCGCAGTGGTTGTCGATGAACCTCTTGTAGCTGCGGTTCGGGTGGTCCCATGCGCCCATGCGCGAACGCACGCACCAGAGATGGTGGTGGAACGTGCTCATTTCCATGAGTGCGGGCTTATTCAACCTTTTGCACAATTCCCAAACAAACTTGGATCCGTAATGCCATCCATACTCCGGGCCGCCCAGGACGTCCTCGGCGTCGAGCGCGTCAAGGTAGATGTTGTCGAACCCGCACTGATTGAACGCGTCGGCTGTCTTTTGCGCGATTTCGGTAAGCAGAGTGGAATTGCCGTCCGGCGCAAACAGCCCGAAGCACTCGAGCAGATGGTATACCTTCGCGCCCTTATCGTGTGCGGCGGCTTTTGTGCCGTAAGCCCCGCGCGTGCAGCCTGTAAAAGAATAAGGCGGTTTCTTGGATAGTCCTGTATAGGTAATCAGCTCCTCGTCGATGCGGATCGTGATGCTGTTGCGCACGAAGAATCCCGTGTCCATCGACATGTCCGCTGTTGATTCGTCTACCGCAACAGTCGTGTCGCTCTCGCCGATCGGGGATGAAAGCGTGAGGACCTTGTCGTATGCGAGCCGCGGATCGGGCACGGGCGTCACCCACGGGCAATCCTTTGCGATCATAAACGAGTATGTGTGAAGCCCGGCTCGAATGCCTGCCGCGTGCAGCTTGTCGATTGCCCTCTTCATATCCGCGAAGCCGTTCGGATAAAGTGCCGGGTTGGGACGACAATCCCCGAATCGGAACGATCCGCCCCCATGAAAATCGATCTGCGTCATGCCCAGGCTCTTGGCGAGTTGGATCCATGCGTCAGCATTTGCCTCAGTTATGCCGTCAAAGTTGAACAAATATGAACCCATGACTTCGGGAGCGCCTTGCGCCCACGGCCCGCCGAGCGCGGAACGCGGCATTTCGTCGGCAGCGCTGATTGCCTTTTGCAATATCTCGCGCATCTTGCTTGGCGGACAACCGATGATCGCGACTTTGGCTCCAACAAACCCGAACCGCCTGACGCTGGTTGCCTGCAGTCTGCTGCACAACCCCGGCCACGCCTGGACATTGCTCTTGAGGTCCAGTGCGAGCGCGCAGCCCCCGAACGGCTCATCGAGGTTGCCCTTCACAGTCAGCGCAATGTTGATCATCTCAAACGAATCCACACCGCTGTCGTCAAGGCTCGCCACCTCGACTACAAAGTAACTGCCCTTCGACTCAATGCGCAGAGTCGCCTCGATGCCGGACTGTCCGAACGTCAGCCTCAGCCTGTCACCGTCCTTGACGGCCCGTGTTGCGCCGAAGATCTTTCCGTTCTTGGTGATGGAGGCGAACGGTTCACCGGCCTTGCAATAGTCCTTTCCGGTCTTGCTGTCGATGAAATGCAGCGCCTTCCCGTCGCCGCCCACGACGAACCTGAGGTAATCGTTTTCAAACGAGGCGTCCATCGTACCTCCCCGCACGGCAGTCGCCACAGCCAATGCTATGGCGCCCACGAGCGCCCAAAGCCGTATGCTGTATGGTCTCATACTAAATGCGTTTGGCAGCCCATCGGCGAGTTCCTTCGTCTATCGCCGCCCCAACGCGCGCCGGCCGCCGAGAACTCACACGCAAAAAAGGGCCGGGATCGTCAGATCCCGGCCCAATTCCATTCCGAGCTTGCTGCACAAC
>Ga0272448_1004107_pt1 | contig 16796 bp, 11 predicted proteins | sample YNPCB0191_FD_202220 | JGI IMG/M metagenome (GOLD analysis project Ga0272448, IMG submission 202220) | Hot spring sediment microbial communities from Yellowstone National Park, WY, United States - YNP-CB-019-1 | ecosystem: Environmental > Aquatic > Thermal springs > Hot (42-90C) > Sediment...
GCGTACCGGACATCGTGTCTGTCCCCATATCTGGGCACCACAGCCGGTTTGGACCGCCCGACCGGCGCTCGGGCAGGTCCACTCGCTCAAGAGTCCGGTCGTCCAAACCTCGTGTCTGTCCCCATATTCCGCCCACCATGCGCCCTTTCGGTCACCCCGTTGAAAGTTGAGAGTTGAGCGTTGGACGTTCGACGTTCCTCATCGGCATACCGGACATCGTGTCTGTCCCTCTATTTGCACCGCTGGCCCCCAAATATCGTGTCTGTCCCCATATCTGGGCACCACAGCCGGCTTGGACCGCCCCACCGGTGCTGTCCAGGTCCACCGGGCCAAGAGTCCGGTCGCACAAATTTCGTGTCTGTCCCCATATCCGGCCCACCATGCGCCCTTTTCGGTCACCCAGTTGAAAGTTGAGAGTTGAACGTTTCACGTTGAACGTTCCTGATCGGCATATCGGACATCGTGCCTGTCCCCATATCTCGGCCCTACAGCCGGTCTCGGCCACCCGACCGGCGCTCGGGCAGGTCCACTTGGTCAAGAGTCCGGTCGTCCAAATTCCGTGTCTGTCCCCATATCCCGCCCACCGTGCGCCCTTTCGGTCACCACGTTGAAAGTTGAGAGTTGAACGTTTCACGTTGAACGTTCCTGATCGGCATACCGGACATCGTGTCTGTCCCTCTATTTGCACCGCTGGCCCCCAAATATCGTGTCTGTCCCCATATTCCGCCCACCATGCGCCCTTTTCGGTCACCCAGTTGAAAGTTGAGCGTTGAACGTTTCACGTTGAACGTTCCTGATCGGCATATCGGACATCGTGCCTGTCCCCATATCTCGGCCCTACAGCCGGTCTCGGCCACCCGACCGGCGCTCGGGCAGGTCCACTTGGTCAAGAGTCCGGTCGTCCAAACCTCGTGTCTGTCCCCATATTTGGTCCATACCAGACATCGTGCCTGTCCCTCTATTTGCATCGCCAGTCCCAAAAAGCCGTGTCTGTCCCCATATCCCCCCACCCTTCGCCCTTTCGGTCACCCCATTGAAAGTTGAGCGTTGAACGTTTCACGTTGAACGTTCCTGACCGGCATATCGGACATCGTGCCTGTCCCCATATCTCGGCCCTACAGCCGGTTTGGGCCGCCCGACCGGCGCTCGGGCAAGTCCAGCAGGTGAAAAGTCCGATCGCCCAAACACCGTGTCTGTCCCCATATTTGGTCCATATCGGACATCGTGCCTGTCCCTCTATTTGCACCGCCAGTCCCAAAAAGCCGTGTCTGTCCCCATATTGGCCCCCCACTCGGGTGCCAGGCGCCAAAAATCCGTTCGGCAGTCAAACAGGAGAATAGAGTGACAGACACTATATTTCATTCCGGTGAGATTTCCGGACGGGAATATTTTTCAGCGCGGCGCGAAGGAGTGCCAAGCCTGGGACGAACGCGTTTATCTCACCGCGATCATTCGGCTGCGGCTGCGCCGCGCTGAGAAGTATCCGAGCTGAAAATGCGGGTGAGGTTGCGTACGGGGTGCGCCAAATTACAAGTGCGGTGGATCACGGCGCAGCCCGATTTGTTCGACGGGGATGCGTTTGAATCCCATGCCCCACGCCGGCGAATCTTCCCGGAGCACGAAATCGGTCACAGGCGACTCATCATGCAGTGTTTTCGCCAAAGACGATCCTGCATTTGTGAGGTTGTTTTCCATCATGAGCATTTCCTGATTTGCATGCCATGTGGCTTCGAGCCACTTGCCCACACACACGTTTCGAAGAATCCGATTGTTCTCGGGCGGGATGCCTTTGAAATCGTCGCCGGTTATCTGCGGCTGGCCCGGCGCGCCGTAATAGCGGTCCAGCGACATGATTGCCGGGTACCGTTCCCGATAAAGAGCGGCCGGGACGTCTTTCATCCGCTTGCGCATGTAATCGTTTACCATGTTGCGCCACACGGGCGATCTGTCCAGTCCCCGCCCGTCAACGCGCACTGCAGGATCGCAATCCACGAACAAATTATTCTCAACATGGTGGTCACGTCCGCCGCCTATGAACATTGCCCAATGAACCTTGTAAAACACGTTGCCAAAAACCTCGGTTCCGCTTACGCAATCGTCCATGTACACTCCCATTGATCCCATGCCGACTCCGCCGGTGTGATGAATGAAGTTGTGGCGGATTTTGTTGCCGCGGAATGTGTAGTCGCGGCCTGTATAGATTGCGCCGACGTCGCCCGTCTCGAGAGCAATGTGGTGAATTTCGTTGAACTCGATCAGGTGATCGTTGCCCCCGAAGAGAATTGCGCAGTGTGGATGCTCGTGAATGAGGTTGTTTGAGACTCGCATTCCGACGCCCTGAAGATGCACGGCGGGCACGTAGCATTTGGACCACCGGCCCTGCCGGACGAAATAGCAGTTCTCAACAAAGTGGCCGGCCGAAGTCAAAGTACTGCGATCGCCGCCAACCAATGACACTCCGCCGTCGCCCGTGTCAAGGAAATCGCAGCCAACAATCCCATGGCCGGTGCCGCCGTTCACCACCACGCCGCTATTCCCGATGTTGCGGATCACACAGCGTGCGATTCGATTGCCGAATCCACCCTGCATCTCGACGCCATTGCCTCTTGTGGCTTCGAGGACCATGCCTTCGATCGTGACATGCGAAACGTCTGTGAACCGAATCAGCGGCCCTTCGAGCAGTGACAACAAGGTTTCATGCGGAAGCACGGGGACACGGTCGCGGGTTGCAGTTGTATTGTGTTGCTGTGCGGCGGGCACGTTGTCCCCGGCAGGGGGCCAAAAATACAGCACCCCGGATTTTCGGTCCAGGAACCATTCTCCCGGTTGATCGAGTTCTTCCAAGACGTTTAGGAAATAAAAGCGTTGTCCTTTTCGGAATCCGTAGTTGCCGTGCGGGGGCGCTGTTTTGACGAGGCGCTGCTCGACATCGAGCAAAGCGACTTTTTCGTATGAGTTTGCCCAGTCGTAAGCCCAGTATCCGTGCACCCAGAGATCGGTCGGGTCGCGCCAGCGTTTCGGGCGGTCGCCGTCGTAATAGAATCCGCCCTGCAACTCGCCCATTTTGCCGCCGTGATCGTCGTCCCGTCCGGCTGCGGGCGGGTATCCTGCAATCGATGTGAATTCCGGTGCGTTTGGCCATCGTGCCAGCGTCATTGGACGTCCTGCATAAAAAAGCTCGACGTGCGAGGCGACCGTGGGACGTCCAAACCCGCGGGATTTCATGGTTCCAAACTCGTTGATTCCCAGGCCGCGCAGGTCAAGTTCGAGAACATTTGTCCGGGCAGCGGGTTCCAGCCGATTCACAACTGCAGGATCGGTGACCGGGCGGAAACCTGTCAGGACTTTACCGCCGAGCAATCTCGGGTGTTCGTTGGTCGCCGCCCGCCATACGATCGGCGCCGATGTAGTCCCGGAGTCATTGGCGGTCAGTTCAAGCGTGTTTGTGCGCATGTAATCGCCACCGAGCAACCAAATGGTGACGCCTCCTTCCGGAAGGCCTTTCTTGCGCTTCAGTTCACGCACGGCGTCTCTTGCGCGTTCGAGCGTGGCGAAAGGATTTGAAGCGGTACCGGGATTTGAATCTGACCCGGCGGGTGCCACGTAGAAATCGGCAGTGGCGGTGCATAACGCGAGCAGTGGACAGAAGAGCATCAGGAGCGACCACGCCCCAGACGGCTTTGGAATGGGCCGCGTGTGATCGACAACCGCCGAGGAATTGGTCGGTCGTGGTATTGGCATCATGAATGTTCGCCGTTCCATGCGCGCATGATCACTGCATTGCCCTTGGTTGGTCAAGAAAAGGGCAAATTGAATGCGCGCAGGTCCTGCCGGGAAGCCCGGGATTATCACGCCATCCGCCACATGAGCAAAGTAACCATTGCAGATGGAATCGCCTTACGGCCGGGAAACGCGGGCGAAGTTTTTCATTTTGATGCCATAACGGACTTCTGGTAGAAATGCTTGTGATGACGACGGGCCGTGTAGCTAGGGAGTGGTTATTCAGCGGGAAAAGGGGGTGTTTCAACCTCCGGAGAGACCGAACAGCCGGGGGCAACATGTGCGCGTTATTGGTTTTTGGGTGGCTCATGTTGACAACGGGGGGTGACGTTTGCGGGTCCGCCACGCAGACGGCACCGGCAGTGAACACGAATGCGATGCCGCTTGCGGTTCTTCGGCAGCTTGTGGTCCACCGCAACGAATCAATTCAGATCAAGGCGATCGAGTATGAGATCAGCAGGAAAGCCCACGCGGCGGAGCGCGGCATTTTCGAGCCGGCCGTTGTGGCGTCGATCGAGCATGTTGATTCTCAACGACCGAACAACTCGCAGCAGTACGCCAATCTGGGCCTGTACTCGGTTCCTGAGATGGACGAACGGAATACGATTTATGATGGCGGGCTCGAGTTTCTGGTGCCGAGTGGCGCGCGGCTCAAGGCCGGCGTGACACTGCGGGAGTTGAACAACAATTTGCAGCCGCTTCGGAAGGTTGGGACCGAATACGAAAGCTTTGCAGGGGCGCGTCTGGTGCAACCTTTGTTGAAGAACTTCGGTCCAGGACCAACCCTTGCGCGGATTCGTTTGGCGGCGGTTGCTTCCGAGATCGCGTTTCAGGAATACCGCCGACAGCTTATTCTGTCGCTTGGGCAGGCCGAATCGGGGTACTGGGACCTTTATCTTGCGCAGGAGCAGGAACGGCTCACGGCGGAATCTGTGGGGATAGCAGAGAAACTGCTCGCCGACAACAGGGCGCGGGTCGAGGTGGGTAAAGGATCGGCTTTGGAAGTTCTGCAGGCCGAGGCTGGTGCGGCGTTTCGCCGGACGCGGATGAACGAGGCGCGCCAAAAAGTGATCGAGACAGCAACCCGCCTTGGATCGCTTTACTCCTACGTGTCAGGCGGAACGAACGCGTTGCCGTGGGCGGTCGATGCTCCGGAACTTGAATCCGAAGAACCGGCGTTGAGCGACAGCTACGAGCTGGCGTTTCAATTCAATCCGGATTTTATAGTCAGAAGATGCCAGCTCGATCAGGAAAAAATCCGCGTCGCATACACGCGCAACCAGCGTTTGCCGCAATTGGATTTGAAAGCCAGCTTCGGTTTGAACGGATTGGGGCTCAGTCCTGGCGAATCGTGGGATGAACTTGGCAGGGGCGAGTACCCGGTGTGGTCAGTGGGCGTTGAACTGCGTGTGCCGATCACCGGTGGGATAAAGGAGCGGAACGAGTATCAGGCGGCGTTGATGGCAAAGCGAAAGGCGCTCATCGGGCTCAAGGAGATCGAGGTGCAGGTGTACAACGCGGTGGACGCCGCGATTCAGAAAGTGCGTCTGTATCGGGACAACGTGGCCAGTTACAAGGCTGTCGCCGATTTTCATCAGAAACTGCTCGAAGCGCAGCTTGACCGGTTGGCGGTGGGAGCGATCGACAGCAAAACGGTCCTCGAAACTGAAGAGAAGCTTTTTGAGGCGAAAGTGGCGGTGGTCGAAAGCAAGGTCTTGTACAAGCGGGCGCAGCTTGAACACGAAATGATATGTGGCACTTTGCTCAAGGCTCGCGACCTTGAAACGACGCGTGAACTGCTAAGCGCACGGACAGCGGCGCGGCTGACCGAGGCAGGATACTCGGCGCCTGCGATCGAGCAGTTCAAACGCACCGCTGTGGCGGATGTGAACCGGGCTCTGACCGAAGGGGCGTCGCGGGAGTGATCCGGCGCGGGCGTTTTTTTGCCGTGTGCAAGGGTGCAAAACTGTCCGGCCAGCGAGCCGGAAAGCGCAGTGGCTGGTTGCGCAGACAAGGGATGAAGTCAATGGATGCAACGCGAGTTGGGAAACCGGTGTGGGCGATGGCTGCATGCGTTGCGGCCTGTTTTGTGGCGTGCGCGGACCCGGTCTGGGTTGACGCCATCACAGAGCCGATCAAGGACATCACAATGGCCTTCCCGGTCATTGGCGTTGTTGGCGCGCGCCCTTTGGAGGAAGGCGCGAGTGTGAAACAGGGTCAGGTGGTGATCGAGCTGGACAAGCGCCTCGAAGAACTCGAAGTGCGACGGAGAAAGCTTGCCTGCGACCTGGCAAAGATCGAGTTGGACAGGCTCAAGAACCTCGCGCAGCGCAATGCCATCTCGGTAAGCCGCGAAGAAATCGACAAGAAACAGGCCGAATATGACATTGCAGTGGTCGAGCTCGAACTCGCTCAGGAAACGGTCCGGCGCCGGCAATTGCTTTCGCCGATCGACGGGTACGTGGCGGAGTTTTTCAAGGACGTTGGAGAGAAATGCGAAGAACAACAGCCGGTGGTTCGGCTGGTCGATACGAAGCAGTGCTATTGTGTGGCGAACGTTGAAGCAAGGCTCGCACCCAGGATCAAGCCGGCAGGCCAGTTCAAAATTGAGATAGATACCGGCGCCGGTGTCGTGTCGCGCCGGGGAACTGTCTCGTACATCAGCCCCGTTGCGGATCCTGCAAGCGGGCTTTTGAAGATCAAGTTGACGTTCGACAACTCCGATGGCGCGGTGCGACCGGGTTTGGCAGCACGGTTGATATTGAGCGAATGAAAACCTCGAGGGTGGACATTGGGCGCGAGCCCGTCGCCGATCAGATTTTTGATGAGCTGGCCGGGCTGAGACAGTTTGCCGGGCCTGTCGCTGAGTTTTGGCGTGGGTTCGTTGGCACGTTGGGGCGGCTTGTTCGGGCCCACAGAGGCGCGCTGGTTCGGCGCGATCCGGAAGCGCCCGACACGCTGCGCAAGCTGTTGGATTGGAGCGACGGTTCATCCGCGCGAATTTCTGTCGCGGCCTTCAATCAATCGTTACCCGGACTTGCCGAGAAGTGTTTACAGGAGAATTCCGTCTCGCAGGTGATCGAAACCAATCGGTTGGGTGGCGCACAGGATGTTGCTGTTGGCGTGCGGTTGCGATTTGCAAACGACCGTGAGCAATGTGCGGTGGTGTTTCTTCTGGCGGGTGTTGACGAGGAAACCGTTACCGAAACAGTCACGCGTCTCCAATTGGCGGCGGATGTTCCGAGGTCGTACCAGGCCAACCAGAGCCAGCTCCATGCGCGGCAGGAAGTCGAGAAATTCGTTGCCGTTCTGGACGTGCTTGCATTGGTGAATGCCGAGGCGAAATTCCGGGGCGCGGCACTGGCGTTCTGCAACGCGCTTGCGACGCGATTCCACTGCGAGCGCGTGAGTCTGGGGTGGATCGACGGCGGTTTTGTGCGTCTCAAGACGATCAGCCGCACCGAACGCTTCGACAAGCGAGCCCGGGCCGTCCGCGCAATCGAGATCGTCATGGAGGAAGCGGTTGACCAGGACGATGAAATCGTATGGCCGGCTCCTTCGGATTGTTCATCGGTTGTCCGGGACCACGAGCAATTCGCGCGGGAACAGGACGTTGCACATCTGGTGTCACTGCCGCTCCGGTTGGATGACAGGCCGGTTGGTGCGATTACGTGCGAACGTCAGAAGAGTCCATTCAGCGAACTCGAACTGAACCAGCTCAGGCTTGCAGCGGACCTTGTGGCGCGGCGGTTGAGCGAACTGCGACAGTGGGACCGATGGTTCGGCGCACGATTGGCTGTGGCGACTCGGGAACGCCTTGGCAAATGGATCGGCCCCGAACACACGTGGGCGAAGCTCCTGGTGCTGACCGGTGTGCTGGCGATTGTAGCACTGCTCTTACCGGTTTACCCGTACAGAGTTGAGGGGAATTTCATCCTGCGAAGCGAGGAGGTTGCGCACCTGACAGCGCCTTTCGACGGTTACATCAAGTCGGTCGAAGTCAGGCCCGGTGACGAGGTCGAAGCCGAGTCGGTCCTGATGCGCTTGAACACGACAGACCTCGAGCTCGAGGAGGCTTCGGTCGTGGCGGACCAAACCCGTTACCTCCGCGAAGCGGAGAAGGCGCGCGCGACAGGTTCGTTGGCCGACATGAGAATTGCACTGGCGCTGGCTGACCAGGCGAAGGCGCGTCTGGATTTGGTGAGGTACAGGTTGCAGCAGTCGCAAACAAAGGCGCCTTTCAAGGGCGTGGTGGTCGAGGGCGACCTGCGCCAGAGGATTGGCGCGCCGGTCAAGCAGGGGGAAGCGCTGTTTCGCATCGCACGCCTCGAACCAATGTATGTCGAGGCCGAGATCAACGAACGCGACGTGCGCGACATCATCGACAAATCCGGGGGCGAAATAGCTTTCGTTGCGCGACCGAAGCAGAAATACAAAATCCGCGTTGTCCGGGTTGAACCTGCCGCGATCGCGAAGGAAAAACAAAACGTGTTTCTTGTGCGTTGCGTTCCCGAGCATCAGCCGGAACGCTGGTGGCGGCCCGGCATGAGCGGCGTTTGCAAGATCGATGTGGACCGCCGGACGTTGCTCTGGATTCTGACGCATCGGACCGTCGATTTCCTGCGCATGCATCTTTGGTGGTGAAACAATGCGTGATGGCCCAGCCACATTCAGCGAGTCATGGTACCGCGTTGCCGGGCAGCGGATTTGTCTGCGGCACTCGGTAAGAGTGCACCGTCAATACTACCGGGGCGAACGCTGGTACGTGCTCGAGGACCCGTTGCGGAATCAGTTTTTTCGACTTCGCCCTGCGGCTTATGAGTTTGTGGCGCGGCTGAGCCCGAACAAGACCGTTGAACAGGTCTGGAAGGAATGCCTCGACAGATTCCCGGATCAGGCCCCCGGACAGGAAGCCGTCATCCAACTCCTCGCGCAGCTTTATCAGGCGAACCTGCTTCAGTACGATCTGGCCACGGACGCCGCCCAATTGTTCAAGCGTTATGAGAAAACGCGGCAACGCGAGCTCAAGGCGCGTTTGCTGAACATCATGTTCATGCGAATTCCGCTGCTTGACCCTGACGATTTCCTCGTGCGTGCGATGCCGTTGGTGCGATGGCTGATCAGTCCGATTGGTGCAGTGTTGTGGCTGGTTGTGGTGGGTCTTGGCCTGAAACAGGCGGCCGACAATTTCCAATCGCTCTGGCAACAGGCGCAGGGTGTGATTGCCCCTGAAAACCTGTTTTTGCTTTATGTGGCGCTGGTGATCCTGAAAACCATCCACGAGTTCGGCCACGCTTTCTTTTGCAGAAGATTCGGCGGCGAAGTTCATGTGATGGGTGTTTTGTTCATGATTTTCACGCCGATCCCGTACATGGACGCGACGTCGGCATGGGGATTCCGCGAACGGTGGAAACGAATTCTTGTTGGAATGGCGGGCATATTGGTCGAGGTGTTTGTGGCTGCGTTGGCTGCGATTGTCTGGGCGCACACAGGGCCTGGCGTTGTTCACAGCCTCGCTTACAACATGATGTTTGTAGCGTCGGTTTCAACGCTGGTCTTCAATCTCAATCCGCTCCTCAGGTTCGACGGGTATTACATCCTCAGTGATTTGCTCGGGATACCGAATCTCAGTCAGCGCGCAATGGCCACTCTCCGGTACTTCGCGGAAAAATACCTTTACGGGTTGAAGAAAGAGGAGAACCCGGCCAACACAACAAAAGAAGCGTTGTGGCTCGCGGCATACGGTGTTGCGAGCGGGATTTACAGGGTGATCGTGTTTGGCGGCATTCTGCTGTTGGTGGCCGATCGTTTCCTGCTGCTTGGGATTCTGATGGCCGCGGTGTGCGCCGTGGCGTGGGTGGCTGTCCCGGCAGGGCGCCTTATCATGTACCTTGCTTCGAGCCCGCGTCTCGAACGGCATCGTATGCGCGCGGTTGCAGTGACTGTCGCTCTTGCAGCGGCGGTGATTGTGCCGCTCGAGGTTGTTCCGTTTCCGTATCACTTTCGTGCGCCCGGCATTGTGCGAAGCACCGAATGGACTGAGGTGCGGAACGAGACCGCCGGCGTTTTCCATCGCCTTTTGACGAAGCCCGGCACCAAGGTTGTTGACGGCCAACCGCTGATCGAATTAGTGAACGAAGAGCTCGACCTGCAATTGGCGGCGGCAAAAGCACGCCAGGCCGAAGTCCAGGCCCGGATTCGACAGGCCCTGCAGGAGGCAGTCCCAAATCTGGCGCCACTGACCAACCTCGCTGAAGCCGTCGCGATGGAAATACGGCGTGTTGAGAACGACCGGAGCAACCTTGTCGTTCGAGCCAGACAATCCGGCCTGTGGGTAGCGCCCGGGATTGAGCAGAACCTCGGTCGATGGGTGGGGCGTGGCGCTGAGCTGGGGCTGTTGATTGAATCAGCGGGCTTTCATTTCCACGCAATCGTGCGGCAGGAAGACGGCGATCGATTGTTCGCCAGCAGCCTGAAAAAAGCCCAGGTCCGGCTTCGCGGTTCAGTGGGAACCCCTATTGATTCGTTGTCGCTGACCATCATTCCGGCCGATCAGCAGAACCTGCCTTCACCGGCGCTGGGTTGGCTGGGCGGGGGACCAATCGCAACTTCTTTGGACGACCGCCAGGGGATCCGCGCGACCGAGCCGTTCTTCGAGGTGCGCGCATTGCTTCAGAAAACTGATCAATGTCTCTTGCTTCATGGCGAATCGGGTCAGATTCGATTCGATTTGCCGTCCGAGCCGCTGTTGCCGAGGTGGATACGCAGTCTGCGCCAGTTGTTGCAGAAGCGCTATCAATTGTGAGTCATAGCAAGTGCAAACACCAACCGCAGATTACCGCAAAACCGACTTCCGCAGGCCCAAGGAATTGTTCAAAGGCCTCGACGCAGGCGTGTATGCCCTGATCGGCATGTACAAACGCCGATCGACCACTGCAACCAGGTTGCTCGAAGAAGCAGAGCGCATTGACGATCTCGCGCCGCAATACAAACAACTGACCGATCATCAGCTTCAACAGCGGCTTTTCGAACTGCGCGAGAAATTCCGCCGAGGAATGCGCGATGAAACCTATGCTCTTTTGCACAGCCTCGCTGCTATCAGGGAAACGGCCGACAGACAGATCGGTTTGCGCCCGTTCGTGGTTCAATTGATGGGCGCGCTTGCGCTTTACCGCGGTTACCTTGCAGAAATGGCCACCGGCGAGGGCAAAACTCTCACCGCCTGCCTGACAGGCGTTCTTTGGGCGTGGTCGCGGAAACCGTGCCACGTGATCACTGTCAATGATTACCTCGTGCAGAGAGATGCCGAATGGCTCGGGCCGGTTTACCGGTTTTGCGGAGTTCGCGTCGGTGTGGTGACCGCATTCATGTCTCCTGATGAACGCAGGAAAGGGTACGCGTGCGACATTACCTACGCCACGAGCAAGGAGGTCGTTGCGGATTTTTTGCGCGATTGCCTGAAGGTAATCACAACTCGAAATCCAACGCGGCGGCTGATTCGGCGTCTTCTGGCGCGGTCGAATCCCGAGACTGCCGGCGAGCTCGTAATGCGGGGGCTCCAGTCTGCAATTGTTGATGAGGCCGACAGCGTCCTGATCGACGAAGCTGTTACGCCTCTGATTATTGCGACTCTGCGTCCCAATGACACCTTGCGCGAGGCGGTCCTGAAAGCTCACGAAATCAGTCTGCCCTTCGAGCCGGCTGTCGATTACACCGTTAATCTGCGATACAAAGAGGTGGAACTGACCCCGGCCGGTCGGACAAAACTCGAACAATTGTGCGCGGAATTGCCCGGGCTTTGGCGCGGTCCGCTGAGACGAACTGAGTTGATCAAGCAAGCCCTGACAGCCCGCGAGTTTTATCATCAGGGTAAACAATATGTCGTCCTTGACGGCAAAGTGGTGATCGTGGACGAGTTCACCGGTCGGCAAATGCCGCAGCGGACGTGGCGCGAGGGCATGCATCAGGCAATTGAGGCCAAGGAAGGCCTGCCACTTACAGACCCGAACGAGACCATGGCACGGATCAGTTTCCAGAGGTACTTCCGGCTTTATCGGCGGTTGGCGGGGATGACCGGCACGGCAAGCGAAGCCGCAGGCGAATTCTGGCAGATATACGGTCTGCCCGTGGTGCGGATTCCCACCAACAAACCCTGTATTCGCATCCGCCATCCTGACCGCGTGTTCGGCCACGAAGAGGAAAAATGGACGGCAGTTGTTCAAGAGATCGAACGATTGCATGCGATCGGCAGGCCCGTGTTGGTCGGGACACGCAGCGTCATCGCAAGCGAGTTACTCGCGCAGCGCCTCGAAGCACGCGGACTTCCGTTCAAGGTGCTCAACGCAGTCCGTCACCAGGAGGAAGCTGTCGTGGTCGCACTCGCCGGCGAAAAGGGACACATCACCATCGCTACAAACATGGCCGGTCGCGGTACCGACATCAAACTCGGGACTGGTGTTGCGGCAATGGGCGGGCTCCACGTCATTGCCACCGAACGACATGAGAGCGGCAGGGTCGATCGGCAACTGTTCGGGAGATGCGCGCGTCAGGGCGACCCGGGCAGCGCCCAGGCTTTCGTGAGCGTCGATGATGAACTGATTCGACGTTACCTGCCGCGGCCAATGCAACGACAACTGGCGGCGGCTGTTCGCGCCGGCCTGCCGGGTGCGGACAAACTCGCGTACGTGGCGTTTGCTCATGCCCAACGAACCGCGCAGCGAATCGCTTTCAAAATGCGCAAGAACGTCCTTCGCACCGACGATTGGCTGGACGAATCACTCTCTTTTGCAACATCCGAGACCGGAGGATGACCCGAGCCCGGCACAGCCGATCGATTGAACCGGTCGATCTGTGCCTCGCGCAGCGCGCATTGCCGGTTGACTCGAACAGCCGCAGAGTTTATCAGAAGCGCATGTCCAAAATCACTTCGAACTTGAGGCCGGAATTGTTAACTCTCCTTTACGCGTTCATCGGGGTCGCCATCGCAACGTCTGATGCCCTGCCAGGCGAGACCCGCCTATGGACAATCGGCAAACCCATTGTTACCTACTGGGCAGGACCGGCGATGACAGATGCAACAGCACGGCAGATGGCTGAGGGCGGATTCAACCTCGTTTGGTGTACGGAAAAAGAACTCGATGTGGCGCAACGCCATGGTCTTCGTGCGTTGTTGCATGACGGCTTGATTTCACCGGCTTCACTGGACGCTCCCGAGCAGCGCGAGAAACTTGAAGCGCTGATCAACCGGGTCCGAAGTCATCCGGCGATGTACGCGTATTTCATCACCGATGAACCGAGCGCAGCCGCTTTTCCGAGCCTCGGCAAACTCACCGCCTTCCTGCGCGAGCGCGATCCCGCCCACATGGCTTACATCAACCTTTTCCCGACCTACGCCAACAATGATCAGCTCGGAACAAAGGGCGATGTAGTCACAGCATACGCAGAGCATTTGAACCGCTTTGTCGCTGAAGTGAAACCCGCGCTGCTGAGTTACGATCACTACCAATTCAGGGCGCAGGGTGACGGCGACCAGTATTTTCTCAATCTGGCGATGATAAGGCGCGCCGCGCAACGGGCCAACGTGCCGTTTCTGAACATTGTCCAGGCTTGCACATGGACACCCAGCATGCGTGTTCCAACCCCGGACGAAGTGCGTTACCTGGTGTACACCACCGCGGCTTACGGCGCCCAGGGCATAAGTTATTATGTCTATTGTCACCCGGGCCACACGGGGGGAATCGCTCTGCCGGACGGCACACCGACGCCGCTGTACCATGCCTTGAAGACGTTAAATCGCCAATTCGCCGCGATTGCCGGTCAACTGCAGAACCTCGAGTCCATCGGCGTGTACCATACCACCTTCAAGGAGCAGGGATGCGAACCTGTGCCTGAGAACTCAGCGTTCAGAATCGAGTCAAAAGCTGGTGCTTCGGATGGTGATCGCGGTTTCTTGCTTGGTTTCTTTGGCCGTGCGAACAAGCCAAGTCATGTTGTCGTGGTCAATCTCGACTATCGCTCAACGAAGACAGCGGCGGTGGTTGGGCCCGCCGATATGGAGCGATTCGATGCTGACGCGGAGCGCTGGGTACCGGCAAACGGCCGGCGCCATCAACTGGCTCTTGAGCCTGGCGGGGGCGCGATGTTTCGCGTGAAACTTTAGCGACGCTCGACCTCAGACCAGCCAGGTATGCGATAGAGTGCTAGATAACTATATTGAGAAATCGATCATTTTTGCGAAGATTTTCTGGCTGTGGAGCACGCTGGGGAATCGGCCTGAAAATCACGGTTTAAAAATGCCCGGGTTGTTCGCTCCTGATCTTGTTTAGAAAGAGTTCGGCTCGAACTTTTGTTGTCTTGTTCCCGACGGTTTTGGTTCCTGTTCTCCAGCCAATCGGTTCTGCCTGCTACCAATTGTTCTTCATCTTGTTCTCAGCGCGGCGCAGCCGCAACCAAATGATCGAGGCGTAACAATGGCGCTGGTTGCAGGAATACCGCTGTATCGCGCCGCGCTGAAAGGGGCGACTTCGTCGCCAACGGGGGTGCAGATGCGAGTGAGATCAGTGGCCGAAAAGTTCGAAGGCAAAAGTCTCGAAGCACGCGCTGATCTGCAATTTCCGCGCAGATTACTCAGTATTATACTCGACTCCAAAGGCCGCACTCTGGTGGCAAATTGAGCAAACTCGCAGTCTGAAAATCTTCGCAAAAATAATCGATTTCTCCATATAGTAAAACAATGCGCTGTGCGAAGACCAAATCGTTGCCGATGTTTGTACTGCAAGGAGTTGTTCGTACCTGAGCTCCGGAACTGGTGGCATCAGAAGTTTTGCTCAAAGCCCGACTGCCGGCGGACCAGCAAGGTTCACAGCCAGCACAAATGGCTCAGCAAACCCCAAAACCGGGATGTGTTCAGTGGCCCTGAAAACGTGGAACGGGTCCGACGGTGGCGGGCCCAACATCCGGGGTATTGGAAGCCGACCAGAAAGCATCGTAGCATCGTGTCTGTCCCCATATTCGGCCCACTGATCCACAGTGCGGCGTAAACTGTCCTTGTTCACTGGTTACTGTTCTCTTCGTTCCAACTTTTGCCACGTGCCCCCCAGTTCAACGTTCGGGTTGAAGTCGGCGCTCTCAGTAACGATGTATTCGCCGTTGCCACTGGCCCATGCGTTGCGATAGCCACTGGGCAGTTCAACCGGCCGACCGGCAATGGGATCGTGATATTCGTCCACGCCACGCATGTACTGGTCCCAGTTCTTGTTGATGCGGTCCTGTGCGGCCTGGCGCTCTTCGTAAGATTGGTGCATCATGTCGCTGATTTCGTTGCTGGTGCGGCTTATGATGCGGCTCAGTTCGCCTGCGGCCCGAATCTGGTTCATTTGCGCTTGGGTGAGCGATTGGACAAGCTGCGCATACCGATTGAACCACTGAATATTGATGCGGGTGGAATTAATCGTCGTCTCGAAGAGCTTGGTCGTTTCGTCGAGTCTGCCCTTGGGCGCACGAAGCCCGTAAAGTTTGTCGGCTATCTCGATTGTCATGTTACTACCGGGAAGCGCCATGCTGTTAAGGACGCAATACAGGTCTTCTTCCACGGGTTTGCCGTTGATCTCGTATTCGATCCGCAAGCGCCCGGCTGTGAACACTGCTGTCGGCCCGCCGGGTGGTATCGGTTCGGCCATGCGCGCGGCCTCGGCCAGCTTGGGCAACGCTTCCGACTTCACAATGGTTGCTTTCACACTGCTCCGCACGCGTGGCAAATGACGTTCCCGAAGGTAGGCAAGGGCATCGCGAAGGGGCGGTTGGACTTCGTTTCCCAGATACGTCGAGCCTTGTGGAAAACCGCTTACGGGCAGATAGCCGCCCCAACTGAATGCCACGGTCGGGAAACACTCGAGTTGTTCCAGTCCGGCGGGATTGCTCACACGCATTGCGACTGCGGCGGGCATGGTAGGATGCAGCCGCCAAACAAGGCCGCCATCGACCTGCCAGTCTGCTGGCGCGAGGAAACTGAACGCTTCGCCGCCAATCATGTCCGGGCGATCGGTGACGCTGACTCTTTTGAAGCGAATGAAGCTGGTTTTGCTGCTTCTTTCGGTCGGCAGGCTTTGTCGTGCCTTCTCCGTGGTATCAGGCGCGGGCTCGGCAAGCGGGCTGACCGGTTCAGGTCTGGCGAGTGGATTCACTGGCACCGATTGGCGTTCGAGCGTGTAAACTGTTCCACCGCTCTCGAGTGTGAGCATCGAGCCCGCGATGGTGGCTTTGAACTCGAATTGGTTGCCATCACTGTTGAAAGTGCCGCGCAGTTGACCGCTGGTCTCTTGCGCTGTACAAGGGAATTTCTTGTCGCCCATTTGGATCGTGCCAGAGTAACCTTCCTGTGCAGGTGCGAAGATCACCGTGAGGCCGTGGCCCTTGAACGTACCAGCATAATCGGCTGCGCTCACCGGGAAGAAAACTGCGCATGCGACCAACCAGCCGAGCGCGAAGAATGTTGACTCGATTCTCATAACAATCGAAGCCCACAATCTACCTTCCGGATTCTCAAATCCAGCACAAACCTCCGTTTTTTTGAATCCACTGCATGGCAGAGCGGTATCCTTGCAACGAACGCATTTATCTCACCGCGATCATTTGCCTGCGGCTGCGCCGCGCTGAATTGTCATATTGCGAAATCGACCATATTTGGGAAGATTTTCAGACTGCCAGTTTGCTCAATTTGTCAGTATCTGATTCTCTGGTACCGAGCATTGCGCTCACGACAGGTGCGGCCTTCGAACTTTTATATTGGATAATCTGCGGGGGACCAAATATGGGGACAGACACGATGTCTGATATACCGATCAGGAACGTTCAACGTGAAACGTTCAACTCTCAACTTTTAACGGGGTGGCCGAAAGGGCGCAGGGTGGGGGGATATGGGGACAGACACGGAATTTGGATGACCGGACTCTTGGCCCGGTGGACCTGGACAAGCACCGGTGGGCCGGTCCAAACCGGCTGCGGCACCCACATATGGG
>Ga0272448_1004110_pt1 | contig 16791 bp, 18 predicted proteins | sample YNPCB0191_FD_202220 | JGI IMG/M metagenome (GOLD analysis project Ga0272448, IMG submission 202220) | Hot spring sediment microbial communities from Yellowstone National Park, WY, United States - YNP-CB-019-1 | ecosystem: Environmental > Aquatic > Thermal springs > Hot (42-90C) > Sediment...
TGTTCGATCTTCCGAGGATGTCCACCCCGGCAGCGCCCAGTAGCGCCAAAGGCGGGTATCGAAGGGCGGTCAAGGCTCCACCGCGCTTCGATACGACCTTCGTTTGTCGGGCCTACTCAGCGCTAGCGGAGTTCTGTCCCGCAAGACTGAACAGACATCTGCGGGCGCCAGGTTTGACAAGTCGCGCGATGGCCGGTATACTATCCTGTTGTACCTATCCGACGCGACTGAGGGAAGGGACCTCACGGACTCTTCCCTCGTTTTGTGCTGTCCCTTCGATACGCACGCTCCCGATGGCCGGAGGGGTATCGGGCACTGGAGAGACATGTTCGAGAGTCTGAGTGAAAAACTGCAGGGTGTGTTCAAGCGGCTGCGCGGGCTGGGCGCCTTGACCGAAAACGACGTCAACGAGGCCCTGCGCGAGGTCCGGCTTGCGCTGCTCGAGGCCGATGTCAACTTCAAGGTCGTCAAGGATTTCGTCTCGGCCGTTAAGGAGCGCGCGATCGGACAGGACGTGCTCAAGGGACTTAATCCCGCCCAGCAGGTCATAAAAATCGTCAACGAGGAGATGATAAAACTGCTGGGCGGCGAGCAGGCTAGACTCAAGGTTGCAGACAAGCCGCCAACAGTGATCATGGTCGCCGGGCTGCATGGTTCCGGCAAGACCACCCAGGCCGCCAAGCTGGCGAACATGTTCAAGAAGCAGGGCCGGAAGCCGCTTCTTGTGGCGGGTGACGTGTATCGGCCCGCCGCGATCCTCCAGCTCAAGACGCTCGGCGAGCAGATCGGTGTGGATGTGTTTGATATCGGTGACCGGCAGGACGCTGTAGCGGTCGCGAAGGCGGCTCTGAGTTACGCAAGCTCGCACGGCAGCGACCCGGTTTTGATCGACGTCGCGGGGCGGCTGCATATAGATGAAGAAATGATGTCGGAGCTCGTGCGGCTGCGCGAGCAGATCGATATCACCGAAGTGCTGCTGGTCGTTGACGCGATGACCGGCCAGGATGCGGTCAACGTTGCGCAGCAGTTCAACGAGGCGTTGGAGATAGACGGCATCGTGATGACCAAACTCGACGGCGATGCGCGCGGCGGCGCTGCGCTGTCGATCAAAGCGGTTACCGGCAAGCCGATCAAGTTCGTGGGAACATCGGAAAAGATGGACGGCATCGAGCCGTTTCATCCGGACAGAATGGCCTCCCGGATACTCGGCATGGGAGACGTTCTGAGCCTGATCGAAAAGGCGCAGGAGTCCTTCGACGAGGAGGAGGCCGCAAGGCTGGAGAAGAAACTGAGGGAGAATCGCTTCGATCTGAACGACTACCTCGCCCAGCTTCAGCAGATGCGCAAGATGGGGCCGCTGGACAAGCTGATGGAGATGATCCCCGGTTTGGGGAACATGAGCCAGCAGCTCAAGGGTGCCAAGATAGATGAGAAGGAATTTAGTCGAGTGGAGGCCATACTGCGCTCGATGACGATCGAGGAGCGCAGCGACCCGACGATTCTAAACGCGAGCAGGCGCAGACGGATCGCCCGGGGCAGTGGGACAAGCGTTCAGGACGTCAACCGGCTGATGAATCAATTCGGCGAGATGCGCAAGATGATACGCGCCATCACTGGCGCGGAGGAATCGGGAAAGAGGCATAAGCGAATGCCGCAGTTCCCGTTTGGAAGATAGTCGTCGGCCGTCGACGGCTGATGGCTGAAAGCAGAGTGCCGACAGCATTTCCTAGGAGGATGCAACGTGGTAAAGATCAGACTCAGGCGGATGGGTGCCAAGAAGCGGCCTTTCTACAGGCTGGTTGTGGCCGACAGCCGGAATGCGCGCGACGGGCGCTTCATTGAGGTTATCGGCTACTATGACCCGACTGTAGATCCGCCGGTACTTAAGGTCGATGTTGAGAAGGCTCAGGAGTGGCTCGACAAAGGCGCGCAGCCGACCGATGTCGCCAGGGGCCTGCTTAAGCTGAAGGGATTGCTCGGCGGCCAGAGCGAAACCTCGAAGGCGCGCGCCGAGGCGAAAGCCGAGGCAAAGAAGCGCGGTAAGGTTAAGGCGCAGGCGCCGGCTATCCTCGAGGAAGCGGCTTCGGCAGCAGAAACCGCGGCCGAGACGGCCGTTGAGCAAGCACCGTCCGAGGAGCCTTCGGCTGAGGCTGCTGCCGAAGAAGCTCCAGCGGAGCAGGAGGCTGCCGCGGAGGAGCCGGCTGCGGAGGAGACTCAGGCAGAAAAGCCGGCCGAATAGGGAACTGCTTCGTCATACTGGAGATCCCGCGGCGAATACCTTGCGACGTTGAGAGGGCGTGAGTCTTGAGGATGCTCCAGCCCTGTTCGCAAGACCACGGAGGATCGTGCAGTCCGACGGCCGGGGGCCGCAGTCCTCGTGAGATGCTTGATCTGAGGCCGGGTCTTCTTGAGATCCGATGACTGGAGTGGGTGGATTTGAAGAACCTGATTGAGATTCTTGTAAGGGCACTGGTGGACGACCCGGACGCCGTAAACGTCGAGGAACTGGACGAAGGCGATTCGGTGACCTACCAGATCACCGTGGCCGAAGACGACCTCGGCAAGGTCATCGGCAAGCAGGGGCGGGTGGCGAACGCACTGAGGACCGTGGCTAAGGCGGCCGCGATCAAGGAACACAAGAACGTTTTCGTGAAGATTCTGCCGTGACGCCGTGCAGGAGCATTCTCCAGAACCCGATCCCGTTGGCCCTGAGCAGCGACAAGCGAGCGTATGAAGGGTGGTCGCCGTCTGGAGAGGTGCCTCTTACGGGGGTGTGCGTGTGGAAGCTATCGTCATAGGCAAGATCGTCGCCCCGGTCGGCATTCGCGGGGAGGTCAAAGTCATCGTGCTTACCGACTTCCCTGAGCGGTTCGATGTCGGCAGCGAGATCGTGCTGAAGCCGCCGAAGGGCGAGTCGAAACGCGTGAGGGTTGCAGGCAAAAGACCGACCAAGGGCGGACTGACGGTCAAGCTGGACGGGGTCGATACGCGCAGCGATGCCGAAGCCCTGCGAGACGCGGAGTTCGTTATCGACAAGAGCGAACTCGCCAGGCTGTCCGAGGGCGAGTTTTACGTTTTCGATATCATCGGCCTGAGAGTCCTAACCGACGACGGGCGCGAGTGCGGCGAAGTTGTGGAGGTGCTGCAGGGCGGAGCGAACGACGTGTATGTAACCAGCACCGGGCTGTGCATCCCTGCACTGCACGACGTGGTTGCCAGAGTGGACGTTGACAAGCGGGAAATGGTGATCCGGCCGGTGCCGGGACTTCTGGATTGACATGCTGTTCCAAGTGCTGACCACCTTTCCGAAGATGATCGAGGCCGTTGTCGGCGAGAGCATTCTCGGCAGGGCGCGGCAGAAGGGCATGATCGAGGTGCAGGCCGTAAACCTGCGCGATTTCACCGCGGACAAGCATCGCACGACCGACGACGCGCCGTTCGGCGGCGGGCCGGGAATGGTGATGAAGCCGGAACCCGTATTCAAGGCGGTGGAGTCGCTGGTCGCGCGAGCCCGCGGCGGCAGGCCAAGAGTGCTGCTGATGACCCCGCAGGGCCGCAGGTTCGATCAGCCGATGGCTGCGCAGCTCGCCCGCGAGAGTCATCTGATAATCATCTGCGGCAGATACGAGGGCGTGGACGAGCGGATTCGGGAGCACCTGGTGACGGACGAAATCTCCGTGGGAGACTACGTTCTGACCGGGGGCGAACTTGCAGCGCTGATCGTGATCGACGCGGTGGCACGGCTGGTGCCGGGAGTGTTGGGTGACGCAAGCTCCGCCGAAAACGAGTCGTTTTCGAGCGGGCTTTTAGAGTACCCGCAGTATACACGCCCTGCGGAGTTTCGCGGATATAAAGTGCCGGAAGTGCTGCTGTCGGGCAATCACGAGCAAATACGAAAATGGAGGCGCGAACAGGCGCTGGAAAGAACGCTTCGCAGGCGTCCCGACCTACTTGGAACCGCGCCGCTGACGGAAGAAGATAGACGCATACTGGATCAGATAAGAGAGCGCCTGGATTCGGGCCACGAAAACAGGAAATAGAGGGAGCGGGAACACCAAGAAGATGCTCGTTTTCACGCTCTGGCGACCGATTTTGACTGAAGCATTCTCGTATTTTGGAGGAATATCGTGCAACTCATCGAGCAGATAGAGTTCGAACAACTGCGGACCGATACCCCCGAGTTCGGCCCCGGTGACACGGTCAGAGTACACACCCGCGTCATCGAAGGCGGCAAGGAGCGTATTCAGGTATTCGAGGGAGTCGTCATCGGCAAGAAGGACAGTGGGCTGCGCTCGTCGTTCACCGTGCGCAAACTCTCGCACGGCGTCGGGGTCGAGCGGACGTTCATGCTCCATTCGCCGCGCATCGCCAAGCTCGAAGTGATCCGTCGAGGCGCGGTTCGCAGGGCGAAGCTGTATTACCTGCGAGGCAAGGTCGGCAAGGCCACCAGGATCAAGGAACGCCAGACTGCCATCGGTCAGCCTCCGGCCTCCCAACCCCAGGATGAGGCCAAATGAGGCTTAACGACCTGATGGAGACGCTTGCCAACCTCGAATGGTGGCAGGTGCTGATCATCGTCGCGGTCCTGGTCGCCATCAGGCTGGCGCTGGGCAAGCAGACAGGGGTAGCGAAATCGGTCGCGGAGACGGCGGAGTCGCTTGCGGTTGCGATGGCGCTGGTGTTTTTTGTCATCAGGCCGTTCATCGTGCAGGCGTTCTTCATCCCGTCCGCGTCCATGCATCCCACGCTGCTTGAGTCCGACCACATCCTCGTCAACAAGTTTATCTACCGCTTCTCGGAACCCAAACGGGGAGATGTAATCGTGTTCAAGTCCCCGCCCGAGGCGGGGCAGGGCGAGAAAGATTTCATCAAACGCGTCATCGCGATCCCGGGCGATACAGTGCGCATCACGCCGGGCTATGTGCTGATCGGAAACCAGGAAGTCCACCACAAAGAGCTCCGGGAAAAGCTCCAACGACTGGCTCGCGTCGAAATCAAGGACGGACGAGTCTACGAGGACGGAAAGGTCGTCCCGAACTGGGAGATCGCGTTGTTGGCGCAGCCGCTGGTGGGTCGGCAGCCCGTACGCGTCGAACACGACGATCTGATGCAAGAGGACAGGGTCATTATCGGGCCGTCGGACAGGCCGGCCATGGCGCTCGATACGCACGATCTGGCCGATCTGCTGAAAAATCGTCACAGCATCAAGCTCATCGACAGCGAGATCTATCGTGACGGCAAGAAGGTCGACAAGGCCAAACTCGCGGAGCTATACGGCACGCCAAGAGCCAAGGTCAAGGTCGTGCCCGGCGTCGTCTACATCAACGGCAAGCCGCTTAACGAGCCTTACGTCGCCGAGGACCCGGACGCCGAGAGCTTCGGTAGATACCCGGGCGGTCCGGAGGTCTCCGTCAACCCGGAGTGGATCGTCGTGGACAAGCAGGGCCGGCAGATGGTCAAGATACCGAAGGGCAAACTTCTGGTGATGGGCGACAATCGCAACGATTCAAATGACGCGCGGCACTGGGGCCTTCTCGACCGCAGCCGAGTCCTGGGCAAAGCCATGGTCATCTTCTGGCCGATCACGCGCATAAGAATTGTTCACTAGTTGCGGAAGGGAACGCTCGGAAAAGGCAGAAAACCAGAAAGCGGGAAAAGCAAGGTGTGGCTCCGGTATACGACAAGCTGTCCAGCCAGGTGATAGCGGCAGCCCTTCCGAGAGGAGTCGTCGATGGACCCCTGGCATTACGAGAAGCAGGCGTGGGAGGCGGGGTTTGCCCGGGTGGCTGGGCTTGACGAGGCCGGGCGGGGGCCGCTGGCAGGGCCGGTGGTCGCGGCGGCCGTGGTGCTGCCCGAAGGGTTCGAGGCGGCCGGGATCGGCGATTCCAAGGCGATGAGCGCCAAGGCCCGCGACACAATGTTCGACTACATAACGTCCCATGCGGTCTACGGGATCGGCATTGCCGAACCCGGCCTCATCGACGAAATAAACATACTGCGCGCGACGGATTATGCAATGAGAGCGGCGCTCGACGCGATCGGCGCCGCTTTTGATTTCATCCTGGTCGATGGGCGGCCCGTGCCCGACCTGCCGGCTCCATCGCGCGCGATAGTCAAGGGCGATTCACTTAGTGTCTCGATAGGCGCGGCTTCCATAGTCGCCAAGGTTACCAGGGATCGAATCATGTATGATCTCGATTTAAAGTATCCGCAATACGGCTTCGCATCACACAAGGGCTACGGGTGCCCGATGCACCTGCAGGCGCTTGAGCAATACGGCCCGTGCCCCTGTCACCGAAAGTCGTTCAGGCCCGTCGCCGAGAGGATCCACCTTTGCCGTCTCCCAGGTCTAGAATAGGCAGAAGCGCGGAGGTCATCGCGGCGGCTGAGCTTGGCAGGCGCGGGTATCGCATCGTCGCGTCCAACTACCGCTGTCGCTGGGGTGAGATCGACTTCATCGCAAACGAAGGGGACAGCCTTGTCTTCATCGAAGTGCGGTGCAAGCGAACCAATGACTACGGCACGCCGGCGGAATCGATCACGTCGGCCAAGATTCGCAAGCTCGCCGCAACCGCCGAGCACTATCTCGTCGAGCACGGCTCGACCGACGTTGCTTGCCGGTTCGACGTGGTCGAGGTCGTGTCGGTTGGCGGCAAGCTGGTCGTCAAAGACGTTATTCGGGATGCATTCACCGCGTAACTGTGTCATACTGTAGCACTGCGATCCGCAAGAACGGAACACGGACGAACGCGGATCAGACGGATTGACACTGAATCCGTGGAACTCCGTACAATCCGTGTTCGTCCCTGTCCTACTAGTCCAGCACAATGCTGACCTCCGACTTCGAACTTCGCATCTCCAACTTCCGTCCTAATCCCGGTAATTCTACCTGTGCGCAACTTCGCTTGACCTGTGGAACAACGTGATTGAGGCTGAGCGGCCCGACTCGGATGCTGACTTGCGCGGGCGGGCTTGGATCGACTTCATACCTTGGAGGAGGTAGACGCAACTAATGAGTAGGTTTACAGCGAAGAAGCGACGCGGGTTCACCTTGATCGAAATCATGATCGTGGTCTTGATCATAGCGGTGCTGCTCGCAATCGCGATCCCGAACTTCATGAAGGCCCGCGACACTTCCCGGGCCAAGGCTTGTGTGGCGAACCTTCGCCAGATAGACACGGCCAAGATGCAGTGGGCGATGGACAACAAGAAGGTTGGCACCGATGTTCCCACCGAGGCCGACCTGATTCCGACCTACATCAAGAACGCCCTCACGTGTCCGTCGGGCGGGTCGTATAATATAAATGCCGTCGACACCAACCCGACCTGTCCCAACGTGGGCACGTTCCCGACCCATACGCTCTAGCACGACAACTATCTGCAGCAGGCCCGGCAGGCTCAGAGCCGCGGGCCTTTCTTTTTGTACGGGGGTGTGCGTCTTGCGCATGGCACACGGGTTTCGAGAGGTCGATCTGTGGAGTGCGAAGAGCTTGACTTCCCTTTGTCTACCAACGAAGGGCACAACTCCACGCAAGCCCGGCGCTGCCGCGCGGCAGGCGTCCTCCCCCTTGTACAAGACTGTTCGACTGGGCGGGAGTCCCGTCGCGCTGAACTCGATTCGGCATCCGCCCGGCGGCGCGACGATCCTACATCAAGCTCGGGTTGACGTGGATTCGGGCCATTTGCTCTCGCAAGACTGAACGGATACCCTTGCGTGAGACTGTTCAGTCTTCTGGGAATGTCCACCCCGCTAGCCCTGAGTGCGAAGCGTATCGAAGGGCGGTCAAGGCTTTAGCGCGCTTCGATACGACCATCGTTGGCGGTCTACTCAGCGCTGGCGGAGTTCTGTCCTGCAAAACTGAACAGATACCCTTGCGTCGGCTCTGTTGACAGTCCGCGCCGGCAGTCGTAACATGAGCCGGTTGGTGCAAATCGGCACGAAACGGCTGCGAGAGAAAGGCGCGTTGGGCTACAGAATACTTCTTGTCGAAGACGAGATCGCCATTGCCGAATCGGTGGCGTATTCACTGCGAGGCGACGGGTTCGAGGTTCAGACGGCTGCGGACGGAGTGAGTGCGCTCGCCGCTTTTCGGTCGTCGTCCCCCGATCTGATCATTCTAGACCTTATGCTTCCCAAGCTCAGCGGTCTCGATCTCTGCCGCATCATCCGCAAGGAGTCCAGCGTTCCGATCATCATGCTCACTGCCAAGACCGAGGAAATCGACCGCGTCGTGGGACTCGAACTCGGTGCTGACGACTACGTGCCCAAACCGTTCAGCATCAGAGAGTTGATTGCCCGCGTGCGCGCCGTGTTGAGGCGGACGGAGGCCGCGCGCGACCAGGACAATCAGGTTGTCCTGCACGCCGCCGGCATCGAAATGGACCTTGTTCGCAGGCGAGTATCGCTCGGCGGCCGAACGCTCCACCTTCCCCTCAAGCAGTTCGAACTGCTCCGAGTCTTGATGGCCAACAAGGACCGGGTCGTGGCCAGGGAGGACCTGTTCCGCGCCGTGTGGGACTCCGATGCGGTCTACGACACCGGCACCCTCGATGTGCACATCCGATGGCTGCGCGAAAAACTGGAGGATGATCCGAGTGCCCCCAGGCGGATACTGACAGTCCGCGGCGTCGGATACAGAATCGGTACCGATGGTGATGACTAGCTGATGCGCGCAAGGTCGGCGATAGCCCCGTGGATACTGCCTGCGCTGGCAGGCGCCGCCGCACTTGCTATTGTCGGGATCGCGGGACTGAAGCTTTCGCCGCTTTTGAAATGGCTCCTGGTGTTTGCTGCGCTTGGCGCGTTGGCCGGGGTGCTGTATGTTAGGATGCGCACGGACCGCGCGTTTCCGCCCGAAAGCATATTGGCGACCGTTCGAGCGCTGGCTGACGGACCGAAAGTCGATGTTGCCAGACTGGCGGACGAGGGCATGGACGGCGATCTGTTGGCTGCGTTTTCCGGCCTCGAGGACACGATAAGGTCGCTCCGACAGGAGAAAAGCCGCGCGGAGAAGGTCCTTTCGGAGATCGGCGACGGCATAATCACGGTTGATGCGGACGGTCGGGTTGCGTTGGTCAATCGTGCCGCGGAGGCGATGCTCGGAGCCGAATCATTGCGTGAGCGGGGCGACCGAATCGACGCGGCCGAGTTACATCCCGAGATCGCGCGGATCGCGCACGCGTGCATCGCAAGCGGCAACGTTCTGAGTTCGGAGATTAGGCTGTCGGGCGTGCCGGAGAAGGTCATAGGCGTCAGGGCGGCGCCGTTTTCCGGTGCGCCGCGAGGCGATATCGCGCTGCTGCTGCTTCACGACATCAGCGAAATCAGGCGGCACGAGAAAATGCAGAAAGAGTTCGTGTCCAACGTGAGCCACGAACTCCGCACTCCTATTACTGCCGTGCGTGCGACGGCAGAGGCCCTGATCGCGGGCGCCAAGAACGACGAAGAGCTCGTGGACAGGTTTCTCAATAACATCGTTGCTGAAAGCGACCGACTCTCCGCTCTTATCGACGATCTGATGGATATCGCAAAGCGCGAATCGGGCGTCACGCCCACCAGAGCGACCGAGATGAATGTAGCCGAAGTCGTTCGGCGAGCCTACGCACCCGTGCGTCCTCTTGCCGAACGCAAGCGCATCGAGGTCGGGTTTGACTTGCCCGACGACATAGTGGTGAAAGCGGATGAGATTCAGATCGTGCAATTGGTCAGGAATCTACTCGACAACGCAGTGAAATACACGCCTGCAGAAGGGCGCGTTGACGTTTCGGCGGTCCGCGAGAAGGGCGAGGTCGCTATCTCGGTCCGGGACAATGGCATCGGCATTCCCGACGGCGAGGTGGACAGGATATTCGAAAGGTTCTACCGGGTGGACAAGGCTCGGTCGCGCAGTCTCGGCGGAACCGGGCTGGGGTTGGCGATAGTCAAGGATATTGTGGATGGGCACGGCGGCAGAATCGAGGTCGAGACCGAGCTCGGCGTCGGAAGCACCTTTACAGTGAGATTGCCCGGGGAGGTCGAGCAACCATGAACGTGGGCGTGTCCGCATGCGGCATATACACCTGCGGCGAGTGCAGATATTCGGCGAGCGGGAACTGTCCGGGCTGCGTCGAGGGCAACAGGCTGATTCGGGATGAAGGCGGCAAGCCGTGTGCCGTGTTTGCCTGTATCCAGTCGCGAGGCATTGCGTCGTGCGCCGCGTGCACGGAGGAATCGTGCCTGCTAAGGCGCAGCGTCGAGTCGATCTGCCCGCTAAGGAGCAAGTTCGAGAACCCTCGGTGGTGGGCCGGTCGTATGGCCCGAGCGCTGGAACCCAGAAGATGTGCAAGCAATCAGCCTGGCGACACGGCAAAAATGTCGGATCGGGTCGTCAGCAGACTGAGGTGGTATCTTACCGCGCTGGACGCGCTCGCCGAAGAGGGAGCAGAGTCGGTGTCGTCGTGGCGGTTGGCGCAGAAGGTCGGCATCAACGCCGCCTTGATTCGCAAGGACCTATCTCGGTTCGGCGAGTTCGGCACACCCAGCTTCGGCTACCGCATCGACTACCTCTCCCAGCGCCTTTCGGAGATACTCGGCCTTGGTGAGCAAAGACGAATCGTGTGGGTCGGAGCGGCGTGCTTCCGCTTGCATTCCGGACTCACCGGCAGGCTGTCCAGGCACGGCTGCGAAGTGATTGGCGTGTTCGACAGCGATCCCAAGGAGATCGGGGCGCGGGTCAACGGCATCGAGGTGCAGCCGCTGGAAAGCCTGACACGACTGGTCTCCGAATCGAAAGCGTCTACGGCAGTGTTGGCGCTGCCCGGGCCGGATGCGGCGAAGGCGGCGGAGCTGCTCGTCGGGCACGGGATCAAGGCCATACTCAACCTCAGCGGTGAGATGCTCACCCTGCCGGACAGCGTCAAGGTGAGCAGCCTCGACATAGTGGGCGAGCTGCTCGAATTGTGCTACTATTGTCGGTGAAAGCGTTGATATGCGGCTGGTTTACGGATAGAATATTCACCGGCAAGCACTGATCGCGCGAGAGGGGCGTGGACACATCAATGGACTCCATCGGCGAAATCCTGAGGCTGGAAAGAGAAAAACGCGGGCTCTCCGTGGAGGAGGCCCATGACGCGACCAAGATCGCCGTAAGCAGCATAGCGGCACTGGAGGAGGACAGGTTCGACGCCTTTCCCAATAAGGTCTACGCCCGTGCGTTTCTCCGCGACTATGCGAACTTTCTCGGTCTGGACAGCGCCGTGCTGCTGGAGGCTTACGAGCAGAAGTGGAGTCCGACTGCCGAAACCGATGCCGCCGTGATGAGCAAGCGCGGCGGGTCGGCGTGGCGCGCGATCGGCTGGTCGTTTTTGGTGATTGTGCTTGCGGCGGCCATCGCTGGCGGCGGGTACTACGCCCTGTATACGATTCAGCATCAACGCGCCGGCCGCCACGCAGGTGTTGCCGTCCGCCATCACGTCCCCAGGCCGGAGACCGCTACGATTCCCCGAGAGCAGCCGGTTCCGCCGCCGACGGAACCCGCCGCCCAACCGAACCAGCCCGCCTTGCCTGCCTCGCCTGCGACCACGCCGGCCCCCGATAGGGTCACGCTCCAGGTCAGCGCCCTCGACCAGGTGTGGGTCAGGGTCAGAGCCGACGGAAAAGTGCTGTTTATGGGCAACATGGAAAAGGGGCAGACGAGAACATTCGAGGGAAAGGTCGTCAACATTCGTGCCGGCAAGGCGGGTGCGGTTCAGCTCAAACTTAACGGCGTGACCCAACCGCCACTCGGCACGCTCAAAGAGGTCGGGGACAAGACATTCGCCCTGCCGGGGCCCTCTTCGCACCTGCAGCCTCCTCAGCCGAGATAGATTTTCCCAACGGCGACCGCCGGCGCGAATCGCTCAGGCAACTTGCCGGCAGCATCTTGCAGTGCGAGGATATCTATCTTTTCTGGCTCGGCAAGAAGGAATCGCGGCTAACGTCCACGAATAGTGTCTGTTGAAATGCTGAGCCGGCTTGCTTACGGCTCGGCCACGCGCCGCGTGGGACGAGAGGCGAGGAAACTTGGACACTCGTCTGCGGGTTCTCGCGCGGGCGCAATATGCGAAAGGAGCGCAAGTAAAATGAGGAAGTTTGCTGTGCTGCTCGCAGCGACCGCAATGTTGCTCGGATGCGCGGGCGCCATCCACGCCGCGACGACGATCTACGGTATCAGCGGTCTCATCGAGACGCCCGACGACTCCATCGTGGCTGCGAAGAGCGTCACGCCCGTGGCGGACAGAATCTTCGACTTCAAGCCGGAAGGGGCGACGAAGGGCGCTGACGTGACCACATACGGCGGTGCCGTTGGGATCGTCCCGAACCTGGAAGTCAGCGCGGTCGGCATCGATGTCGATGAGCCCGGCGTCGAGACCGAGGCCCTGATCAACGCCAAGTATCGACTGATGCCGGAGAGTCTGACCACGCCGTCGGTCACCATCGGTGTCGTGGACATGGCCCAGCGGCTCGATGATCTCACGGACTACATCACCGAGCCGAGCGCATTCATCGTGTTCGGCAAGAACATCTCGAACATTGCCGAAGGTGTCAGCGGGCAGGTTTCGAAGCCGGTCAAGGGTACCCTGGGCTTCGGGACCGGACTCTACAGGAGCGTGTTCGCGGGACTGGACATATCGCTCGCGCCGAAGTTGAGCATCGCCGTGGAGTACCTCAACAAGGGGCTTCGCAACGACTCGACCGTCAGCGGCGCGGTGCGGTTCCAGCCGATCGAAGCTCTGTCCATCGATGCCGGCGTAGTCGGGTTCAAGGACTTCTATGCCGGAGCGAGCTTCAATTTGTCCACGTTCTGAGTCTTGACTTGCCCTGCGCCGCACAGGACGCGGAGCGGGGCTGAAAAAAAGCAGTTCTGCAATGCAGCGGGCCGGGAGCAAGACCGGCCCGCTTTCTGCAGCGCGCGGCGCAGAGCAGAACCGGTTCATCTGCGTTTGGCTTGCCGCTTTTCCCCGCGTGGGAATACTCGTTTCCCCTGTAACCTACACCCGCGCGCTCGGGCCGGCGGGGTGGAAATTCCCAGCCGTCCTTCGATACGCTTCGCACTCAGGGCTGTAGCGGTAGTCATTTCCGGAGAACTAAACATGTGCTCGGCTTTTATAACGTTGTATTGCCGGCGCGGTTTGTGGTATAGTAAGCCTTGGTTCGGCGTGTCCAGATGAGTGCAACTTTTTTTGCGTGCGCTCTTGACAAGCCGAAAGAGGGTCGGATATACTTATTAGGTTCGCCTCAGTCGGAGCCGGGTCGTGCGATCCTGCGCCGACGAAGCGGACATAGCCGACACATCAGGAGGCGATTAGCACACCCTTTCTCGTATCGTTGGTGCGGGAACAACCGAAAGATCACGTGTGGTGGACTAATAGCCCTTCGATTGTGTCGCGAAGGGCTTTTTTGATGCCCGGCTTGCGAGGAGGATTCGAGAGTTTGCCGACTATTAGCCAGCTAGTTCGGAAGGGTCGCCAGAGGCTGAAGAAGAAGACCTCGGCCCCGGCCCTGCGCAGCAATCCGCAGAAGCGCGGCGTCTGCCTGGTCGTTCGAACTGAGACGCCCAAGAAGCCGAACTCCGCGCTTCGCAAGGTGGCCAGGGTGAGGTTGACCAACGGCATGGAGGTCACCACTTACATCCCCGGCATCGGTCACAATCTGCAGGAGCACTCGGTGGTGCTCATCAGAGGTGGCAGAGTCAAAGACCTTCCGGGCGTTCGCTATCACGTCATTCGCGGTGCGCTCGACTCGGCAGGCACTGCCAATCGCAAGCAGGGCCGATCGAAATACGGAGCCAAACGGCCAAAGTGAGTCAAAAGTCAAAAGTGCAGAGTCCAAAGTCCCGGAAGAGCGAGTGTCGCGACTTTCGACTTTGGACTTGTGACTTTCGACTTGTAACTTCGGACTGATCGTCGGAGGATTGTATGCCCAGAAAAGGCCCAGCGAAGAAGCGAGAGATACCGCCTGACCCGATCTACGGGAACAGGATGCTTCAGCGGCTCATCAACCGAGTGCTTATGGACGGCAAGAAGGGCGTGGCGGAGCGAATCGTCTACGGCGCGCTCGACATCATCGAGCAAAAGACCAAGCGCAGCGGCGTGGAGGTCTTCGAGGAAGCTCTCAAGAACGTGATGCCGGCTGTTGAAGTCAGGCCGCGGCGCGTCGGCGGAGCTACGTATCAGGTGCCCGTCGAGGTGCGCTCGGACCGCAGGGTTTCACTTGCGATGCGCTGGATAGTCACCAACGCGCGAAAACGTTCCGGGCATACAATGCAAGAAAAGCTAGCCGGAGAGCTGATGGACGCAGCAAACAACACCGGCGCGTCGGTCAAGAAGCGCGAAGACGCTTACAAGATGGCCGAAGCAAACAAGGCGTTTGCACACTACCGTTGGTAGTTTCAATACTGGATATGAAATCTGCATTCCCTTTGAAGGGGGGCGCAAGATAGGGGACGAGAAGACGGCCTGCTGGTAGGGGAACGGAGCCGACAAGGTTCGCAGCCCTGGGGTCGTGCTCGTTTTCTGCTTTGCCTCGAGACAAGTAGCTGAAAAATGGCACGCGACTATCCGTTGGACAAAACACGGAATATAGGCATTGCCGCGCACATCGACGCTGGTAAGACAACGGTCACCGAGCGTATACTCTACTATTCGGGCCGCATTCACCAGATGGGCGAGGTGCACGAAGGTTCAGCTACCATGGACTGGATGGCCCAGGAGCAGGAGCGCGGCATAACCATCACCTCCGCCGCCACCACCACTACCTGGCAAGACTGTCGCATCAACATCATCGACACCCCCGGCCACGTCGATTTCACCGTGGAAGTAGAGCGCAGCCTGCGCGTGCTCGACGGCGTGATAGCCGTCTTCTGCGCGGTGGGAGCCGTGCAGCCTCAATCGGAGACGGTCTGGCGGCAGGCTAACCGATACAAAGTCCCGCGAATCGCATTCGTGAACAAGATGGACCGCATCGGCGCCGATTTCCACAATGTAGTCAGACAGATGCACGAAAAGCTCGGCGCGAACGCCGTGCCCATCCAGCTTCCGCTCGGCGCGGAAGAGCAGCACGAAGGTGTCGTGGACATCGTCAGACTCAAGGCGCTCCGCTACGTCGATGAACTTGGCGTCCGATACGAGGAGATCGACATTCCTGCCGATATGCAGCAGGCCGCGATCGAGGCGCGAGACGAACTCATCGTCAAGATCGCCGAAATCGACGAGCACCTGATGGAGAAATATATCGAGGGCGACAAGATCACCCCGGAGGAGATCAAGGCCGGCATTCGCAGGGGAGTCGTAACCAATAAGCTCGTGCCCGTCCTGTGCGGGGCTGCGCTCAAGAACAAGGGCATTCAGCCGTTGATGGACGCGGTCGTGGACTACCTGCCCAGCCCGCTCGACGTCCCGCCTGTTGAGGCGGTACGCATCAAGGACGGCCAAATCGTCACCCGCGACGCCTCGGATAACGAGCCGTTTGCTGCGCTGGCGTTCAAGATTATGTCCGACCCCTATGTCGGCAAGCTCACATTTTTCAGAGTCTACAGCGGCACCCTGGCAAGGGGGGCCAATGTATACAATGCAAACAAGGGTAAGCGGGAGCGTCTTAATCGAATCCTGCGCATGCACGCCAACCATCGAGAGGAAGTGGACAAGGTCTACGCCGGCGACATCGCGGCGGGAGTCGGACTCGACGATACTACCACGGGCGACACCCTTTGCAGCGAGAACGAGAAGATACTGCTCGAAACCATTCACTTCCCCGAACCGGTCATCTCCGTGGCAATCGAGCCTAAGACAAAGGCCGACCAGGAAAAGATGGGCATCGCGCTCGGAAAACTCGCGACCGAGGACCCTACATTCAAGACACACACCGACGAAGAGACGGGCCAGACGATCATCTCCGGAATGGGCGAACTGCACCTGGAGATCATCCTCGATCGGCTCTATCGCGAGTTCAAGGTCGAGGCGAATCACGGCAAGCCGCAGGTGGCATACAAAGAGACCATAACGACCAGGAGCTCTGCGGAGGGCCGTTACATAAAGCAGACCGGCGGACGGGGCCAGTATGGCCACGTCATCATCGAGATGGAGCCGGGCGAGACGGGCTCCGGGGTCGAGTTCGTCGACAGGGTGGTCGGCGGAGAGATTCCCAAGGAGTTTATCCCGGCGGTGAAGGCGGGCGTCGAAGAGGCGTTGGAGTCCGGCGTTATTGCGGGCTTTCCGGTCGTGGATGTAAAAGTGACGCTTACCGGCGGATCCTATCATGAGGTGGATTCCTCCGAGCCGGCGTTCAAGATGGCGGCGTCGATAGCGGTTCGTGAGGCCGTCGAGCGTGGCAATCCGACGCTCAAGGAGCCGATCATGCGCGTCGAGGTGGTCGTTCCGGAGGAGTTCGTCGGGGATGTGATATCCGACCTCAACGGTCGAAGAGGCAACATAGAGCACATGGAGTCCGGCCCTGGCGGCACGCAGGAGATCCTTGCGAAGGTGCCGCTGGCGGAGATGTTCGGTTACGCGACCGCGCTGCGCTCGATGACCCAGGGCAGGGGATCGTATTCGATGGAACCCTCGCACTACGAGCAGGTTCCCGAACAGCTTGCCGAGCAGCTTGTGATGAAAATGACCGGCCGCCCGCTTGCGAGGCGATAGGCCGGGCTTCTCGTCCTGAACTTATTTTGGGATTTGGATGTTTTCTGATCGGTCGGGGGTAGTTTTTGCCCTGACGAGTCGCGGGACTTTTGACTTTTGAGTTGATTCTAGGAGGCGATCTAGATGGCTAAG
>Ga0272448_1004112_pt1 | contig 16784 bp, 17 predicted proteins | sample YNPCB0191_FD_202220 | JGI IMG/M metagenome (GOLD analysis project Ga0272448, IMG submission 202220) | Hot spring sediment microbial communities from Yellowstone National Park, WY, United States - YNP-CB-019-1 | ecosystem: Environmental > Aquatic > Thermal springs > Hot (42-90C) > Sediment...
AAAAACAAAGGCGAAATTTTAATAAGCATTGCTTCTCCAAATCTATAGAGTAAGATAAATGCTAAAATAGCTGTTATATTTTCTTGCTGAAAATAGAAAAGTATTATTCTTAAAAAAGGGATTTTTTTCTCTAGTTATTTGCTGGCGATCCACATCTTCTTTGGGAAAAGGTAAAACGAGATGATGAAATATCATTATTATTAATAAAATCAAAGCAGCGAAACTGATAATAAGTGTCCAAGCCAAAGGAATATTGTGGAGAAATATTTCTAATTGCCCTGATAAAAATACTAAAATTCCGGAAGCAAAAATAACTGCTAGCCTATAAAAAAGCGAGCGAATTCCCACAAAAAAAGCTTGTTGCTCTGGTGTTAAAGCTAGTAAATAAAACCCATCGGTTGCAATGTCATAAGTAGCAGAAATAAAAGCTCCTAATGTTAATGCTGCTAAGGAAATAAAAAAGAAATTTGACAATTGCAGAGAAAATGCTACTAAACCCAAACACAAAAACATGGCAAATTGACTGGTAATTATCCATTTTCTTTTTGTATGGTAAATATCTACCACAGGTCCCCAAAACATTTTTATTATCCAAGGTAAGTAAAGAAAACTTGTCCAGAAGGTAATTTGAGCATTATCCACACCCAATTGTTTGTAAAATATGACAGAAACAGTGTTGATAATCACATAGGGTATGCCAGAAGCAAAATACAAAGTGGGGATAAAAGTCCAAGGAGAACGAAATATGCTTTTTTGTGTCATATCGAGATTTGAAAATGAACCGCACCAGACCCTCAGCACGTAAAGGAGGAGTTGAAGAGAGGATAATACATTTGCTAGTTGCTGAGAAAACTGAGAAAATACCGAGTCATTTTGGAGTTAAGAAATTACTAATTACTAGTACGCCATCAACTAAAAATATTTGCCTTTTCCAACTCCACAACCTTTGTACTTATAAAGTAATGTATAATTTTATAGTTGTATTTTCGCCCGATGATAAACCAACTCCAAAAACCCTAGCCTTCTTATACCCCATGCACCTATTGAGTTGTGGCGCCAATTACAGCATCATCCATTTTACCAACTTGTGGAGTTGGGTGTCTTGGCTTGTTTGCGTCTTGTGCGGTTCACTTCCATAAAATACTCTCCAAACCCTGTGGCAAAATTTATTAAAGTCGTTCTTAGAAACCTTCCACACTCACATTTCCCAGCATGACCGCAACAATTATCAACCTCCCCAGTCAGTACGAACCTTTAACCACAGAAGCAAAGTGGCAAAAATTTTGGGAAGAAAACCAAATTTACAAAGCAGACCCAAATAAAGGTGGTAAACCCTACTGCATCGTTATTCCTCCACCTAACGTTACCGGCAGTTTGCATATGGGTCACGCTTTTGATAATAGCCTGATCGATGTCCTCGTGCGCTACCACCGGATGAAAGGATACAATACCCTGTATCTTCCAGGAACCGATCATGCTAGTATTGCCGTACACACTATTTTAGAAAAGCAACTCAAAGCAGAAGGCATAACTCGCTATCAATTAGGACGCGAAAAGTTTCTGGAACGCGCTTGGCAGTGGAAGGAAGAATCTAAGGGAACAATTGTCAGACAGTTGCGACGCTTAGGCGTTTCTGCAGATTGGACAAGAGAACGGTTTACCCTTGATGAAGGTTTATCTAAAGCTGTTGTGGAAGCTTTTAACCGTCTCTACGATGAAGGTTTAATTTATCGGGGTAAGTACCTAGTAAACTGGTGCCCAGAGTCACAATCGGCAGTTTCCGACTTAGAGGTGGAAGCGAAACAGGTTCGCGGTAATCTTTGGTACTTCCGCTATCCGCTAACGGATGGTTCCGGCGCTGTAGAAGTGGCGACAACCCGTCCGGAGACAATGCTCGGCGACACAGCAGTAGCGGTGAATCCCCATGACGATCGCTACAAGCATCTGATCGGAAAAACTGTCAGGCTACCAATTGTGAATCGCGAGATTCCTATTATTGGCGACGATCTGGTAGACCCCAGTTTTGGAACGGGTTGCGTAAAGGTGACGCCCGCCCATGACCCGAATGATTTTGAAATAGGTCAGCGCCACAATCTGCCATTTATTAATATCATGAATAAGGATGGTACGCTGAATGAAAATGCCGGCCAGTTCCAAGGACAAGACCGCTTTGTCGCCAGAAACAACATTGTTGGGCGCCTAAAAGCTGATGGTTTGTTGGTAAAAGTAGAAGATTACGAACACACAGTTCCCTACAGCGATCGCGGAAAAGTCCCAGTAGAACCCCTGCTGTCAACCCAGTGGTTCGTAAAAATTCGTCCGCTTGCAGATCGATGCTTGGAATTTCTAGAGCAGAAAAATTCTCCCCGGTTCATCCCCCAACGCTGGACAAAGGTCTATCGTGATTGGTTGGTCAAATTAAAAGATTGGTGCATTTCTCGTCAACTTTGGTGGGGACACCAAATTCCTGCTTGGTACGCAGTCAGCGAAACAGGTGGTGAAATTACTGAGAATACACCGTTTGTAGTAGCACGCAGCCAAGCAGAAGCCGAAGACAAGTTAAAATCCCAATTTGGCGAACAAGTAAAAATACAACGAGATCCAGATATCTTGGATACTTGGTTTTCTTCTGGATTGTGGCCTTTCTCAACCTTGGGATGGCCCGAACAAACCCAGGATTTGGCAACATACTACCCCACCAGCACCCTGGTCACAGGTTTTGATATCATCTTTTTCTGGGTAGCCAGAATGACGATGATGGCAGGACACTTAACAGGAAAAATGCCATTTGCAGATGTTTATATTCACGGATTGGTTTTAGATGAAAATGGCAAAAAAATGTCCAAATCTGCTGGCAATGGCATCGATCCGCTGGTTTTAATTGACAAATATGGTACCGATGCTTTACGGTATACCCTGGTCAAAGAAGTAGCCGGTGCAGGTCAAGATATTCGCCTCGATTACAATCGCCAAACAGATACATCACCAGCAGTAGAATCATCCCGCAATTTTGCCAACAAGCTTTGGAACGCAGCGCGGTTTGTAATGATGAATTTGGACGGACAAACTCCACAACAATTAGGAGAACCATCCGCCACAGAATTAAGCGATCGCTGGATTATTTCTCGTTACAACCACCTTGTCCAACAAACCAATGAATATATAGACAATTACGGATTGGGAGAAGCAGCAAAAGGTTTATATGAGTTTATTTGGGGCGATTTTTGCGATTGGTATATCGAAGTTGTAAAATCTCGATTGCAAAAAAACTCCGACCCCACTTCTCGTCGCACAGCACAACAAACACTAGCACACGTCCTAGAGGGAATTTTAAAACTACTCAATCCCTTTATGCCTCACATTACTGAGGAAATTTGGCACACTCTCACCCAACAACCCCCCGACACAAAACAAAGTTTGTCTCTACAACCCTATCCCCAAGCCAAAACAAATCTCATAGATCCAACTGTGGAGGAACAATTCCAATTATTGATCGAGATTATCCGTACAATTCGCTCCTTGCGCGCCGAAGCAGATGTAAAACCAAGCGTCAAAGTCAGCGTGGATTTGCAAAGCGACAACGAACAAGAACGGAAAATTCTCAGTGTTGGCCAGTCTTATATTAAAGATTTGGCAAAGGTGGAAAATTTAACTGTCACCGCAGGTGAACAAAAGCAACAAACATCTACCCATCACAAATCTCCAATGGGCTGGGCTAACATAGCAGCCTTGCTCGGAGCCATTTATTTGTTTAGAATTGGCCTGGCAGTTGCAGATGCCATCGATGATATTCCCTTACTAGGAACTTTCTTTGAAATAGTAGGTCTTGGTTATGTAGTGTGGTTTGTGACTCGCCATTTTCTGTCTGCTCAAGCTAGACAAAAATTCTTGACAAAAATTATCTCAGCAACTGTTGCTCCCGCTCAATCTCAAGTAAAATTACAACAACCACAAGACAACCCCAAAAAAGCGATCGCCGGTGTCGCAGGTACGGTACAGGTTCTACTTCCCCTGGCTGGAGTAATAGATATTGATGCATACACTGACAAAATCAAAAAACGTCTTAGCAAACTGGAAGCTGAAGTCAAGTCCCTTGCTGCGAGAACAAGCAATCCTAAATTCGTAGAACAAGCACCGCCAGATGTGGTGCAAAAAACCCGCGATGCTTTAGCAGAAGCTCAAAAACAAGCGGAAATTTTGCGCGCTCGACTGCGTCAGCTAGCATAACCCTCATTCAGTAATTTGTTGTCAAGCCACAACCAATCAAATCAAGGTCATGCTATATCTAGCTCAGGTGCATAAAAATGAATTTTTAGACCAGCTGCAGCTGCGGTTGTTGGCACGTCAGGAAACCGACAATATATGGACAATAATCCCAGAAGAGGCTTTTATTCTTCTGGGAAAAGGTAAAACCCTGACTGAGAAATTACTCGTTTTAGTCGAACTTTCTCCTACAGGTGACATCGAAAGATTGGAAGAAGCCACTACCTGGGTCCTCTCACTCATACAAACCTACCTTAGTACTGGCATTACTCCCGAATTTTTGCATCAAGAAAAAGAACGAGCCGAACAATGGCGACAAAATCTCACTTTGCAAACTCAAGACTTGGCTCGTCGCACCCTAGAATTGGAAGCACGTCGAGAACAAATTCAGGCTTTAGAGGAAAGTCTGAAACGAGAAAAAAATGGCTCTCAAAAACAAGAAGGTTAAATTTAATTTGAAATTTTACTACTAGCAGTGTAATTTCACGGATACGTAAGGGTGACCTTAACTCAGTAAAATCCTTGATATATCTCGATAAAGACTGTAACTTTATAGACATTTCTTTATCCGCCAAGGATTTTGTCCCCACCTGTTATCAATCCAAGTTCCGTAAATTACAAATGCTAGTGAATATATCAAATAATTTCTTTCTTTTTTTATAGTTTTAGTTTACGTAATAATACTATTTTACCTAAAGAAAAAACCTAGTATACCTACAAAAAAGTATTAATATCATTTACTGCAAATTTTAAGACAGAAATAAGTTTGAAAGAGAAAATATAAATAGAACTTTGGGTAGAAAATTTATATAGGACCCAGCAGATTCTAACTAATTTGACATGCGGATTTTAATTTACTCCTATAACTATTACCCAGAACCAATCGGTATCGCTCCTCTCATGACTGAATTAGCAGAGGGATTGGTAAAGCGAGGACACCAAGTACGTGTAATCACCGCTATGCCAAACTATCCCGAGCGTCGAATTTATAAGGAATATAGAAATAAGTTGTATCTTACTGAATATAAAAATGGTGTTCAAATTCAACGCAGTTATGTTAGGATTCGCCCGCAACCAAATCTGTTAGATCGAATTTTGCTGGATGCAAGCTTTGTTATCACAAGTTTTCTCCCAGCCTTGAACGGTTGGCGTCCTGACGTAATTTTGACAACTTCACCATCTTTACCAGCTTGTATCCCAACTACCCTGTTGGGGTGGTTGTACAATTGTCCTGTAGTCTTAAATCTTCAAGATATCCTACCCGACGCAGCAATCCATCTCGGTCTGCTCAAAAGCAAGTTGCTGATTAAAATTTTTACAGCCTTAGAAAAATTTGCCTATCACACCGCCACCAAAATCAGCGTCATCAGTGATGGATTTGTAGAAAACTTGCTCGCTAAAAACGTAGAACCTAATAAAATTGTGCAAATTCCTAACTGGGTTGATGTCAATTTTATTCGCCCCCTACCAAAGGAAAATAACATCTTCCGCCTTACTCATAATTTGAACGGCAAATTCGTAGTTTTATACTCGGGTAATATAGCTCTTACTCAAGGTCTAGAAACTGTAGTCAAAGCAGCCTCTAGGTTGCGACACATTCCAGATATAGCCTTCGTTATTGTCGGAGAAGCAAAAGGTTTACAAAGATTGCAACAAGAATGCCAAAACTGGGGTGCGGATAACGTTTTGCTATTACCTTTTCAACCCCGCGAACGTTTACCAGAAATGCTAGCAGCTGCCGATGTTGGCTTAGTGGTGCAAAAGAAAAATGTTATATCCTTTAACATGCCATCAAAAATTCAAGTACTGCTTGCCAGCGGTCGAGCCATAATTGCATCGGTACCGGAAAATGGTACTGCTGCAAAAGCAATTCAAAAAAGCAGTGGTGGAATTATTGTTCCTCCAGAAGACTCTGACGCTTTAGCAAAGGCTATTTTGCACTTGTACCAACATCCGAAAAAAGTTATAACCCTTGGTTACAACAGTCGCCAATACGCTGTAGAGCAATATGCTTTTGAGCAAGCTCTAAACCAATATGAATCTCTATTCCAGACACTTACTACCGCTGGTGTTCTTCCTGCCAACATCAGCTCAACAGTGGTAGTATCAAAACAACAAGTTTGATTTTTACTTGGGTAAATTATCTATGGTTGTGGCATTCAGCCAGTCGGAGGAAGCGATCGCTTGACTTATAGCAAGCCCAAATCTTTAAAGCTACGGGGTGTAATTTCAATTCGTAGAGGTGCATCTTTACGCATGTCTGTTGTGGTTGCAAAAAAATACACATTTTTGTTCTGCCCTAGATAACCCATAAACTATCCTAATTCTGGTTTAGTAGTATTTAGCCATCTTGTCTTAACACGCAATGTATACTCTGAACTTTGTTCATACACCATAATATCTTTCACAAGATCCATTGTCCGTTGAGAAAACGGCAGATCGTTTCGATACAGCTGTTGAGGATTGTGTTCATAAGTGCGATTCTTGTTCAAGTCGTAAATTAAGATTGAGCCTTCTAGCGCTAATTCTTGAAAGTGTCTTCCTAAACTTAGCCCTTGAGCTATAACCGTATTTCGATGCTCAGATAATGTCAAATTATTTTGAGCAAAAACACCTACACTAGCAATACGAGTATTGTTCAACTCCTGCACTATCAAACTCAAAATCTGTTGCTCTCGGTCAGTCAGAATAAATTGTTGAGCCTGAAATAAATTGCCTGTTTCCTATGGAGACAGTTTATCGCTCGTGGCCTGACTAAACCATATATACCCTCGTGCTACTGCGCGGATGGCGCAAACTAATGTTTCTGTATCTTCAAATCAGAAGAAACAGCGCTTTTACACCTGCTGCAACTAAATCGCACATGTGGATATCATAGAAACTAGCGGCTAACGTTATTACTTCCATCTTTGGACAGGATTTTTGCAAGTAAGTTATTGGTTTCAGACAACGTGAAATCTGGCGAATTTATTACGATTTATATCTAGTAATTTGATATCTATGTAAGACATTAGCTTATGCTTTTACTTTACCACTTTTGCTCAGTAAACCAGTTGTAGTTTTTATCTTTGACATCAATTTTCTTGGGAATAACTTTTAGCTTGTAAAAGGTATCTGCCATGTTTTGTAAACTTGCCAGAACCTCATCAGTCACAGGTAATACCTTGCGATCGCCACCCCGCTTCTCTACAATTTCCATTGTGGCTAAGTCTACTTTGTAGAGTTTAGAAAGTAGTTTGGCTGATTCTTTGTAGTTATTTTTAGACCAGTTACCTGCTTTTTCCAATTCTTGCAAAATGATTTTGACAATATCTGGATGCTCCCGGACAAAATCTGGAGCAGCGTAATAAAATGCAGGGCTTTCTAGAGAAGCTTTTTCACCAAATACCGCAGTATTATCTGCCAAAAGACGAGTAGGAAGCCTACGTTCAGCTTCAGCGGTATAAGGATCCCAAATTACCAATGCATCGAAATCACCACGCTCAAAGGCTGGTAAAGCTTAGGCAGGATTTAGATACACAGGTTGAATATCGCTGTATTTTAAACCTACCTTTTCTAACGCACGTACAATCATATATTGCGAACTCGAGCCTTTAGCAAAAGCAACTTTCTTGCCTTTTAAGTCAGCAAGAGTCTTGATAGGTGAATTTTCTCGTACTAGAATTGCTGAACCTCTAGTACTGCCAGTACTCACAGCCACTCGCACAAAAGTTATACCACTGGCTTGAACAAAGACACTTCCTGTACCACCGCCACCACCAAAAACGATCGCACCTACACCCATCCCCTCAAGTAAAGGTGCAGTTGAGGAAAATTCATTCCAGGTTACAGAAATACCTTGAGGTTGTAAGCGCTTCTCCAAGCTACCTTGGGCTTTGATAATATTCAGCAGTGCCATCCCTTTTTGATGCCCCATTTTCAATACTGTTAACTTGCTAGCCTGGGGTTTTTCTGTAGATGTATGAGCTGAATTGCCAGGAGTGCAGGAAGCGATCGCCAAACTCAAGCCTAAACCTATGACAAATAGTAGAGCAAATGAGCTAATTCCTTGTTGCTTAAAAAACTTAAACCAGCCCCTCTGATTTATCCCGACTAAAAACGGATTTATCAGTCGCTTGAACATATTTATTCCTTTGCCTTGTGGCTGCTACTCCCTTTCACATATATCTTGTATGTCTTGATGTACGTCGGGAATGATGGCTACTTACTGATAGAAGTAAGTTGAGGATCGGAAATATCTAGCAAGTAAGAAAGTACTTCTTTGCGCCAAGCATCGTATATTGGTTCAATGCCTTGGCTATTAGCCTCATTAAAGTTTTCCGCATCTTGCCAGCGCTGTTTAATGTAAGCAGCACGTCGTTGTTGAATTTCTTCATCCAGTTCTAATAATTGTGCTGCAAGTTCAGCTCGTTCATTAGGTGAAGCTTGTTCAAACTTTTTGCGCCACCAATTAGCAATTGTTACGCTATGCACTGCTTCGTCATCGCTGAATCGTTCGTTACTTTGTTGTGCTAATACTGCATCACCAATTTTTGATGTCAGTTTATTGAACCAAACTTGGGGCAGAATATGATGTTCGTAGTGCAGTTCCCAAGCAACAAATCCCAGCCAGTTGCGATAGGGTACGTCTTCCAGAAATTTCCAATGGCGTTCAGCTTCCTTACGAATATCGTCAATGGGATCGCGTCCAGTCAGAGCTATCACTCGTTCGCGAAAAGCGATCGCATGTGCGCCGTCATCACCAATAAAATGTAAATCCAAATCAGGAATTAACAAGATTGCCTTACTCGCAGCTTGTACAATAAACAAATCATGTCCACCAGTAGCAGCCCAATATTGGTAGAAATTCTCTTTTTCCTCTTCTGTAATTGGCGGACGACTTGCGTGTTCACGAGTTAATGGCACATGTGGCGCATACTGGCGAAATAGTTTTTCCAGAGTTTCTTTTTCAAACTCTATACTCCAAGTTTTAGTCAAAGTTGCGCTCATAATATTTTCCCTGTAGTTCGTAGTGCTGCATTGCAGTGAAGCTAAATGGGCTTATGTGTATGGCGAGCCGCAATCTGGAAAGCGTGTCTCTTGATTAATTTCAAATCAATGTTGGGCTATCGGAAGCAATCACTCGCTAATTCTCAATTTTTAGTCAGCAAGAAGCTTTAATTAGGAGATTAAGTACAGTAAGTCTATCGATAAATAGTATTTTTTAAAATTATATTTATTTTTAATCAAGTAGTTATACTGCCAAGCTTGCCGAAGCAAACGAAGTATGGTAAGTTTTTGATTATAAAGTACAGTATATCGATTGTTTTACAGTATTTTAAAAATTTTTAACCTTAGCTTTGGGCAAATACACCGGAGTATGGGAGCAAAATCAATCAGGTTAGGACATACGCAAGAATTTTGCCAAACTCTTATTCCTTGGTATCTTTTGCGTCCTCACATCTGAAGACTTGCTTTGCATGTATGTGGTTCGTTTTTTGATAATTTTGCATAAATCTTGCAAATCGTGGCACTTAACCGAGTCAGGAATCGAAATCTGTAGCTGAGTTTCGCGAGATGCCATCCGGCACGCTTGGCGATCGCAAAGCCAAACAATGTTGATAGGAGTCGAGAATCATGGTGCAAACTTCCCTCGTCTGCAATGGTAGTCTTGTTAAACCACCAACTTTTACCTCCACAGAAGCAGAGCGTCGTCATCGCCAAGAACTCTTGGCAGCAGCTTTGCGAATCTTTGCCCGTCTGGGTTTTGTCCAAGGGCTAGGAGGACACATCACAGTCCGCGATCCCGAACTCACTGACCATTTTTGGGTCAATCCCTTTGGCATTCATTTCAGTCGCGTTCGCGTCTCCGACTTGATACTAGTGAATCCTGAAGGTGAAGTTGTTCGAGGTAGTGGCGCACTTAATCAAGCAGCCTATGCCATTCACTCACCAATCTACCAAGCCCGTCCAGATGTAGTTGCTGTGGCTCATGCTCATTCCTTCTATGGCAAAACTTGGTCATCGCTAGGTCGATTGCTCGATCCCATTACCCAAGATTCTGCTGTCTTCTACCAGGATCATGCTTTATTTGATGATTTTAAAGGCATTGTCTTAGATACCGAGGAAGGAAAACGTATTGCTCAAGCATTAGGCGATCGCAAAGCTGTTATCCTCCGCAATCATGGATTATTAACCGTAGGACACAGTGTAGACGAAGCTGCCTGGTGGTTCATCCGTCTAGAAGATGCAGCTAAATCCCAATTGCTAGCAGAAGCCGTTGGTAAACCCATTCCTATTGACCACAACCTGGCTCTAGAAATTCAAAAACGTAATGGTACTCATGAAGCAGGTTGGCGCGCATTTCAGTATTTGTGGGATGAAATTACCCATGACCAACCAGATTTATTAGATTGATAGGCAAAATTCTCTTTTTGTCCCTAACATGCAAAAGCAGCTCAATTTCAACGATGATCCTTACCCACCGCCCCGGTTCGATTGTCGGCTGCGATCGCTTTGCGGCTCCGACAGATTTTGCCGAAAGCCCTCTTTCCCAAGCATTTAAACAGCCGATATTACTGGGGTTGTTTCTACCAATTCAGGCAGGTGGTTGGAGTGCTTCCACACTACCGCGCAGTACCGACTGGAGCTTTGAATACAATAAAGCTCTGGTGTTGCAAGCCGAAGCCCTGGGCTTTGACTTAGTGTTTGCGCTATCGCAGTGGTTACCCAAAGGTGGCTATGGTGGCGTGTTCAACGGCCAAGCCCTGGACTCTTTTATGACCACAGCTGCACTCACTAGCCTGACACAGAAGATCATGCTGATCTCCACCATCCATGTGTTATACGGGCCAATTCATCCATTGCACTTAGCCAAGTACGGCGCAACCCTAGACCACATCTCAAAGGGTCGCTGGGGTATCAACGTGGTGACTGGACACCGCGCCGTTGAACACGAGATGTTTGGTTGGCAGCGCATAGAACATGACTACCGTTATGAACTTGCTGCTGAATTCATCGAAGTGCTGCAACGCCTGTGGGGTGATGATGAGAACTTCTCATTTGAGGGTAAGTCTTCGTGGAAGCTCAATGGTGCTTACGTCACACCTAAGCCAAAATATGGCCGTCCAGTACTAGTCAATGCCACAGGCTCAGATGCCGGTATTTCCTTTGCCGCCCGTTATTCTGACATTGTGTTCATCACCAGTCCAGGGGGTTCGGACTTTGCCAGTGCCATTGAAGTGCTACCCGCTCATACAAAAAGAGTAAAGCAGGCTGCACGTGATCTTGGTCGTGAAGTGCGAACACTCCTCAACCCGATGGTAATTAGCCGCGAGACTGAGCGCGAAACTTGGGACTACCACGATGCGATAGTTGCCCACGCCGATCCAGATGCACCTTTAGGCTTCAGCAGGTTTGATAGTGACGCCCACGCTTGGAAGGGTCGCGTGGGTAAAGATGCACCGAAGCGCCGGGCTATTGGTGGTAACATCGAGGTCATCGGTACGCCCGAGCAAGTTGTCGAGCAGTTTGTACAGTTGAAAAAGGCTGGTATAGATGGCTTGCAATTGAGCTTCTATGACTTTAAGGAAGACTTAGAATTTTTTGGCGATCGCATCCTACCTCTAATGAAACAGGCAGGTCTCAGGTTAATGACATGAGGATAAAACGCCGTGATTTACTGGGTTTGGGTATATCAACAGCAGCTTTCACTGCTTGCGGTAAATTTGCTAATGCTCCATCAAATACATCTACTACTACTCCTGTAGCAGCTAACACTGTTGCAAGTTCCGCTAAACTGCGTCTAGGCTTTCAGCCACCATACGTTGCTGTATATGCACTTAGAGAACAAAAATTATTGGAGAAAGCCTTTGCAGGACAATCAATTAATTTTGAGTTTCATCGCCTGCTATCACTCAAGCCAGTGACGGAAGCATTATCTGCTAGCGCTATAGATCCGGGTTTGGGTGGAACACCAATAGCCGCAATTGCTGCTGGTCAACCTATTCGGGTCGGGTAATTGCCTTAGTTGAACGTAGCCCAAAAACCCATGCTCTGTTAGTTCTGCCTAATTCACCTATCAAAAAAATTGCTGATTTAAAAGGTAAAAAACTTGGTAATCCGTTGGGGAAAAGTTACTATTTTGGGATGCGAGTACTAGAACGTGCAGGACTCAAAGATACTGATGTAGAGTGGGTGCAAATAGAGAATGATGCAGGCAGATCTGCATTATTATCAGGTGCTATTGACGTTTGGGGAACATGGGATCCCTTCTATGCTAGTGCTGAAGTTGCTAAAGAAGTAGTACCCCTAGTTGATGGGGAAGGATACCACTTAAATTATGTAGCTTTGTTTGGGCGGATAGATTATATGGAACAGAATCCAGAAGCTGTACAAAAATTTTTGCAAGCCTATAAACAAGCAATAACTTGGGCAAAAGACAACCGCCAAGCTGCAATAGATATTCTGGTCAAAGAAAACAAGTTATCACCAGAAGCAGCTAGCTTAACTTTGGGTCGTCGCAATCTCATATTTGAACCTCCAAATGATGAGTATCGCCAAGAACTGATCAACCAGTCCCAATTACTTGCGCGTCTCGGACTCATTAAAAAACTGCCAAATTGGGATAAAGCAATTGATACAAAATTTGCTACAGCTGTCAGTTCTTGAGACCATACCAATAAATACTGCAATTTATTACCCTTATTTATCCCCTCTGCTTCAATCAGGTAACCCAGGCTACGAAATATCTACGCAGCCCAGTTTGAAATTATGGGCTTACGAAAGCACTGGTGATGCTTCTAGCTTCTCGGCTTGCTTCTTCAAGACAGTTGGTAACTCACTTGTTAAAGGCTCACCTTCAACTATTTGCGACCGGAAACCATCAGGGCCGACTGGAATATCGCCGGTGATGGTAGTGCGATAGAGTACGCGTTCAACTTCTATATGGTCTAGATCCTGGGGAGCTAAATGTGCAGTGGCACGGTTGTCCCAGAATGCAATATCCCCGTTGTTCCAGCGGAAGCGGGTAGTGTAGGCAGGTTTGGTAATCTGGTTGAAGAATAACTCCAGCAGTAGGTCGCTTTCTTGGGGTGACACATCAAGAATGTGGGAGGTGAAACCAGGATTGACAAACAATGCGCGTTCACCTGTTTCTGGATGAACCCGCACTACTGGGTGAATAGAAACCTGGGGATTGGCTGCAATGCGCTGCACAAGCTTGCTGTTACTGGGTAAGCGCAACCGGGCATTGAAACGATGTTCTGCCTTCAATGTGTCTGCTAGTGCCCGCAGAGGTGCTGACAAACCCTCATAAGCTGCAACTAGATTTGTCCACTGGGTATCACCACCAAAACTAGGGACGTTAACTGCTCGCAAAACTGATGCTGCAGGTGGATTGACAACTGCTGTCACATCGGTATGCCAACGGCTCTCATAGCTGGAACGGCGCAGACCATTCTTGCGTTCGTAGCGGCTGCGGTCAATCGGTAGTATTTGTGGAAAGCCTTCGATGGGCTCATCTTCGTGGGGATGTGCATAGGTCACTTCGCCGAAACGAGCCGTGAATGCAATCTGGGCAGCATGATCGATGTTCTGACCGCGAAAGAATATGACTTTCCACTTCAATAGTGCTTGACGAATTTCGGCAACTGCTTCATCGTGCAGAGAACGCGAAAGGTCTACACCACTGATTTCGGCACCGATGAAACCAGATACCTGTTTGACTTCAATATGCTTGTAGCTCATTATAAATTCTCCAGAATTTTACCCAGAGGTAGGTGTTCGCACTCGTTTACTTCCTTGTGTTTTGGCATCCAGTGCAAGCAATATAGCGAAGGAAGCGATGGTAACTGCTAATATTGTACTGTAACTTGATAGATTTACAGTATTTTAAAATTAAATAATGTAAAGCTCTTCTACCACAGTGTTAGATTCATCATGCTGAATCATCGTTCGTGTCTAAAAATTACCTTCTAGCATTTGCCTTTTACTTACTTTTTCTGCAGTCTCCATTGATTCAAAGGTAAAAATGTTTGAACCACGTTATGGTATTTGGGCACCTGTTGGTGGTAACTTTGGGCCCCTAGGTACTCCAGAAGAACCCATTAATGCTAGTTATGAGCGATCGCGCTATCCCGATCAATCAACTCGTGGGATTGAAAAATGGTGTAGACTCCATTGGCGACATTACCGATATGTTCAAATATTTCTAGAAATCGTTTACTTAAATTGCGGGCTTCGCCCGGCGCGCGCTTGGTGAGCGCTGCGGCCACGGCCAGAAAGAAGGCCACGTCGTTCCGGATTCGCAGCGCCTTTTCATGGGGCACGGCAAGGACGAAGGCCTGAGGCAGCTCCCTTACTGCTTAAAGGAAGCAGGGGTCCTGCTGTTTTCCTGCGTTAGGATGCTCGTGCACGGTCGGCTTGGTCATGCCGACGGTGGACCAAGATAATGCAGCAGGGCGTCGCGTACCTTGCGATAGTTTGCATCCTTGTAGCGCACCAAGGCGGTGGTCAATCTCTGCCGTCTGCCGCCATCGTTGAGATGAAGATCGATGGCGATGAGATTGGGTCCGTCCGAGCTCATCTCATGAACGCTCCAGGTGGCAATCTCGTTCCATCGGCAATGCCAACTTTTCCGGTAATGAATTTGCATGATGCCTTCGCTGTTTATCACCAGCTTTGTGCGAAAGGCGAGCAGAGCATCGAGGAGAAACAAAAGCGGTAGAACGACAAATGCATACGCAGCAGGCCGCAAACCAGGATTGACGCGAATGAGGGCCCATGCACCAATCACAAACAGGCACAGGAAAACGATTCGAATGATAAGCTGCGCAAGCGGCGGTCGAATAATGAGTGGCGGTAGTTGGTTGTCTGCGTTAGGTGGGCGCATATGCGGAAAAGTTCAAGCCTACTGGTTCCTATTTGTTGTCTGGGATTTGCTTGTCGACGTAAAGCGAAACGACACTGACTTCAAACCAAGCATGCCCGGCAAAGCGAGGCAAATTCCTCTTCGGTAAAGTCGTGCCGGTCGTGTTTGAACTCGAAAACGTTATCGTGCAGCCGAACGATGACGTGACGCGCGCCTGCATCAATATTCTCAAAAAATGCTGGCGGATTGCGTTTCATGGTACTTCCTTGCACAGCAATTCACCACTCGAAGGCGTGTTAGTCTCTTTCAAAGCCGTGGCTTGTGAACTTCAGTGTGCGGCAGTTTTCCCTCACCACGCGCACGACCTGATCGGGCAGACCTTCGGGAACCGTGACGTGGATCTCCAGCGTCACCGAGACCTGAGCGCCTGGAAGCGACGAGAGATGCGCCAGGACTTCTTCGGCTATGCGGCCTGCCTCTGCCCCCAGGCGAAGGGGACTCAGCGCCACACTGCCATGAAAGCGCTTGGGTAGGGCGGCGGTGGTATCGGAAGCTACCGCAGGCGTAGGGGAGGTAGGCTCTCCCCCAGCAAGGGCAGTCCCTTGCGCCGCAGCGCTGGGCGCGACTCCCGTTGGAGCTGGAACGGTTTGTTGCTCCTCTTCGATCTGGCGCCGTGCAGCCTCGGGTTTGACGAGGAGCCCTTGCGGGTCCGAGTCCGACAGCGAGAGGTTCTGCCCGTAGCGCAAGCCCCGGTACCGCCCCGTGACCTCGTCGTAGCTGTCAGCGTAGGCAAAACCGTCTTGTTCCCAGGTGAGCAGGCTCACGCCGTCGCGCACGGCGCGCACCAGCACCGCCGGCTCTTTCAGGCGCGGCAGGTACACATAGCGGGCGAAATCCTCCACCAGTTGTCGCACTGCTACACGATCGTCGCGCCAGAGGGGGATGCGGTCGAGTTCCATGCGCAGGCGGGTCCCAGCCAGGCTCACAAGGAGCAGCTCGTCGTTGCGCAGGCGTTTGCTGGCCCGCACGATCAAGGAATCCGCTAACGCCCACCATAACCCACCGCGATGAGACGCTGATTACAAATTGCAACGTGGCTTGCAGTCGAGTTCAAAGATGCATCTCCCTCAAGAATTCTTTACGCGATCGATTGACACTCCCCCGCTAACAGCGCAGTGTAGCGGGAGATTCTTGCTTGTCAGAAACCTGCTTTTTGGTACGAGTACCAACAAGTCTTACAGTTTCTCCACAAGCTTAAATTCCCGTGTTTCCCACAGTATTTGTTGACAGAATTATAATCCCTACCGGCAGTGATAAGTGTGGGTTCCCTCGTTGAGTGCAAGTGGCGTAACAAAACGAGCACAGCCAGAGCTTTTAGCGAGAGTTGTTTCTTGTTCTTTAGTTTGGGTAAATTCTGAATTTTAGTACATCTAACATCAATACAGCGTTAAAAAATTTGGGCTAATTTACTACTTACCGTTAACTCTTGTCAATATATGTATCATCATGGTTTTAGATCTGTTTACCAAAAACAATGGGTCTAAAGCCTCCCCCTTCTAGGGGACTTTTCCTATTTCTGTGTTCAGAATAGAATAATTTATATTAAGAGCAACAACGTAAATGCTGGTATTTGAAGCAAAACTTGAGGGCGAAAAGCATCAATACGAAAAGC
>Ga0272448_1004114_pt1 | contig 16782 bp, 16 predicted proteins | sample YNPCB0191_FD_202220 | JGI IMG/M metagenome (GOLD analysis project Ga0272448, IMG submission 202220) | Hot spring sediment microbial communities from Yellowstone National Park, WY, United States - YNP-CB-019-1 | ecosystem: Environmental > Aquatic > Thermal springs > Hot (42-90C) > Sediment...
AAAGGCAGTAGATAATGTTTCCTTTGAAATAAATAAAGGTGAAGTCTTTGGACTCCTTGGACCCAATGGCGCAGGCAAAACCACAACGATTAAGATCCTCACAACCCTGAGCAGGCCTGATGCCGGCACCTGCGTGATAGATGGGTTTGATGTCGTAGAGAACCCTCGGGAGATAAAGAAAAGGATAGGAGTAGTTCCTCAGGAGAATAACCTCGACCGAGAGCTTACCGCTTATGAAAATCTGCTGGTCTACGGGATGCTTCATGGTGTAAAGGATATTAAGGGGAAAATCGAAAATGCTCTAAGGGCGGTTGGTCTGTGGGAAAGGAGAGATTCGGTTGTTTCCGGTTTTTCCGGCGGTATGCAGAGGAGGTTGCTTATTTCCCGGGCATTGCTTACCGAACCTCTTGTCCTCTTCCTTGATGAACCATCCATAGGGCTTGACCCGCAGATAAGGCGGCAGATGTGGGATGTGATTAGAAGGACGAGAATAGACGGAAGAACGGTGGTCATCACAACGCACTATATTGAAGAGGCCGAGTCCCTATGTGACCGGGTCGGTATCCTTTCCAAGGGTAAGTTGATCGCCCTTGACACCCCGCACAACCTCATGGCGACAGTTGGTAAATATGCGGTCGAGTTTATTAATAATGACGGAAGGCTTATCCAGCACATCTGCCGAAGCAGAGAGGAGGCGCTCGAAATAGCCCGGGGAAGGATTAACGGCGTGACCATCAGGCGGTCGAACCTTGAAGACGTTTTTATTAAACTCACCGGGGAGCGGATAGAATGAATGCCTTCCGGTGGTATCCGATATTTTTGAGGGAGATGCTACTTTTTCGGAGAAGGCTTCTCCGTCTCGGTTATCTTTTTTCGGCTATGGTAGTGCCCATTATTTATCTGATTGCTTTTGGGTTAGGATTAGGGAGAAATGTTCAAATTCACAATAAAGACTATCTTACCTTCCTCATCCCGGGTCTGGTTGCCATGAGCTCTATGAACAACTCCTATACCTGGATAGCAACTGCCTTCAACTTGAACCGGCTTTATTATAAGACCTTTCAGGTATTTGTTCAGGCGCCCATCAGCCCTTCCGCCATTATGATAGGCGAGGTGCTGGCTGGTATGGTGAAAGGACTTTTTGCATCAGTCCTGATTATCATGGTGGGATTTCTGCTACCTTCAGGATTTTCTATCACTCCTCTGTTTGTTTTGGTCCTTCTCCTAAATTGTTTCCTCTTTGCCAATCTCGGGGTTATCACCGGCATGCTTGCCAAGTCCCATGAAGATACTGCCACTTATTCAAATTTCTTTATCATGCCGATGGCATTTTTTAGCGGCACCTTTTTCCCGGTTGATAAGATCCCTCGATTCATTAAACCGATTATCTATCTCATGCCGCTCACCCATACAAATATCGTCATAAGAAAAACGGAGCTTGATACCGAGGGTCTGGTGTCCTTTACTGTTCTGGTCATCTGTAGCATAGCTTTTTTCGTTTATGGCTCAAGGCTTATCAAAAATTATAGTGAATAGGAGGGGTAAAACTATATGAGAATTTTATCTATTATGTGGGATTCCCACTGCGGAACCCTGAAGAGGGCAAGCAAGGACTTAGAAGGGGTTATGGATGTTAAAATTTACTCTTCAAGACGACTTGAGGAAGAGCCAGAAAAGATAGAGGTCGCACTAAAAGAGGCGGAAACAGCTGATGCAATCCTCCTTTACCGTTCAACCGAGACCATCTGGGAGATGATGGAAAAGAGACTGTTAGAGATCGGGAAAAATGTCCCGATCGTCTGCGTGGGCCATGATCCATCGTACTGGGCGCTTTCTACTGTAAAGCCGGAGGTAGTGGCAACTGTCTATACCTATATAACCTACAATGGAGAAGAGAATTTTTCCGCCATGCTCCGCTATATCGCTCATGAGGTCTGCGGGATGGATATTGAGGCGCCGCCCCCAAAACCGATCCCCTGGGAAGGCATATACCATCCAGATGCCCCAGATATCTTTAGCGAGGTGGGACAGTACCTCTCGTGGTATTGCTCTTATAAAAGCAGACTCAATCTTCCGAAGGCAGCAGGAACAGTAGGACTTCTCCTTTCACGGTTTTACTGGGTGAATAAAAACTTTGCGATCGAGGATGCCTTGATAAGAAAGCTTGAGGCAGTTGGGCTTGATGTGATTCCTGCATTTTCGTATTCGGTGAGGGATGAGAACCTGGGAACCAAGGGAAGTGGGGAGGTCGTCTTAGAATACTTTGTTTGCAGTGATGGGAGATCACGGATTGATGCCCTGATTAATCTTCAGTTCTTTCTCCTTGGGGCTGACCGAAAAAATGCCGAAGGTGGTGAGATTGCATCAGAAGGGGTAAATCTCCTCAAAAAACTCGGAGTCCCCGTGTTCACGCCCATTACATCCTATTACAAGACAATAGAGGAATGGAAGAATGACCCGCAAGGGGCTGATGGCAGCAGCATCGGCTGGTCGATAGCGATGCCGGAGTTTGAAGGAAGGATAGAGCCACTGATAATCGGGGGATTAGGTGAAAAGGACGATGAGTTAAAGTTTCGAGCCCCTATTGATGAGAGGGTTGGCAAGCTCGCAAGGAGGGTCTTAAACTGGATAAAGCTGCGCCAAAAACCAGTAAGTGAGCGCAAGGTCGCATTTATCCTTCATAATAATCCCTGCGCCTCTGTGGAGGCAACAGTGGGCGCTGGCGCTCATCTCGATACCCTCGAATCTGTCGCCAGGATAATGCAGCAGATGAAGGCGGTGGGTTATCTTGTCAATCCTCCCGGAAGTGGCAAGGAACTTATTGAAACCATTATGGCCAGGAAGGCCATCTCCGAGTTCCGGTGGACGACTACCGACGAGATTATAAGCAAGGGAGGGGTCTTAAAAGAGCTGACAAAAGAAGAATACGAAGAGTGGTTTAATACCCTTTCCGAGAAGGTTAGAAAAAGGATGATTGATGCCTGGGGTAATCCTCCCGGTGAAGAAAAAGATGGGGTGCCGGCGGCTATGGTCCATGACGGGAAGATCCTAATTACAGGTGTAAGCTACGGAAATGCGGTGGTCTGTGTCCAGCCCAAGCGTGGATGTGCTGGAGCAAGGTGCGATGGACAGGTTTGCAAGATCCTCCATGACCCGGATATTCCTCCACCTCATCAATATATGGCGACTTATCGTTATCTTGAATTTGACTTCAAGGTAGATGCCATTGTGCATGTAGGAACCCATGGTAATCTCGAATTCCTTCCTGGAAAAGGGACAGCACTCTCCGGTGACTGCTATCCTGATATAGCTATTGGTGACATTCCCCACCTTTACATCTACAATGCCGATAACCCGCTGGAAGGGACTATTGCAAAGCGCCGGAGCTATGCCACCCTTGTGGACCATATGCAAACAGTAATGACGCAGGGTGGGTTGTATCAGGAGCTTGAGGAACTGGGACGGTTCTTAGGTGAATATGAACAGGTGAAGGGACATGACCCCGCGAGGGCACATGCATTACAGCACCTGATTATCGAGGCAATAAAGAAGACCAACATAGACAAAGAGATCAAGATCTACCTTTCCGATAAAAAGGCGGGAAAGACTAAAAGGAAAATGCTCAGTGAAATAGATGATGACGAGTACCACTGCCTGCCTTTTGATGAGATAGTGAGGGAGGCACACGGTGCCCTTTCAAGAACAAGGAATACCCAGATCCAGGATGGTATGCATATCTTCGGGGAGTTACCGGAAGGAGAAAGGAGGGTGGATTTTATCTATTCAATCCTCAGGTATGATGCAGGCGAGGAATTGTCATTAAGGCGGGAGGTGGCAAAGATGATGGGTTTAGACATGGAGGAGCTGCTCTCTGATCCGGGCAAAGTCCATCCGGAAAGAAAGAAGAGCTACGGAGAGTTATTGGAAGAGATAGACCTTATGAGTAAAGGGGTTATTCGTGAAGTCCTAAATATAGGAGGTTAATATGGGGAAAAGTGTTTTAACCATTGGTCAGCCAATCAAGGTAGACTGGGAAAGTTACCCCTGGAAAAAGATCAAAGAGAGGATACTTGATCTAAATAGGAGGATAGAGGAATCAAAAGAGATACAGTCCCTGCTTCATGGTTTTGAAGGTGGGTATATCCCTTCTGGTCCGTCTGGTCTCGTCACCCGGGGCAGAGATGACATCCTTCCCACCGGCAGGAACTTTTATTCCCTCGACCCTTATAGGGTTCCAACAAAGGCGGCGTGGGAAGTGGGTAAAAAATTAGCCGAGGCCGTGATTCAAAAGCATCTAAAGGAAGAAGGAAGGTATCCTGAGAATATTGCCATCTACTGGATGTGTAATGATATCATGTGGGCAGAAGGTGAGGGCATGGGGCAGATGATGTATCTGCTGGGGGTCAGGCCCTCATGGATTTCTAACGGCCGGGTAAGGGGATTTGAGATAATCCCGTTGAGTGAGCTTGGAAGGCCAAGGATAGATGTAACAATTCGGGTATCCGGGATAACGAGAGATAACTTCCCGAACTGCATAGAACTTATGGATGAGGCGGTTCAGGCGGTTGCTTCTCTGGATGAGTCGGTAGAGATGAACTATGTAAGAAAACATACCCTTGCTCAACTATCAGGAAATGGCAATTCCAAAGAGGCATGGCGCGATGCCACGTTGCGGATCTTTGCCAGTATGCCGGGCACCTATCAGGCCGGGACGCAGCTTGCGGTTTATGCCTCGGCCTGGAAGGAGGAAAAGGACCTTTCCGATGTGTTTATCTACTGGAATGGCTATGCCTATGGCAAAGGTATATTTGGCAAGGAGAAGCATAAACAGCTCGCAGAAAATCTGAAAACTGTTGATGTCACCTACAACAAAGTTGTCACCGACGAATATGACCTTTTTGGCTGCTGCTGTTATTTTGGCACCCATGGAGGGATGACCGCGGCAGCAAGAACCTTATCAGGCAAGGAAGTGCGCACCTACTATGGGGATACAAGAGAACCTGAGCATGTTGAGGTAAGGGACCTGGCAGATGAGATAAGAAGGGTGGTCAGAACCAAATTACTTAATCCGAAATGGATTGAGGGGATGAAAAGGCATGGCTATAAGGGAGCAGGAGACATCTCAAAAAGGATAGGAAGGGTCTACGGCTGGGAGGCTACAACCAAGGAAGTGGATGACTGGATATTCGATGATATTACCCGAACCTTTATGATGAACGAGGAGAACAGAAAGTTCTTCGAGGAGAATAATCCCTGGGCACTGGAAGAGATAGCGAGGAGATTGATCGAGGCGAAGGAGCGTGGTTTATGGAACCCTGCACCAGATGTCTTAGAGGCGCTTAAGGAGATATATATCGAGATAGAAGGCTGGATTGAAGAAAAGATGGGAGATATCAAAGGCGAATTTCAAGGAGGTAGTATTGATATTATTACCCGGGAAGAAGTTGAAACCTGGAAAAAGAAGATGGAGGAGGTTTGGCGATGATATTTCCATTTACTGCAATAGTCGGTCAAGAAGAGATGAAGATAGCTCTGATTCTCAATGTGATAGACCCATCTATTGGCGGTGTCTTGATATTGGGCGAAAAAGGTACTGCAAAAAGTACGGCGGTAAGGGCTCTTGCAGAGCTTCTCCCGGAGATGGAGGTGGTAAAAGATTGCCCTTTTAACTGCGATCCTGATGGCTTTCTCTGTAATACCTGCAGGGAGCGGTTGAAAAGGGAGGGGCATTTCGATCGCGAAAAGAAAAAAATGAAAGTGGTGGAGCTTCCGCTGGGAGTTACTGAGGACAGGCTGGTCGGCACCCTTGATATCGAGCATGCATTAAAAAAGGGGGAGAAGAGGTTTGAACCTGGCATTCTGGCAAGCGCAAACAGGAATTTTCTTTATGTAGATGAAGTGAATCTTCTTGAAGACCACATTGTGGATCTACTTCTCGATTCTGCGGCAATGGGCGTAAACACTGTCGAAAGAGAAGGGGTATCATTTACTCACCCTTCAAAATTCATTCTGGTGGGAACGATGAATCCAGAGGAAGGAGACCTAAGGCCTCAGCTTCTTGATAGATTTGGTTTGTGTGTTCAGGTGACATCTATTCAGGATAAAGCTTTAAGGATAGAAATTTTGAAAAGGAGGGCTGATTTTGATTCAAATCCTCAAGGGTTTTTAAAAGCATGGGAGAATGAGCAAAAAGCCCTTTCTCAAAAGATTATGAGTGCAAAGGAAAGACTTAATAGCATTAACATAACCACAGACATCCTGGAAAAGATTGTCGATATCACCTCCTTATTAAGCCTTGATGGTCATCGGGCTGACATTGTGATTATGAAATCGGCCCGGGCCCTTTCCGCCCTCAGAGGGAAAACCTCTATCGACCCAGAGGATATAAAAGATGCAGCCCAGTTAGCGATACGCCATCGCCTGAAAAGGCTCCCCTTTGAGGAGATCGGAAGAGAGAATGAAAAAGTTAAATCGGTGCTATTGGGGATCGGATGATAACTTTCAGTGATTTTGTGGGCCACGAGGAGGCCAAACTTGCCTTGATTCTAAACGCAATCGACATTCATTGTGGAGGAGTGGTCTTTATTGGTGAAAAGGGCAGTGGTAAGTCTACTCTTGCCAGGTTGTTTAAGGATTTAATTCCTGAGGACACGCCGTTTATAGAACTTCCCCTTAACCTCACCGAAGACCGGTTGCTGGGTAGTATCGACATTGAGAAGACTATTAAGTTTAACCAAAGGATTTTTCAGCCCGGTATTTTAAGTAAAGCCAACGGTGGAGTTATTTATATTGACGATATCAACCTCCTTCCTTTAGAAACTGCCACCCTTGTTTTTGAAGCTCAGGAGAGAGGAGAGATTCTTATTGAAAGGGAAGGGTTCACATTAAGACAGCCGGTAAGATTTATTGTGATTGCAAGCATGAATCCCGAAGAAGGGAATATTTCGTCTCATCTTCTTGACCGTTTCGGGATGGGTGTGATCTGGCAAGGTCTTAAAGATAAACTGCAGCGAATTGAGGTGATAAAGAAAGTAGCATTCGGAGGTCTTCAACCAAATATCCCATCCAAATATTCTGACCTCAGACTTAAAGAAAAAATCTCCCTTGCGCGGCTTTGTTTGGAGAACATTGTTATCCCTTCCGCGATTAAGGAATATATTTCTCAACTCTGTTTAGCTAAAAATATTTCCGGACATAGAGGCGATATTTACCTAACTTATGCAGCGCGTGCCTATGCAGCTTATTGCGAACATAACGAGGTGTCGAAGGAACATGTTGATAAAGTGGCACCACTTGTACTTACCCACCGGCAAAGGATGCTTCAGGAGATGGAGCAAAAAGAGGATAGTCATAAATCTCCCTATAAAAATCTCCCCGGAAATCAGGAAAGAGAACAAAACAACCCTGATTCCGGGGAAGATTCCAAATCAGGAGCAGGGGCTGTTCAGGAAAAAACCCATAAGACTGAAGAAAATGATGGGGGAGATGGTCATCATCATTGGGTCGAATCAAATCCAAAAGAAGAAATTTTTGAAATAGGCACTACCTTTAAAATAAAAAGGATGGTCTTTAAAAAGGATAGGCTTGACCGCAATGTTTCGGGAAGAAGGACAAAGACTCGAGTAAAAGACCGTGGGGGAAAATATATAAAGAGTAAATTCAAGAGAAATAATGATATTGCTATTGATGCGACTATCCGGGCTTGTGCTCCTTTCCAAAGCCTGCGAGGAAGAAAAGATAGACTTTTAATCTATGAGGAAGATTTACGATTCAAACAAAGACAAAGGAAGATGAGCCATCTGGTGATTTTTGTGGTCGATGGGTCGGGCTCAATGGCTGCCCAAAAAAGGATGATAGAAACGAAGGGTGCTATTCTTTCGCTGCTTATGGACTGTTATCAGAAAAGGGATCAGGTTTCTCTGATTGTTTTTCGAAAAGAAAAAGCAGAGCTGGTTCTTCCTCCCACCCGGAGTATAGAATTTTCCTTAAAGAAATTGAAGGATATGCCGGTGGGAGGGAAGACTCCTTTAAGTTCAGGTCTGCTAGAGGCTTATAAGCTTATTAAGCGGGTAGCGAGGAAATCACCGGAAACGAGATTTATTTTACTCCTTATTACTGATGGAAGGGCTAACCAGACTATCCTGGAGATGCCTGTTTGGGAGGAAATAGAAAGGGTGGTTGGTCTTTTTAATGACTTACCTTTTACTGATTTTATTGTCATCGATACTGAAAACAAGAAAGGGTATATGAAAACTGGTCTCGCCTTAAAAATTGCCTTACTGCTCCGGGCGAGTTACTATACTGTAGAAAATATCAAGTCAGAATTTATCACTGAATTGGTCCAGATACACCGGAAGGAGAATTTTAAAGATCAAGTTTACTGGAGAGGGGGATAATCTGTTTTAGAGAGAGTGACTATTGAGATGAGAAATCAGTTTTCTCCCATAAAGGTAGAGGAAAAATAACTCTCTTCACATCCTTATGCTCTTAAGGTTAGTTGAAGCTGAGCTCAAAACCGAATTTGATTCTAAGGCTGAATATGAACCTGAAATCGGTTGCATTTTCAACCCTCTTCGCTCCTCTTCGCTGCATCTCACCCTTAAGCCTCACCATTGCAAAGGGCGACTCCCCTCCTACTTAAAATTTCCTTGACAAACCCAATTTTATGTCTTATTTTTATTTCTGTAAATAATAATTTTTTATAACTTACGGAAATGAAATATTTAGAGTTTAGAGATGCGGTGAGGGAGTTTCCCATAATCTCATTGACCCATATTTTAAATATCAATAGGGCAACCCAGACGCTTAAAGCCCAGTTAGTGGGCTGGCAAAAGAAGGGTTTAGTTATCAAGTTAAAGAGAGGACTATATGTTTTAAATGAGCGAGAGAGAAAATTTGAACCATCCCGAATCTATCTTGCCAACGCTTTGTATTCACCATCCTATGTGAGCACAATTTATGCCCTGGGCTACTATGATTTAATTCCGGAAAAGGTGGTTGATGTTACCTCAGTTACTACCAAAAAGACCGCAAAATTTACCAATCCCTTTGGCACCTTTATTTATCAGCATTTAAAAACCAGTTTATTTTTTGGCTTCAAAGCGATTGAAGATGAAAATGGCTTTCCGGTTTTTATTGCTGAGCCAGAAAAGGCGGTGCTTGATTTTATTTACTTAAATTTAGATGATTTTAAAAGCAAAGATGAAGATATCTTCAGTCTTTCTTATCGGTTTCAAAATTTAGACAGGTTAAGGAAAAGAAAACTTATTGATTTTGCCAAAAAATTCGAAGATAAGGAAGTGCTTGAAGTAGTGGAAAATTTTTTAAGTTTTATGAAAAAAGAAAGATAATTTTATGCTTGATCTAATAAAGCAAAGTATGGCAGGCATTACCGATGGTGAAATGAAGGTTCACCTAACCAGAGAATTTCTGCAATTACTTATGTTAAAGATTATTTACGATAAGGATTATTTTAAGAACCTTGCTTTTGTTGGTGGGACAGCATTGAGGGTTCTTTATGGCTTAAGGAGGTTTTCTGAAGACCTTGATTTTTCCCTGATTAATAAAGAAGGCTATAAATTTGATCGTTTTTTGGAAAAAATTACTTATGAATTAGAGAAATATGGTCTTTCGGTAGAGATTAAAAAAGGTGAAAAAGAACCTATCCAATCCGCTCTGGTTAAATTTAAAGATGTTTTGTATCTTTTAGGAATATCCCGGCAAAAAGGGCAAAGGCTTTCTATTAGACTGGAAATAGATACAAATCCACCTCAGGGCTGGAATACCGAGCTTTCTTTGGTAAGCAAGCATTTTGTTTTTACCGTCTTACATTTTGATATCCCTTCTCTTTATGCCACAAAGATTCACGCCTGCTTTTTCAGAAAATACCTGAAAGGGAGGGACTTTTATGACCTCATCTGGTATTTTGGGAAAAAGGCAGTCCCTAATTTTAAGCTTCTCAATAATGCCATAGAGCAGACCGAGAAAAAGAAGATGGATTTAAATGCAAAAAATTTTAACCAGTTTTTAAAAGAAAGGTTAGCAGGGATTGATTTTACCAAGGCAAGGAAAGATGTGGAGAGATTTATCGAGGATAAAAGCGAGCTTAAGCTATTGGAAAGGGATATGATTTTGAAACTTCTAAATAAGGAATCTCTGAGTTGATGGGTTGTAGAAAGTTTATGAGTTGAGTAATTATTTAATTAATAAAAAAATGATACCACAGCTAATAGTTAATGGAATTATCGCCGGGAGCATTTATGCTCTCATTGCTATTGGTTTTATTGTTATCTACCGGACGGTTAAATTTTTCCATCTTGCCCATGGGGTGGTTTATACCGCAGGAGCTTATGCTGCCTATACTTTATTTATTTCCCTCCATCTAAATTTTATCCTTTCTTTTCTTCTCTCCGTAACCATTGCGGCTATTCTTGGTGTTGGGATTGATAGATTTGTCTATTACCCGCTCCGAAAACAGAATGTCTCTAACCTGATTTTCCTTCTGGCCTCATTTGGGGTCTTTATCTTCCTTCAAAACCTGATTCAACTTATCTATGGAGCCCAGATCCTTACCATAAGGACTGGTCCAGTAAAAGAAGGCCATCATTTTCTTGGAGCAGTGATTACTGATGTGCAGATATTGATTTTAGTGGTGAGCTTATTGAGTTTAATAAGTTTATGGGTTTTTATCCAAAAGACAAAACTTGGTAAAGCCATGAGGGCGGTTTCCGATGACCCTTTAGCTGCCAATGTAGTGGGAATCAATCCGGAAAGAATAATCATCATCTCGTTTGCCCTGGGTTCTCTTTTGGCCGGAGTGGCTGGTATCTTAATTTCTTTAGAGACCAATTTAGAGCCAACCATGGGATTTATTCCTCTGCTTAAGGGGGTTATTGCCTCTATTATTGGTGGGATAGGCAGTATCCCGGGCTCTGTCTTAGGAGGATTTTTCTTGGGTTTGGTTGAAAACTTAGGTATCTGGAAGATTTCGGCTGGCTGGAAGGACTTAATTGCCTTTGTTATCCTAATCATCTTTCTTTTGTTTAAACCCAGAGGGTTTTTGGGAATAAAGACAGAAAAAGAAATCACCTAAGATTATGGAATACCTTCTTCACATCTTAGTTATCTCGGGAATTTATAGCATCCTGGCCTTAAGCCTTAATCTCATTATCGGCTTTACTGGACTTCCTGCCTTTGGTCATGCTGCCTTTTCTTGCGTGGGAGCCTATGTTTCTGCTCTTCTGGCCTTAAACTTTGGTATCTCTCCCTGGATAGGACTATTAATTGGAGCAGTGTTTGCCTCTTTATTAGGTCTTTTGATTGGTTATCCTTCAATTCGTCTAAAAGGTGATTATCTGGCTCTGACTACTTTAGGTTTTGGGGTGATTGTCTATTCTATTGCCAAAAACTGGGTATCTTTGACCAGAGGCCCAATGGGATTGCCGGGCATTCCGTCCTTCAGCCTCCTTGGTTTTTCTTTAGAACCAATCTGGGCCTATCTGATCCTCGTTCTATTCTTTCTTTTATTTTTGGGGTTACCCAGCTCGGTGGCTGCTCCTCTTAGACAGATGATCTATGGGTTGTTATTGGTTATTTTGATGCTCAAAAGACCCCAAGGGCTAATGGGCACCTACAAATTTAAATGAATATGGCTTTATTAGAAATAAAAAATCTTACCAAAGAATTTGATGGCTTAAAGGCCATTGATAATCTATCTTTTTCAATAGAAAAAGCCACAATCAATGCCCTAATCGGACCTAATGGAGCAGGAAAAACCACCCTGTTTAATCTTCTTTCTGGTTTTTTAGAACCCAAGGAAGGAGAGATATTCTTCAAAGAAAAAAGGATTACTTTCCTCTCTCCTCATGAGCGCGCTAAATTAGGTCTTTCTCGAACTTTTCAGAATATTAGACTCTTCTCTCAGATTACGGTTTTAGAAAACATGCTTTTAGCCACCAAATACCATAAAGGAGAAACCCTCTGGGCTGCTCTGACTCAAAATAGGATAATGAAAAATGAGGAAAAAGAAAATCGCGAGAAAGCCTTAAAATATCTGGGATTGGTCGGGCTTTTAGAAAAGAAAGATGAATTAGCGGAGAATCTTTCCCAGGGACAGCGAAGGCTCTTGGAACTGGCCCGGGCCTTTGCTACTGAAGCAGACCTATTTTTATTAGATGAACCAACCGCCGGAGTTTTTCCGGAGATGAAAACAAAGATCCTCGCTCTTTTGCAAAAACTTAAAGAGCAGGGGAAGACCATCCTTTTTATTGAACATGATCTAAAAACCGTTATGGGTATGGCAGAAAAGATTATTGCCTTAAATTATGGTCGAAAAATTGCGGAAGGAAAACCAGAAAAAATAAAAAATGATGAAAAAGTCATCGAAGCCTACCTCGGAAGAAAATAGCCCTCTTCTTGAGGTAAAAAATATATTTGCCCATTATAAATTGGTTGAGGCCCTAAAAGGGGTCTCCCTTAAAGTTAACCCGGGAGAAATAGTTGCTTTGATTGGCCCAAATGGGGCAGGAAAATCCACTACCTTAAAGGCTATTTGTGGATTGCTTAAGCCTACTTCAGGCCAAATTATCTTTCAAGGAGAGATGATCAATGGTTTAGCTCCTTATGAATTGGTAGAAAGAGGGCTTTCTTTGGTTCCTGAGGGGAGAAGAGTTTTTAGCACCATGACCGTTTTGGAAAACCTGGAAATGGGAGCTTTTATTAGAAATGATAAGAAGACAATTGAAGAAAATATTAACCAGGTCTTTAGATTGTTTCCGGTCTTAAGGGAGAGGCAAAAGCAAAGAGCCGGCACCCTTTCTACTGGCGAACAGCAGATGCTTGCAATTGGCCGGGCCTTGATGCTTAAGCCTAAACTTCTTCTTTTAGATGAACCTTCTTTAGGGCTTTCTCCTAATTATGTGGAGATAGTCTTTAAAAAGATAAAAGAAATTAACCGAGAAGGGACCACTATCTTGCTGGTGGAACAAAATGCCAGAAAGGCTTTGGAATATTCCCATCGTGGCTATGTCTTTAGCATTGGCCAGATCTTTTTAGAAGATAAAGCCGAAAATCTTCTTAAAAATGAGAAAATAAAAGAGAGCTTTTTGGGAGAAGAACCAAAAGTATGAAAGATCAGTAAATCAAAAAAATCATTTAGGAGGGGCTATAATCAAAAAGTGGGTATGGAGGAGATGGTAAGGTTGAAGGTTAGGGGGGGTTATTGATGGATGACAGTGATAAGGGAACTTCAAGTTAGGGGAGTAAGACTTGACAGACTTACTGTAGCGGATAGGAATTTAGCTCGGTATAGGAAGGGTTATCCTAAGGCAGTGGAGATACTTTTAAGGGATTGGGATCGGATGGTAGAGTTTTCTAAGAACCTAAAAAATAAAAAGCAGGATTTTATAGTATGGAAGAATATAAATTTAAGCCAATAGGTTATGTACAAACAAAAGCAGAATTAGTACCAAGACACTGGAATATTTCAGATTTAGAAGGAGAGATTATTATTAATCCGGAATATCAAAAAGGCATGAGAGACATTAAAGCGGGTGATAAAATTGTGGTAATATTTTGCTTCCATAAATCTCCGCCATTTACCTCGGATAAACTCATCCAGAAACCGCCGCATCGAGAAGAGGAACTGGGGGTTTTTAGCACTTGTTCACCGGTTAGGCCTAATCCAATCGGCCTTTCGATACTTGAAGTCATTGATATCTCAGGTAGTATAATCCAGGTGAAACGGCTTGATATGATGGATGGGACACCTGTTTTAGACCTTAAGCCTTATATCGCTTACTTTAATTCCACGGAGCAGAAAAATTAATTTTTTGTTGCCGGTTATTTTTACTTCCATTATTTTCGGGTAGATTTTTTTCTTGAGTTTTGGTATTACGAAAATAAAATAAGTAACAAAAATTTTGTGGCAGACCCTTGAATCATAGCAATGCCCATTTTAACCATCGGCTATTTTCAGCAAAAACTGTTTTTAAATTAAAAACCAGCGAGGGAAAAATATGCAAGTCCAATATATTGAGCGGGTGATAAATGTTGATTTTGATAATCAGCAGCAAGTCCCTTCATCATTTGTTTACGAAAAATGCCGATACCAGATTGTTAAGGTGATAAGTAAGGATAAAGGTAACCTCTCGCCGGATGACCTTAGCTTTGTTGTCCAGACAAATAACGCGGAAATCTATGTTCTCGATTTACATATCTGCAGCTGTCCTGCCGGGGGTAAGTTTTATAAATCTTTCTGGGTCTTGAGAGGGAAGGTCTTGCAAAATTTTCTGGTAGACCCTTTCACCTTTCCTCCCTCTTTTTAGGTTTAGACCGGAATAGTATCCCGATTAAAAAGGTTACGATACTACCAAACATTATATACCAGGTAAAGGCAATTTTGGGAAGGGAAAGGAGGGGTAATCCCCAAAAACTGAGGATAGTATTTGCGGTGCCACTGAGCAAAAGTACCGTAATAAACCCACTGCTCATAGCAATAATATTTCCGGCATTGCTTCCCCGGGTGCGGGTAAGCATTCCGAGAAGAAACACTCCCAAAAGAGGACCATAGGTATAGCCGATGACTCCTAATGCCATAGGGATGATGGTTTTTTCCGGATTACGGAGAACTTGATGGGCGGCAACAATTGCTACTAAAACCAAAAGGAAAGCAAAAATACTGGTAAATATGCGGGTAACTAACACATAGTGGGATTCAGGTCCACTTTTTTTAACATAGGGAATGTAAAAGTCTTTTACTGCACTGGTAGCCAGCGCATTAAGGGCAGCGCTAAGTGAGCCCATTGCCGACGCAAACACTCCGGCGATAATAAGGCCGCGAATACCTTTGGGCATATAGTTAATGATGAAGTAAGCAAAAATTTCATTGGGTGCATTCGGTAAATTTTGATCCGGAATTACGCGGAAAAAGGCAAAAAGAAAGATTCCAATAAGGACAAAGGTAAGTGCGATGGGAATGTCCGCCACCCCGGACAAAATAAGAGAAAGTCGGCTTCGCCGATAGTTAGGAGCAGTAAGCATCCTTTGAACCATATCCTGATCGGTGCCATGGGTGGCTAAGGTGAGAAAAGTAGCTCCGAATAAGGCTGCCCAGATGGTATATTCCTGTTGAAATATTCCTAATAGGGAAAGGGTAAAGTCCTGATCAGAATTTATCCCGGTATCAAAAACTTTAAATTGGGAAAAATTATTAGTTCCCGTTTTTATTCCTTCCCATCCTCCGGGGATAATGAAAGTTATGGCTATCAGTGATACCAGTCCTCCCCCTAACATAATCACTGCCTGAATCAGATCAGTCCAGATTACTGCTTTTATACCACCAGTTATGGTATATACCGTGGTAGCTAAAGTGATAATAAGAATCGCCACTACATACTGGTGGAAGGAAGGAGAAAATCCGGTAAGAAATTTCCAGGCAACTACCAATATTACCGAGGCAATATAGATTCGCACTCCGCTGGCCAGAGCACGGGTTAAAAGAAAAATAAAGCTTCCCATTATCCGGGTAATTTTACCAAAACGGATTTCTAAAAACTCATAGACCGTATAAACATTATACTGGTAATAAGGTTTGATAAAGAGCCAGGCAATCAATATGCGGGCTAAAATTGTTCCCAGCGTCAGTTGTACATAGAGGATATTTTGGGTGCGGTATCCTTCTGCCGGCGCACCAAGAAAAGTAGCAGCGCTGGTCTCGGCGGCAATGATTGAACCTAATACTGCCCACCAGGGCATCCGGCGGCCACCGAGAACGAATTCATTTAAACTTGATCCCTGACGACTAGCTCGAATGCCAATAAATATTATACCCACGAAGTAAATGAGAATAATGATAAGGTCATAGGCATATTTTTTCATATTCGCGATTAAGCAATGGAATTATCGTTTATAATCTGTTTCCCTATATAAATTTAGAATTTCCAATAAAGCTTTGTTCCATCCTTCTGGTCCCACTCCCGGAGCGTAAATTAAATGGGGAAGAGGGGGAATTTTCCTATCATAAGTCTTATCCGGTTTTTGAACCAGGATGGGAATATCTACTACTTGGAGCATAGGGAGGTCATTGGGACTATCACCTATTCCGATTGATCTTAAATTGGGATAGCTATTTTTATAGCCTTTTATGACCATACTTACTGCCTTGCCCTTATCGTTTCCCCCCATAAGGTGAAAAAATCGACCTCCTTCGGTTAAGTTTAATTTGAATTTTTGAATGAGAGCTTTTAAATCTTCTTTTTCATCCGGGTTCCCTTTAAAAATAAAAGGTTCAGAATATTCTCGTTTTTGGGCTAAAAGAGCTTGCTCAAGCGGTAGCCCGGTCAATTCTATAACCTCGGCTATATTCATTTCCGAGATTCCCCGAATTTTTTCCCCTAAAGATCTTTTTAAGTTTTTAAAATTCATTAGCAAAACCGGGTGCGGCGTCCCCAGTTCAATTGTGAAATAATGATCAATTTTTCGCAACGGGTATAAATTAGGGAGGGTTTCGGGACGAGGATAAAAGATTGCGCCCCCATTTTCACTGATAAATGGATAATGGTTTTTCAATTTTTTTCGCCAAAATTCAATTTCGGCTCGAGTTTTGCTCGTGCAGATAATCAAGGGAATTCCCTGCTGGTTAATTTTTTCTAATGCCTCCCGGGCAGGATCGAAAGAGTAGTAATAATGGTCTAAAAGGGTGCCATCAAGGTCAGTAAAAATAATAAAGTTTGGCGGGGTGCCCGAACGGATCAAAACCATAATATTTTCCTAATTGGTTAAATT
>Ga0272448_1004115_pt1 | contig 16781 bp, 8 predicted proteins | sample YNPCB0191_FD_202220 | JGI IMG/M metagenome (GOLD analysis project Ga0272448, IMG submission 202220) | Hot spring sediment microbial communities from Yellowstone National Park, WY, United States - YNP-CB-019-1 | ecosystem: Environmental > Aquatic > Thermal springs > Hot (42-90C) > Sediment...
ACAAAACCTGAGCCAGCTCAGCCGCGGTTTTAAACCTCATCCTATCTACCGGCAGACTCTTTTCCACGGCGATGAACGGCTGTCCGCGGTAGAAGCCAGACAGGCTCTCAAATTTTTCTGGACCTTCAAGCTTGAACGTCTTAATGCCCTGCTCTTCCAGGAAGGTAAGCAAGTTGACCACCGAGCCGGTGCCCAGGTCCCATCGCTGCCGCAGCTCTTCGGCGGCCTTTTCCGCACTGGCTTCATCTTTAATTTTCTCTTGCAGCGCTGGGTTAAACACTTTTTCCTGACGCAGAAGCCTTTCCAGCCAGAGGTAGTTTTTCATTTTTTCAGCGAGCGTTACCTTCAGAGCCAGGACCTGCTTTTTGAGCAGACGCGGTTCGGGCCGGAGCTCAACTTCCTCTTCCAGCGAGTAATCTGCCCAGGCCTGTTGCAGTCGAAAGGCGCCGGCGGCTGGAGTTTGGGGCAATTCATTCAGAGCTGTGGAACAAGCATAAAGGCTGATGTCATTTAGCCTGGATTCACTCTTTTCTATCAAGACAGGGCCTGCTTTCTTGGGCCGGAAGGCCTTGACCAGTTCCCTGAATTCTTCTGGTCCCTCGGGAATTTCCTCCGGAATGTCAGGCGAAGGAGGGATCTCGAGGACCTGGAGGAGGTGTTCCAGAACCTCGGGGGATGGGCTGCTCAGGCCTTTTTCGTACTTGGCGATGGCCTGTCTGGTAACTATTCCCCCGAGCTTTTGAGCCAGGTCCTCGAGGCTAAGGCCGGCCTTTAAACGGGCTGCTCTCAACCTTATGGGGAAGGTTGGGTCTAACCCGGGTTTCTCGCTGGTGGGTGTCATTTTCCCTTCTATCGGTTTACAATATAAGCTATTTTATGCCATTTGTCAACTACTTTTTAAAAAATTTTTTTAATTTTTTTGTGCTTAATTTCCCCCGCTTGGCCAAACTTTCCCTTCTTACCCAATTTTGAAAAAATGGGGACACCTTCTATATTTCCTATTTTTTTTATGCTTCAAAATCGATTTCCTTTTTTCTACTTTTTTCTACATAACTATCTGTTTTCCCTGCTTTTCGTAAATAGACAAGCGCCGTATCTCCTCCGCGAATGTTCTGGAGAGAGGACCAACCGTGAGATCAGGCTCAGACGCCGTGTGTTAGGAGCGTTCCCATCTGTAAATCCGTATCTCAGGCTTATTACCGCGTATCTCATGGAGTACACGGACGACTGGGCCAATGAGCATGCGAGAAGCTATGGGCTGTGTGGAGTGAGCCCCTGGCTCGGCAAGCTGACTTGGCATAAAAATGGAGAGATTATGATGGCCAGACCGCGAACAAAACTTGACATGGCCTGAACCATGGCGTTGAATTTATTTATCCTCTCTGCTAAATCAGCTATTTGCTATGTAGCGCTGTCAGCGCCTCTTTCAAGCCCGGTATCTGTTCAGCACCCTGCGGCACAGTAATGCTCGAGCCTTTTAAATCCTCGCCGATTTCCTGCGCCCTGCCGCCCAGGTATTTAGCCAGGAAAAGCTCCGTCACCGTGTAGAACGACAGCATGTTTTCCGGTCTGGCAAAGCCGTGGCCCTCATCAGGATAAAGCAAGTAAGTCACCGGTATGTTTTTCCCCTGCATGGCCTTAACAATCTGGTCCGACTCAGCCTGCTTGACCCGCGGGTCGTTGGCTCCCTGTCCAATGAGCAGAGGCTTTTTAATCCTGTCCACGTGAGTAAGCGGCGAGCGCTCTTCCAGCAGCTTGCGGCCCTCTTCTGTTCTGGGGTCACCAACGCGGGTGGCAAACATCTCAAACTGGGGCTTCCAGTAGGGCGGGATGGTCTCCAGCAGCGTTCTCAGGTTAGACGGTCCAACCACATCCACACCGCAGGCAAAAACATCGGGCGTAAAGGTCAGGCCCACCAGCGTGGCATAACCACCGTAGCTTCCACCAATGATGGCCACTTTGTTTTTATCGGCAATCTTGTTCTCCACCGCCCAGTTGACGGCGTCAATCAGGTCATCATGCATCTTGCCAGCCCATTCCAGGTTGCCGGCGTTGATGAATTTTTTGCCGAAGCCAGTTGAGCCGCGGAAATTAACGCTGAGCACGGCATAACCGCGGTTGGCCAGCCACTGGTGGACGGAATTCAAGCCCCAGGAATCGCGGCCCCAGGGCCCGCCGTGAACGAAAAGTACCATAGGCAGCGGTCTGGTCGGCCGGCCATCGTGGTCCGGGTCTTCCCAGTAAGGCAGAGTCAGGTAGCTGACCAGCTCCAGTCCATCGCGCGACTTGATGACCACCGGATGCATCTTGGAAAGCTTCACGCCTTCCAGCTCCTTCCGGTTGGTGAACATAAACCTGGCCTGCCTGCTCGAGCGGTCGTAAAGATAAAAGCGCACGGGGCCATCATCAACCAGGTAGGACACGGCCCAGACTTTATCGTCCAGGGTGCGGCTGATAACGTTGACGTCTCCGTCGCAAACCGTTTTGAGGTAATCCAGGTCCTGCTTTACCGAATCGTCCAGCACGGTCCATTCGGTGCGCAGGTATTCCACGGCCACGGCTTCCACTTTCTTTTCCACCGGATGCATCATGATGCGGCTGACGTCGGCTTTCGGGTGTTCAAAGATTAGTTTTTTCTCGCCTGTCTTTAAATCCACCGAGACCAGGGCGGCGGTGTCGCGGCCGCGGCTGTCTATCATGTAAAGTACGTTTCCTGTTTTATCAAAGCCCACGGGGCTGGTGGTCATCATATCTTCCATCGGCACCTGGTCAAACGGCTTCCAGCCGCCCTTGCCGTCCGGGCTGAGGAAGACCAGTCCGCCGTCAGGAGTCATCTGGGCAGCGAAGCGGACGTTGTAGTCGTCGTCGGTCTGAAAGCCGAGGAAACCGTCGTTTTTCTGGACGAGCTTCAGGTCGCCGGTCAGGATGTTAAGCCGGTAGAGGTCATGAAACTGCGGGTTGCGGTTGTTGAGGCCGATGAGGATTTCGCCGGGGAACTTGTGGCTTACTTCCTGAATCTGAGCCTGGGGGCGCAGCGGCTTGCCGTTGGGCAGGAGGATTGGTTTTCCGTCGGGCCCGGGGATTTCTTCAAAGGGCGTGAGATTTCTGTCTTCTTTGGTGCTGATGTCCACCGCGTGCACCTGCCAGTTTTCGTCGCCGCCGAGGTCCTGCAGGTAGAGGATGTGCTGGTTGGTGTAAGCCCAGAAGTAGGTGCGGATGCCGCGGCCGGTGTCTCTGGTGACCGGCTCAGCTTTTTCTGGAGCCTCGGCCGGTGCCACCCAGACGTTGAGCACGTTGTTGACCGGTGCCAGGTAGCTGATGTACCGGCCGTCGGGGCTGATTTGCAGCGAGGTTTTATCCGGGTTGCCAAAAAGAACCCGCCGCGGGATTAACGGTGCACCTTCCTTAGCTTTTGTGGCTTTGCAGCTCATAACAGACATTATAGCCATCAGAGCCACCAGGACAAAAATGATTTGCTTGCGCATCCCATGCCTCCTTTTGGTTTTAGTTTTGTTTGGCGCTAATGTTAACGGAATTTTGTTTGCGTCCATTTAATTATCTTGTTAATTATCTGGGTCTGTTTAGCTAAATCTTACCTTTATTGGGTACGATAAGCAACGGAAAAAGGTTCAAGAAAAAGAGAAAAAATGGCAATAAATGGGGAAAAAAATGATGGGCAAAAATGGAGACACCTTCTATATTTCTATTTTTTAACGCTTGAAAATTTATTTCCTTTTATCTACGTAAATACTGTTTTTGCAGCGTTCCGTAAATAGACAATCGCCGTATCTTCTCCACGAATGTTCTGGAGAGAACCAACCGGGAGATAAGAAGGAGGAGCAGAGTGGTTGGAGTGTTTCCTTCTATTGAACCCTATCTTAGACTGGCCACTTCGTATCTCATCAAATATACTGAGGGCTGGGCTAATGAGAATGCCTAAAGCTGATAAGCTGGGACCACTGTTAGAGCAAGAGCTGGCTTAGGGAGCTAATTGAGGCCTGAAAATGGAGAAATTACGATGGCCAAACTGCGAACAAAACTTAACCTGGCCGATGCTGGCTTAGAGAACTAACTGAGGGGCATAAATTGCGTTGTTACAATGGCCAAATCGCTAAAGAAATTTGACATCCCCGTCTCATTGCTCTTTTATATATTCTGAGATTTAATATTTTCAATCAATTCTTTAAGAGCTTCTTTAAATGCTGTTTTTGTAATCTTAAGGTCACCTGCGGAGTCTCTGACTACTACATGAAAAGGAAACCCTTCTTTACATTGTAGTAATGGTATCAAATTACTGAATTCTCCAACCCCTTTAATACTATGAGGTATGGGACCAACAATAATTCCGTTGTACTTAGAATTATACCTTAGTTTTTCAACATCATAGCTTTTTATTTTATCCCAATCATTTATTATGTCTATATTCTTGCTTGGAATGCCATATTCTCTTTTTGCGATGCCAAAAATTTCATTTGTAGGTATTTGAATATCGCCTAATATTAATATTTTAATATTTTTGCAACTTACTTCTTCGGGTGTAGTTAACTCAGGAGTAGTCTTTCTTATCTCATCTACAATTTGTCTTGAAAATTCTTCATTAATGCTAGCAATTTTATTTTTTATGTTATTTATTTCTTCTTGAGTAGTAATCTTTATTTCTTTAATATCTTTATAAAGTTTGCTAATTATAAAGATCAAATATCTATTTTCTAATTTGTTCGATTCAGTTAAGCTCTCTTCGCCTAAGCTAATTAGCTCATCTGTAATTCTTTCTATTTCATCAGAAAAATTAGTTGGATCATTTTGAAGAATATTAAAACAATCTAAATAAAATTTAATTTTATCTCCTACATTATAATTATTATTTTTTAACTGGCCATAACATTTATATAGGAAGGATCTAATTATAGAAATCTCATAATCAAGCAATTCTCTTTTTCCATCGTACATTAATATCTTTTCAAAAAATGATTCTGGGTATCTAAGGTACATGTCAAGATAAATATTAATATGGACGTTAGCCTTTAATTTTTTAATCCATTCTGGAGATTCTTCAAAATAATCTTGGATAATTGTAAGGCAATTATTGGCTTTTTTATAATCGGAATATTTAAGATATAATCCCGCAAGAATCTTTAACGCATCTATAAATTGTTCTTTTGCATTATTAATATTAAGCCCTTTTTGGTTGCTGATTTCAAGATATTCTATTATTGTCTTATCATATTCGCCGTCTGAATTTATCTTATCTAATAGTTTCGCGGCATTATAATATTCCTCCCATTTAACCTCAGCTTTTTGTTTCAAGCTTAAACAATAGTTTAGTATATTATCTGTTACTTCTTCTTTACTCAAAGCTTCTTTTATTTCTGATAGTTTATTCATTTTCATTTATTTTAAGACATTAAATTTAATAATCTTAATATAATATCCTTGGCCAGTTCTTTATTTCTATCAAAGGATAAAGAAAATAACTTATCCAAAATATTTGTTTCTCCATTCTTTAAGTTTTTAACTAAAAGGTCTAACTTTTCCTGATTCATAGACAACTGTATATTTTTTAAATCGATTTTTATTTTTTGCCCATTAGACTTTACTTCAATTAATCTATTATATTTTGCGATGCGCTGATTTACAATAAGTTCCGCATTCTCTTCCCATTTAAGTTGCGCTTGCTCAGTTGAAATCAGAAAATAATCTTGAAATTCAATAAAATCAAAATATAGACCTGTTTTCTTAATTAACTCACAAAATAATTTCTCCATCTCGACGATAATCTTTTTTTGGTCATATTCATTCTTAATCTTATTTGATATTAAATTAGTAACTTTATTAATCCTGACCAAAGGAATGTTTACTTCACCAATCCTGATATTTAGCCCGAACCCATCCACTGTTTCAACGTTAGCTTTATATTTATCATCTTCATAATCATAAAAGGGCCAAATTTCTGGAACATATTTTGATATTAAAATATCTGTTAATATTATTTTATTCAAATATTTTCTTTTTTCCTTATCAAACATATTATTGAATCCATTTGAGATGGCTTTATATATGTTATATATTTCGTAAGCGACACTTTCGTTGTTATCTACAGCCTCTCTTTCTTTTAAATAATCAATTAGACCTTTAATTGAATTCATTTGATTAGGCATATTTTCTCTTATTTCAGAATACTTTTTTCTGTTGGAAATGGCGCTATTTATTTCATCTAGGTATTTAAAATATAGTTCTCTTATATTATCAAATATACTCCATTTATCGCTTATTGCTTTTTCAGGATTAAGCACATCTAAAATATAATTTTCTAAATCTTCCTTAAGATACTTAACTAGATCTTTTTTATCTTTTTGATCCTTTACTGAATTGTTTAATAAATATTTGGATATAACCATAAAAATATACTTGTCAATTAAATTCTCAATATCGCTTATATTAGCAGTAATACTCTGAAATATATTTACTTCATCTTTCTTGGGGGAGATTAAATATTTTAAATAATTTATTATTGATAATTCTTTAAAGGTAAAATTCTCGGGAATATATGCGTCTTCAATTAAATGTCTTTCTATTTTAAATTTATCATCATCCATAACTTTGGTTATTTCTTTTTGCAATATTTTATCAAATGTAGATTTTTTTCTTTTAGCTTCTTCGTCATCGAATATGAGTCTTAATTTTTCTCTATCTAAATGCCAGACCAAAAGATCGTTATTTGATGTTATTTTGCCTTCATTAAATAGCAAGAATATTAGACTTCTTATTTTATTTACCAATAACAAATGTTCCTTTGTATGAAAAATACTTTTTGTGGTTGTTTCAGCTAGTTTATTTAACTCTACTTCTCCATCGCCATGAAAATAATTTAAGCTTTCTTGCAAAAGATTCTCATTTACATATACATTTTTAAAGGCTGAAATAAATGCCAAAAAATGCTTTATTTCTTCATTTGATCTAAAAATTATTTTGCTCACTTTTGAAAATGGAAGGAAGCCTTCAAATATTGCGGCATAGTAGCTGCCTTTTAAAAAATCATACAAGCTTTTATTTTCGATTATGTTCATGTTTTTCTGCACTAATTTAACTGGTATTTTCTTTGCTTCCTTATCAGTAAATTCAATTTTAAGCATAATAGGATAAATATCTTGGTCATCTTTAAATAACGAGAACATACTCTCTTTTAATGGGGTTTTGAAAAGAATTAATGCTCCCGGGAGTAGTGAAGATATCGATTTTTCCTGAACAATCCCTTCAGCATTGTCAAGGCGATATTCAATCGGAAGAATGAGATAAGAAGAGAGATATCTTGCTAGTTCAAATTGATTTGTATAAATGAAAATACTCTCATCAAATAATCTATTTTCACTATTTGGCATTTTATCACCCCAATATAGATTAAATTATTAAAATTTCACAAATTCAACCAATGTTTTAGATTCTTTCAATTTCTTAATGACGAATGAACTGCTTTTTTCATTCTCATACGAAAAATATAAATGTTCTTTTGCCCTGGTAGCACATACATATAGCTGATTTAACAATATCTCATCAACATTATCAAATAATTCATCATCAATTTCAGGAATAAAAACTGTCTCAAATTCTAGGCCTTTTGCGCTCAAATAAGTCATAATTTTAATTCCGTCATCATCAAAATCCAAATTTTCACTATTTTTCTTATTATTCCACCCGAACGATTTATTAGAAATATAGTACTGAACAGATGCTTCTGAACATTTTTCCTTTAAGGTTTTATAGTATTTTTGAATTGTCTGACGGCAACTTTGTTTTGGTGGAATTAATACTCCTATATTCTTTTCAGGGTTATTATCAGCATAATTTGCGATAAAATCTGTAATTTCTTCAAATCCAGCCTTTATTACTTCTGGCAATTCGCCTTTTTTATATATTCTTGGACTTAGATCATGGGCATCTCCCGTATAAAATAATCTGCCAACTTTATAAATTTCCTCTGTATTTCTGTAATTTCTAGAAAGATGATACCTTCTATCTTCAGCCCTGAATATCTTCTGAATTTCCATAATTTTGGCTTTATTGTAACCACTTTTATAATCTTGATCATTGATCTGTTGATGATCATCAGCAAAAATGGAAGCATTCGTTGCCATGTTACTTAAAATTTTTAATAATGGTTCTGGAAAATCTTGTGCTTCATCTATAATTAGATGATCAAACTTATCTTTCAATAAAATTATTTCGTTTTTAAATATTGTCTCCCAATCCGGGCAATATGGTCTGATTTCAGGCACACTCGCCCCTGTCCGTTCCTTATAATAATGATAAAACCAACTGTGCCAGGTTTTAACCTTAGACACATCATCTAGACCTAAATCCCTTAAAGCCTTTTCTAGATATCTATGAAGAGTTTTGTTATAAACAAGAAAAGTGATATTTAAATCTTTATATTTATTCCTTAATTGAGCTGCTCTATATAAGGCAAGTATTGTTTTCCCGCTGCCTGGGCCACCCGTAATCAAATAAGTTCTTTCCAATGGTAAATTTAGAATTTCTATTTGTTCATCTCTGCTTAATTCTTCAAGTCTAGGCAACCGAATACCCATTTTGCCTCCTCAAAATATAAATTAATTAAGATGCCTTAAGTTTGTTTTTTTTATTATTTATTTAGCTTAAGTGCATCACCCCTAAAGATGATTTAACAGGTGATTTTTTTTAATGCCAAAGGGGCACAAATTATAAACACTAAAATGCTCCTCAAAAATTGGGTAGGACAATAAGGTGAAGAAAAAATAAGGCCACCTTCTATATTTCCATTTTTTCATACTTCAAAATATATTTTTTTATATCTACGCAACTATCTTTTTTTCTTGCTGGTCGTAAATAGACAAGTGCCTTATCTCCTCCATGAATTTTCTGGAGAGAACCAACCGGAAGATAAGAAGGAGGAGCAGGGTGGTTGGATTGTTTCCATCTGTAAGTCCATATCTCAAGTTTATTATCTCGCATCTCGTAGAGTACACAGGGGACGGGGCTAATGAGAATTCCTATATCAAAGCTGATAAGCTGGGGCCACGGTTAGTGCAAGAGCTGACCCAGGCGGCTAATTAGGAGCTAAAGGTGGAGTGTTTACGATGGCTAAATCGCGAACAAAACTTGACATGGCCGTATATTTTGGACACACAGCCAGCAAAAAGTTTGTTGAGCTGGGTAATTTAAATGGTTAAAATAGTAAGACAGGCAGGCCAAAAATGCACCTTAATCAAGCCTCTTTTTTGTCCAAAAAATGGGGAGCACCTTTTGAAGCAAGTGGTGATGATATCCGTTATGAATACAGCCCCAGGCCATTTGTCGAGAAAAGAGTTCGTCTCAGCTCGGTTATCGGCAAAGAAAGAGCAGCCAGTGTCGCTCATATGATAAGAGGAGTTAAAGGTTTTGCTGGTGGCCGTTTCTATGTGAATGAATTCCGGGCAATTTTTGCTCCGGTAAATAGGGCTGACGGGCTCAAATACATTTATATCGGTCAGCTAGACCTCAATGATTGGTTCCCTAAGCAGTGACTTGAGTTAATTATTGCTCTAAAATAAACATATTACTTGAAATTTTTTAGAATTTTTTCTAAATAGGGTTAATAGGATTAAAAGGTTTTTCGATGAATGTGGGAACTATTGTAAAATGCCGCGACCGGGAATGGGTCCTTCTGCCATCTGACAATCCAGATGTTTATCTTCTCCGGCCTCTGGCTGGTTCGCCGGATGAAGTTGTCGCCATCCATAAACAACTTACAAATTTAATTGGCTATGATATTCCTTCTGAGCGAGTAACTCCAGCCTCCTTCCCCTTGCCCAATCCCGATGATGTGAAGGATGCCAGAAGTTGCTACCTTTTCTGGCAAGCGACTAGGCTCTCTTTGCGAGAAGGAGCAGCACCTTTCCGTTCATTGGGCAGAATTTCAATACGTCCAAGAATATATCAATTTGTTCCGCTTTTAATGGCTCTGCGCCTTGACCCCATAAGAGTTTTTATCGCTGATGACGTCGGAGTCGGCAAAACAATAGAAGCTCTGCTTGTAGCCAGAGAATTATGGGATCGTGGTGAAATAAAGAGTTTTAGCGTTCTATGCCCACCTTATCTGTGCGAACAATGGGAAAAAGAAATAAAAGAAAAGTTCAACCTTGAACCCACTGTAATCAGGTCCGGAACTATTTCCCAGCTTGAAAAGAAGGTCCCTCCCGGCAAAACTATTTATCAGCAATTTCCAATCCAGGTTATAAGCATAGATTGGGTCAAAAATGATAAGAATAAGCATCAATTTTTACAATTCTGTCCTGAACTCGTAATAGTTGATGAGGTCCACGGAGCTGCTGAGGCAGCTAATAACATGAACCAGCAACAGCGACACGAGCTGCTCAAAGAAATTGCCCTTAAAACTCCGCCAAGGCATATGATTTTTCTTACTGCTACGCCTCATAGCGGCATCCCTGAGGCTTTCAAGTCTCTTCTTACATTACTTAATCCGGAATTCAATGATATTAACCTTAGTGGATTATCTGAGAGGGAAAGAGAAAAGCTCGCCAGGCATTTTGTCCAGCGAACCAGAAAAGATATTGAAAAATCATGGGAAGAGGCCGAAAGAATCTTTCCAGAAAGAGTTACTAGCGACGAGACTTATGAACTCTCACCAGAATATCTTGAGCTTTTCAAGAAAACTTATGATTTCTGTTTTGAAATTGTATCCTCTGCTGAAGGTCTTACAGAAACAAAACAACGTATGCGGTATTGGGGGGCTTTAGCCCTCTTGAGATGTGTGATGTCCAGCCCAAAGGCAGCCGAGGCGGCTTTTAGCGCTCGCCTTAAAAGAGATGATTTGAATGAGGAAGGCGGTTATTATGAGAGATTTGTCTACGAGCCAACCGCCGAATCACCAGACGACGAGAATCCCTTGCCACCAATAGAAGACGCCGAAGGAACCTTAAACGATAGTGAAAAAAGTAAATTAGTTAAACTTAGAAAACTGGCCTATGAAATCTTAAACACCGGAAAAGATAAAAAGTTATCCAGATGTATCGAAATTGTTAAAGACCTTCTAAAAGAAAAATATAATCCAATCATTTGGTGCCGGTATGTCGCTACAGCCGAATACTTAGGTGAGCATCTCAAAAATATTTTAGGCGATAAAATTCAAGTAGTCACGCTTCATGGAAGAATTCCTGATGATGAAAGAAAAGCCAAAATCGACGACATAAGCTTTGATGAACCTCGCGTGTTGGTCGCTACTGATTGTCTTTCAGAAGGCGTTAATCTTCAGGAAAAATTTACGGCTGTTATACATTATGACCTGCCCTGGAATCCAAACCGGCTGGAACAAAGAGAAGGGCGGGTAGACCGTTACGGACAAAAAGACCCTAAAGTCAAGGCTGTAAGATTTTACGGTAAAAACAACCCTGTTGACGGAGCTATTATTCAAGTCCTTTTAGATAAAGCCAAAGAAATTAGAAAAACTCTCGGAACCTACGTCCCGGTGCCCGAAGAAAATGAAAGTTTAATGGAGGCTCTGATTAATGCTCTTTTCTTTAAGAGAAGAATGACTGCTGCCATTGAACAGTTAGAACTCGGCCTTGATATTCCTGAAGTTATTGAATTTCAGAAGAAATGGGAAATTGATTCAAGAAGAGAACAAGAAAATAGAACTCGCTTTGCCCAGAAAGCAATAAAATTAGAAGAAGTTAAAAGAGAACTGGAACTAACAGATTCAGTTCTGGGTGACCCGGAGACTGTTAAATCTTTTGTTCTATCTATGTTAGAAAAAATTGGCATCCAGTTCATTAAAAATGACCAGGTTTATTCATTAAATCTTATTTCTGCCGATCAAAACAATATTCCAGAGTTAATAAAAAGAAATCTACCCAGGTCCAAAAGCAAATACTGGAAAATAAGCTTTATCTCCCCAACTCCAGCGGGAGCCGAATACATAGGCCGGAATCATCCTTTTGTCAGCGCCCTGGCTCAGTATGCTATGGAAGAAGCTCTGCGCTCCTCCCCTGATTCCGAGCAAAACCACAAACTGGTTTCTCGCTGCGGAGCTATCAGGACAAGCTGGGTTAACCGGTTAACAACTTTATTACTTCTTCGGATCAGATACCTTATTAAAATCCCTGAAAAGGATCCTCTACTTGCAGAAGAGGTGCAGGTTGCCGGATATTACAAGGCTCAAGGCGGAAAGATTGAATGGCTGACCAAAGAAGAAGCTCTTTCTTTGCTGGAGAAAGCTGCCCCGGCTGAAAATATCCCCCTGGGTGAAAAGAAAGAGCTAATATTTATTGCCCTAGATGATCTGAGAAATTGGTCTGCTGAGTCTGCGAACTGGGGTAAAAACGACCCTATTACTGAAGACATTCTTAACCAGATAAATAACCGAGCCTTAGAATTAAAAGATAGTCAGAAACGTATCAGGCTGGCAGTGCATCTTAAGGTCAGAGATTTAAACGTTGAGCCTCAACTGCCGCCTGACCTGCTCGGAATCTTAGTGTTGCAACCGGTGGTAAAAAGATGAAGGTCTTCCCAGGCATTAAAATTGAAGGTGGACTGTTCAGCCCGGATATACTGGAAAAAATAGCCCGGGCTGATATTGAAGGACAAAGACCAGTTGATTTCGGTCTTAAACTAAACACCAATCTTCTGGACGAGATAGCATCGGTTTTTGCTGATGCCAGAAAATACTGGAGCGTATTTACTGAAAAAAGGCAGAAATGGGAGGAAGATGAAATCGGTACCTCTGAAACTCGGGACCTCTGGATGATTCCGTTCTTCCGTCTTCTCGGCTATAACTTAGAATATAACCGCAAAGCTTACATCATAGATGATCTATCTTTTGCCATATCTCACCGCGCCGGTTCTGAAGAAAATGCCCCACCGGTGCATATTGTCGGCGCCGGGCAAAACCTCGGTCAGGTAGCTGCCTCCGGTCGTCCGCGTTTATCGCCTCACGCCCTTGTTCAGGAATACTTAAACAGGTCAGACAATGTCTGGGGAATAGTCACCAACGGTCTTACCATAAGGCTCTTGCGGGATAGTACCTATATCAGGCGCCAATCCTACCTAGAATTTGACCTACAGACCATTATGGAGAACCAGTTATTCGAAGATTTTGCCATTTTATATCGCCTCCTGCATAGATCCCGACTACCCAAAACGTCTGAAGACGCCAGCCAGTGTATTCTTGAAAAATACCGTACTTATACAATTGAACAGGGCGGTCGGGTCCGCGAAAATCTGCGGGATGGAGTAACTGAATGCTTGAAAATTTTAGGTAATGGCTTCCTTAACCACCCTCATAATGAGGATTTAAGGAGACGTATAAGCTCTTCAGAAAACGAGAGATTCAGCAAACAAGATTTTTATCAGCAGCTTCTCCGCCTCGTATACCGCTTTCTTTTTCTTCTTGTCTCAGAAGAAAGAGGCCGAATCAGCTCTGACCCTGTTTATATCAACTATTATTCAATTAGCCGTTTGAGAAAGCTGGTTGATGATTATCGAGCTTATAACAATTATGATGACCTCTGGCAAAGTCTCAGAGTACTATGGAAAGTATTCGGAGATGAAAACTTAGCTAAATTATTAAAAGCCTCCCCCCTTAACGGCGATCTATTCAAAGAGACTTTTTTCGATAGCTGTACTATTTCTAACAGAAATTTACTGGAAGCCCTCTGGTATCTTTTTTATTATCGTGAAAACAACTCCAGCCCCCCCCTTAAAGTAAACTATTCTGCCCTCGACGTAGAAGAACTTGGCTCTGTCTATGAAAGCCTCCTTGAACTTGAACCTTTTATAGATATAAGCAATCCGCAAAGTCCTAAATTTGATTTTGGCTCCGGCACCCAGCGTAAATTAACCGGTTCTTATTATACTCCGGCAGAATTAGTAGCCGAACTGATTCATTCTGCCCTCGATCCGGTGATTGAAGAAAGATTAAAAAATCTAAAGACTAAAGAAGAAAAAGAAAATGCCATCTTATCAATAAAAGTTTGTGACCCGGCCTCGGGCTCCGGTCATTTCCTTCTCGCTGCTGCCCGCCGTCTGGGAAAAGAGCTGGCGAGAATAAGAACAGGCGAAGATGAGCCAGACCCGAAAGCTATTGGGGATGCTATCAGAGACGTGATATCACATTGCATTTATGGCATGGATAAAAATCCCCTGGCCGTTGAACTCTGCAGGGTTGCCCTGTGGATAGAAGCTCATTGCGAAGGAAAACCGCTCACCTTTCTCGACCACCATATTCGCTGTGGCGATTCGCTGGTTGGAGTTCTTGATCTTGAAACATTAAAAGCAGGTATCCCGGATGAAGCCTTTGAGCCCGCCCAAAATGATAACAAATTATGTGCCAGACAACAAAAACACAAAAATAAAAAAGAGAAATCTGGTGAGCCGTTCCTGTCTTTTGACGCTGAGAAAGAAATTCGCCAGGCATCTGAAGCTATTATACCAATAATTTCATCTTCTGATGATACGACAGATCAGGTAAGAAAAAAGGAAGAGAATTTCAAAAACTGGGAACAAAAAACCGAACCTGTAAGAAAAGCTTGTAACCTCTGGACTGCCGCTTTCTTTCAACAGTTTAAAGCCCCTGATTCTGTATACATCACTACGTCTGCTTTATATGAATATTTAGAAACAGGAACCACCAATAGACAAATTTTAGGTATATCTGAGAGTATTGCTAATGAGAATAAATTTTTCCACTGGCCAATAGAATTCCCAGAAGTTTTCGCCCAGGGCGGTTTTGATGTTGTTCTTTGCAATCCGCCATGGGAACGTATAAAGCTTCAGGAACAAGAATTTTTTTCAACTCGAGACTCTACTATTGCTAATGCCCCGAATTCCTTTGCCCGCAAGCGCCTTATAAGCGAACTGCCCAGATCAAATCCCGCCTTATGGCAGGAATATAATAAAGCCTTGCATACAGCCGATTCTTTAAGCCGCTTTTTACGCGGGAGCAACCAGTGTCCCCTTACTGCCAGAGGCGATATTAATACATATTCAATTTTCGCCGAGCGCATTAGATCTATCATAAGGCCACAAGGCAGGGCTGGCTTTATCGTACCAACGGGGATCGCCACTGATGCAAACAACCAGTTTTTCTTTTCCGACCTTATAGAAAAAGGCCAACTAGTTAGCCTGTTTGACTTCGATAACAGAGGAAATCTATTTCCCTCGGTGATATCATTAATGAAATTCTGCCTTATTACGCTCAGCGGAAAAGGCGAAACCAACCGTAAAATAATTTTTGCCTTCTTCTGTCATCGTGCTGAAGATATAAACGACAAACGCAAGCTTATTCGGTTTATGCCTCAGGATTTAGCAAGGTTTAACCCGAATACGCGTACTTTACCTGTATTTCGGACCAAACAGGACGCCGAAATTACTACAGCCATTTACCAGCAAGTTCCAGTACTTATCAATGAAAATTCTGGTGAAAACCCATGGGGCGTTCGGTTCATGCGCATGTTTGATATGTCCAATGACTCGCACCTGTTCCGCACCCGTGCACAATTAGAAGCCCAAGGTTTCCGCCTTAAGGGCAATGTATTTATTAAGGGAAATCCTGATTCACGATTAGCCATACGCTATCTACCACTTTACGAAGCAAAAATGATCTGGCAATATGACCATCGCTATGGCACTTATGAAGGCATAAGCGACCATTCTAACAAACAACTCCCAACACCAGATGAGCATCAGCACGCTGATCCCCACTTCATCATACAGCCCTGGTACTGGGTACCAGCCGAAGAAATGCAATACCGCCTTGGTGAATGGAAGCGCGGCTGGCTGATGGGATGGCGCGATGTGGCCAGAGCTACAGATGAACGCACTGCGATCTTCAGCTTGCTGTCCAGCGTGGGGGCAGGGAATAATCTGCCAATATTCTTATTCTCTGAAAAGACAAACGTGCTTGGTTGTTGTCTATTAGCAAATCTTAATGTCCAGATATTCGACTATGTGACACGCCAGAAAATTGCCGGTGCACATATGAATTTTTTCTTTGTAAGGCAACTCCCTCTCCTTTCCCCTTCTGTATACACAACACAATCTCTGCAATTTATCGTCTCCCGCGTCATGGAACTTGTCTATACGTCCTGGGACATAAAACCATTTGCCGATGATGTCTGGCAGGAAGCTGATGACTTATTAAAGAATGCTATTAAACATCAATGGGAAGAAAATCGCGCTGCCACCGGTGGTCACAAATGGATGCTTCCTGATTGGATTGAGGCTTACCCAGAAATCAACAAAGACCCTCAAAAAGGCATCCCTTTCCCTCCCTTCAAATGGGACGAAGAACGTCGTGCACATCTTAAAGCTGAGCTGGATGCCTATTATGCCAGGCTTTATGGGTTAACACGGAAACAGCTCCGCTACATTCTTGATCCGGCCGATCTGACTAAAAAAGAATTAGAAAATATCTTAGACCCATGGGAAGAAGTTCTAAATCCGCTCGACCCTGAGGGATACAAAAAACGGGTTGAACAGTCAGATTTCCCCGGAGAGACTTTCCGGGTACTAAAAGAAAAGGAAATCAGAGAATTTGGCGAATACAGAACGCGCCGGCTTATCCTTGAGGCTTGGAAAAAATTAACAGGTAATGAATAAAAATATAAGGAAATTCTATGAGCAACATATTTGAACTTCACAAGAAGGTTCTTAAAGATTATTCTGATTTTGTTCATTCTTTTTTGTTGATAGCAGACGATAGAGCCCGCGAATTCGTCAACCAGGCTCTGAAAGAAGAGGCAAAGCTCTGG
>Ga0272448_1004116_pt1 | contig 16781 bp, 12 predicted proteins | sample YNPCB0191_FD_202220 | JGI IMG/M metagenome (GOLD analysis project Ga0272448, IMG submission 202220) | Hot spring sediment microbial communities from Yellowstone National Park, WY, United States - YNP-CB-019-1 | ecosystem: Environmental > Aquatic > Thermal springs > Hot (42-90C) > Sediment...
GCTGCCGGTTCGACGATCCGCGCACTGCCGAAGACGACGATTGTCCCGCGAATCCCATGCTCTCGAAAGTAGAGTTCCGGCTTGAGCAATTCCAACTCGATGCGCGCCGCACGAAGCTCCGGCCGCGCAAGAAACTCGACATCCCTGTATGCCACCCGATAACTGGGCGAACCCAGAATTTTCGACAGGTTGGCGGCAACGTCAGTCAAGGGCGGGTACCTTGTTCAGGCAGGCCGAAGATTTTGTGAAGCCAAACGGAAAAAGCCGCTGCGACTTTCCCCTCTTCCAACCCTAATAGGCTATCACAACTGAATCGCCGGAGCAAGTATCGCCAAGCTTATCAGATAAGTTATCGCGCCGACGGTCAATAACATGCCGACCGGCGAACGAGGATGTGTCCAAAACCGCCGTAATGGCCATAAAATTGCAAGAAGCAAGGCGGTCGTCACGGCGGTTATCGTTGCCGCTTGCCAGCCGAGATACACACCCACGCAAAGCAAGCCGGCGGCTGCGGCGGGGACGGTACCGGCAGGGTCCTCGGCACTCGTTCGCGGATTGATTCGCTTCTGAAGAAGCGCGAGAAGCCATCCTGCCAGCCCGCCAAAAAACGCTCCGGCAACCAGCCCTGAAAGACTCTCCACAATGCTCACTAATCGCGTACTATAGATGGGCCAAAGCGTCGGCAAACGCAATTCCGGTTTCCAGAAGGGCAGCAATACGCCGATTGCCAGAACCGGGAAATACAGCTTTCGCGGCGCAGCACAACCATCCCATTCCATCAGACCTGCACAAAAAAGCGTACAGAGTAGCAGCAAATGATACAGATAAACCCCATAAAGCACGCCCATGTTGGAAGCCACGATGCGAACGCCTTCGACGGACAGCTCTTCCGTCCGGGGAGCGAAGTTGGGCCATTGCAACTCGACGGCCAACAGCCCGCCGAAGAGCACCGCCGTGGCCGCCTCGACCAGCGGATAGCGCAGGGAAATCTTCGCCCGGCAATCCCGGCATCGTCCGCGAAGCCAGAACCACGCAAGCACCGGCACGTTGTCATACCAACGGATACGGCGACGGCAGTTCGGACAATGCGAGGGCGGTTCGATCAAACTCATTCCCCGTGGTAAACGATACACCACCACGTTCAGAAAGCTGCCCACCGCCGCGCCTATCAGCGTCAGCCACAAGATGAGCATCCATCCCGCAACAGTCGGAAAATCGCCGTACATACCAGGCTCCACATCCCGCCTTCTAAAATAGCATACGCCTGGACGAACAGTGTTTACTTGTTGGAGTTTTCCTCTTCGTACCACTCGCCGCGCAGCCAATCTACGAGCAACTCGATTTGATGGGCGGAAAGCGTGTGTTGCGCATCCGCATTTGAGGGCGCATAGGCCGGCATGCGGTCGTTGTTTTCGCCGTAGAACCGCCGATGGCCGGGGTCGCGGATAATGCCTGTAAGCCATTCCCGCGAGCCGTAGCCGGTCAGGTCCGGCGCAGTGCCCAGGGCGCCCTTGTCGTGAAACTTGTGGCAGTCGGTGCAACCGAACTCTCTGGCGAGTAACTGCCGACCTTCTGCGATGAAGGCTGTTTCTTGCGCTTCCAGTGCGCTTTGTTCCGGCAAACCAGCTTCGGCGGAAAGGGCGCGGACGACTTTTTCCAGCGCTGCGTGCTCATCGGCTTCCAGATCAGCAAGAGTTTCTTTGACAAAGTCGGCCATCTTGCCGCTGCGAAACTTAGTGTTGCCGAAATAATCCGGTCCGCCGATGCGTTTCGGATCCAGAAGGCCTTTCAGCCAATCCCGTCCGGCGAAATTCCAGAGGTTCGGCGCCGAAGGGGAAGCGGAGGGCACGTCGTGAAAATTCCTCACAGTTGACCGTTCGGCAAGACCGCTGTCGTTCATGGGGAATGAGACGTGCGAATGGCAGGAAGCACAGTGCATGGCAAACAGCCGCCGCCCCTCCACCCAGGGATCGTTCCGCAGCAAAGACAAAGCGCCGGTCGGCGGAATACCGAGGCGGCGTATGAGTTTGCCCGCCCGTCCGGCAATCTGGCGTTCCACGGCGATAGCGCGCTGGTGCTCGGTGTCGGCGCGGTCCTTTGCCAGCGAATAGCACGACAGGACGATTACGCCGATCAATGCCAGAGTGGTGAAAAGCAGGTTGAACAGATGTCCGGCCTTCGACCGCGCCAAAAAAGGCATCGCCAGGATGATGCCCAAAACAACGCCGGGAATGATGAAAATCGACAAAAACGGCCGCTCGCGGAGACCAGGCAAGTGCGAGAGTTCGTAGAGGCCTACCAAAAACCATTCCGGTCGTGCGGCGGCATATTGATTGGCCGGGTCCACATCGGCCGGCGACAGCAACTCCACGCCTGCCTCCGGCGGCTGGAAGCCGTGCCGGCAAGCAGCCCCAAGCACGATGACCGAGATGATTAGACATGCCGCAGCCGGAAGCCAGGCCCGAAAGTATCGCGGCTCTGGGGAAAGAGAGTTCATCGCTGCGGCTTCCACCCGACGCATGAGCAGGGCGTGAATCACAAGAAGCAGAAAAAACCCCGCGGCGAACAGACCGATATGCCAGGCGAAGAAGTGTGTCAGCGTAAGATGTCCCAGCCCCGGCCCAACGCCGCCGATGGCTATGCGGAACAGATATTCTCCAACCCAGGGAATAAAAGTCAGGAAACCGACGCGCGTCTTCGTGGCGGCATAACCGTTCTGGTCCCAACAAAGCAAGTCGCCGGTAAGTATCGCCGCCAGGGCACAGAGAGCCAGTCCGACTGCACTCCAGAAAACCAACTCTCGGGGAGGCCGACAAGAACGCACGTAAATCTGTTGTAAGATATACAATATGAGAACGGCCAAGAGCACATGGGCGGAATAATGGTGTATCGCGCGCAACAACCATCCGCCGGCCACATGGTTCTGAAGATAATAGACGCTCTCCCAGGCGGTCTGTGCGCTGGGACTGTACTGCATCCACAGGAAAAAGCCGCTAAGGGCCTGAAGCACGAAAGCCGTCGCAATCGCCGCAAGGAACAGGCAATTTGTGCCGCCGCAGCCGCGTGTTGATGCGTACACTCGCCCCAGCCAGGCAAAAAAACCGCTCCGCCCCTCAAACCACTCTAGTAGGACCTTCATTGCAGTAATCATCCTTATGAAGAGCACAGAGACATAGCATTGTCAGCGTTGGGCGATTTTCTGGGCCGTCCCCAGACGAAACGTCTCATACTTCACCCAAACTTCATTCCCGTTGCGTATCTCTACTTCCAGCGTGTCCATGTCGCGGGGACTAAAAGAAGAAGGATCCGTGCGCCGACCGTCCAGGTCGAAGCCGGCGGCATGACAGGGACAAAAAAACCGGCCGCCTTGCGGGCTGGATTCGTAACCGAGGGAGCAACCGGCATGTGGGCAAATCACTTGAAATGCCAGCACGCGATCGCCTGCCCGGCGCAAAAACACGGCCCCCACCGGCTCCGGCGGATAGCTGGTCCAGGCGTCGGACCGAGCGGCGATGACGGGTGCTTTATACGGCGTGCCGTCCTCCGGCAGCAATTCCAGGGTGGCCAGCCGCACAAACCGGCCCGCCCCTCCCTTCTGCCGCAAAGGATTCAACAACCCCAGCACGCCCGTTATGCTCGGCAATAGCACCGTAAACAATGTTGAGCAGGCTGCAACCAGGGTGGCGAAAAAGCCACGACGCGAAGCCCCGCCCTCCGGCGGCAGACTGCATGAGCAACAACTTGGAGTTATCTGCGACATGCCGACTCTCCTATATGTTATCTGATATTTTTCCGAGCTTTTAACGTATCAAGTTTATGTGCGACTCATTGCTTGGTAAACGGCAGCGAGGATTTTCTCCACGGCGGCCTCCAGCGGCTCATTTAACAGCACGCCGGCGGCTTGACGATGGCCCCCGCCGCCGAACTGCCCGGCCACAACGCTGCAATCAACTTCGCAGCGGCTTCGCAGACTCACCTTATAGCCGCCGGTCGGCTGCTCGACGAACATCAGCCCTACCTGGGTGCCGTTTACCGAGAACAGCAGATTGATGATGTCCTCGCTATCGGACGGCAGAGCACCGACGGCGGCGAAGTCGGCTCGGCGCAGCCAGCTATAGATTATTGTGCCTTCGCGTTCTGTTCGGGTTTGTGTAAGTGCGCGACCGATAAGTTGCAAGCGAGCCAGGCTGTCATTCTCGTAGAGTTGATGATAGAGCTTATCCGGCACGGCGCCGGCGGCGACCAATCGCGTCGCCGAACGCAGCGTCTCCGCCGTCGTCGAGGCGAAGCGAAACCAGCCGGTATCAGTTGCCAAAGCCACAAAAGCAGCTTGCGCAATCTCAGGGGTCAAATCCACGCCCAGATAATCGGCCAGTTCCACCACCAACCGGCCCGTGGCTTCTGCCTCTTCGTTCTTGAACAGCTCCGCGCCGAGATCGTCGTTGCTCACATGATGATCGATAACAACCTTCAAAGCGAGGGTACGTTTGACCACCTCGGCCATTGCGCCTAGCTGCGCCCAGGCAGAGGTATCCACGATAATCAACACCTGCCGGTCGGCTAAATGCTCGGCGGTAATCTCCTTGCCCAGGCGAACGAACTTTCGTTGAGGGTCGAGGAATTGGAGGTTTGAGGGTAGCGAAAAGGGGTTGCACACGAGGACATCTTTTCCCAGGGCGGTCAAAATGGCCGACATCGCCGCTTCGCAGCCGACGGCGTCCCCATCGGGCCGGACGTGACTGGTGAGCAAAAAACGCTGATGAGCGGAAATGATGTCTCGCAGTCGGCTCCAGTTTATGGGTGGATTCGAAATTGTTTGCATCTCTCGGCCCTGGAAAATCGGTCTGTTCCTATGAGTTCAGCTTGAGTGTGCGGTCAATGTCTGCGGCAATTTCGGCTTGCAGAGCCTCGACGGAAGTGAAGGTTATAATGTCCCTTAAGCGTTCGAGAAAGTCAACCTCCAGCGTTCGGCCTTCGAGTCGTCCGGAGAAGCCGATTAAATGGACTTCGATTTTTCGCCTTCCTTCGCCAAAAGTAGGATTGGGACCGAGGCTGACGGCGGCAGGATAGCACGCGGTATCGACCCATGCCCGACCGGCATATACGCCTTCCTTCGGTAGCAACACCTCGACGTGCTCCAGATTGGCAGTGGGAAAACCGATGCGACTGCCGCGTCCGGCGCCGGAAACCACCGTGCCGCGAATCCGATGCGGGCGGCCGAGTAGTTTGCCGGCCAGAGCTGTCGCGCCTTGTAAGAGAAGTGCCCGCACTCTGGAGCTGGAAACTATTTGCCCTTCGATAGTCAGCGGTTCCACCACGTCCAGTACTATTCCGGCGGCGGACGCCAGGCGTGCGAGCAATTTCACATTGCCGCGCCGGTTGCGACCGAAAGAGAAATTTGCGCCTTCGACCAGGGCTTCGGCCTGGAATCGCCGGCAAATCACGTCATGGAAAAAATCTTCCGGCTCCAGCGCCAGAAAGTTTTTATCCGGAGGATAGAACAGCGCGGCGTCCACTCCCAGTGCAGCCAGCAATTCCTCTTTGCGTTCCCGCCAGAGCAACGGTTTCGCGGCGGAATACGGCTGAAGGACATATGAAGGCGGGGGATCAAAGGTAAAAACGACAGCAGGGCCGCCGAGCTGTTTTGCCGCCGTCAGAAGTCGCGCGATAAGCCGCCCGTGGCCCTGATGAACGCCGTCAAAGTTGCCGACGGCCACCGCTCCACCCCGCACCGCCGGCGGCACTTCATTCAAGTTCCGAAACACAATCACGACGGATATTCGTTCTCCACCAAGCTGCGGGCGTTCTCCGCGATAGAAATGCTTTCCCACGAACCCCTTATTTCGCTACATCGAACAACGCCCGGTGTTCCTGTCGTTCGTATTCCATCAAGGCGTCGATGACCGGCTCCAGCTCTCCGGCCAGAATACTATCCAGTTTGTAGAGCGTCAGCCCGATGCGATGGTCGGTCAAACGATTTTCAGGGAAGTTATAGGTGCGGATGCGCTGACTGCGATCGCCGGAACCGATTTTACCGCGACGTTCTTCGGCGCGTTTCTTGTGCTCTGCTTCGCGTTTGGCTTCGTACAGCCGGCTCTTCAACACGCGCAGGGCTTTGGCGAAGTTTTTGTGCTGGCTTTTTTCATCCTGACAGGTAACCACGATGCCGGTTTCCAAATGGGTCAACCGCACGGCGGAAGCGGTTTTGTTGACATGCTGGCCGCCGGGACCGCTGGCATGAAACACGTCGCGACGATAATCCTCCGGCTTGAGTTCAATTTCGACATCCTCCGGCTCGGCCATGACGGCCACGGTGGCCGCGGAGGTATGGATTCGGCCTTTGGCTTCGGTCTGCGGGACGCGCTGCACGCGATGTCCGCCGCTCTCGTACTGCAACTTGCGGAACACGCCCTCGCCCTCGATGCCCAGGATTATTTCCTTGAAACCTCCTAATTCCGTAGGCGAGGAATCCATAACCTCGACTTTCCAGCCCTGGCTTTCGGCATAGCGTTTGTACATGAGGAAAAGATCGCGGGCGAAGAGGGCGGCTTCTTCGCCGCCGGTACCGGCGCGAATTTCCAAGATGCAGCGGTTCCGGTTGGCGTCTTCGCCGCCGATGGTCAAATCCAGCAACTCGTTCCAACACTTTTCGCGTTCGGCTTTCAAGCGCTCCGCTTCGGCGGCAGCCAACTCGCGGAGTTCTGCATCGGGGTTGTCGAGCATCGCTGTGGCTTCGAGGATTTGCTGGTTGAGCGTCTTGAGGCGGCGATACTTGGTAGCCACTTTGGCCAGGGCCCCATGTTCGCGGGCGACAGACGCCAAACGCACCGGATCGGCCAACACTTGCGGGTCGGAAAGTTGCCGCTCCAACTCTCCAAAGCGAGCGAGTTTTTCTTCTAGCGGGCTAGGCATAAGAGTTACACCATATTGCCGGCGGGCTGCACAAGCCGCGTTGAAAAAGATCGCCTGTTAACGACAATCGACGCGCCGCAGGTATGTTCGGGCATGTTACGTCGAGGGAGGCGCGGCAGGCTCGCCCTCGCTGGGAGCCTTCTTGCTGCGGGCTACACTGGCATAGCTGCCGGGAGCAAACTTCCTCCGGAAACGTTCGATGCGACCCGCCGTGTCCACGTATTTCAGCTTGCCGGTGTAGAACGGATGGCAAACGTTACAAATATCCACCTTAATTTCCGGCACGGTACTTCGGGTAACGAACGTGTTGCCGCAACCGCACGTAACCTGGGTTACCATATACTCAGGATGAATGCCTTCTTTCATCGCTTACGACTCCGCAACTTGCAGTCCAAAACGCATTATTTTATCTTTTCTCCCCATGTTTAACAAGACCTCTGCGGAGTAAAACTCCCGAAAAGGGCCGGTCAACAGCCCATTTGACAGGAATCCTCGCTTAGCACTCGCTCTCCTGTGGAAAGGGCGAGGACCAGGATTGGGGAGTCGGCGAATCAAGCGGCGGCCCAGCGTTTGTCGTCGTTGGCCTATAGACTTCCACCCGATTCCGACCATTCTGTTTGGCGCGATAGAGCGCTTCGTCCGCGCGGCGCATCAGTTCCTCGATGGAAGCCGCACCGCCGGCGTCGGAAACGCCGAAGCTGGCCGTAATCGAAAGCGTTTCTTGATGCAGTACCAAGCAGTTTTTGGCGATTTCCTGGCGGCAGCGTTCCGCCAGACGAACGGCGCCGGTAGCCGGCTCGTTCGGCACAACGATGGCGAACTCCTCGCCGCCATAGCGGGCGGGCAAATCCGTATCCCGACACTCCTCGGCTATCACTCGTGCGGTTTCCTGTAACATCTTATCGCCGATATGATGTCCATGAAGGTCATTCACCAGCTTGAAATTGTCCAGGTCGGCCATAATGAAGGAGAGCTGACCGTTATGGCGTTCGATCCTCGCCCATTCGCTGTGCAAGCGTTCCATAAGGGCGCGGCGGTTGGGCAAGCCGGTCAAGGGATCAATGTGAGCATGCTCCATGAGCAGGTCTTGAAGGTGCTTGGTGCGCAAGGCCGCCCGCACCCTCGCCCGCAGCTCAAAGGCGTCGAAAGGCTTGCCCACATAATCGACCGCACCCAGGTCCAGGCCGTGAACTTTGTCTTCCGGCTCGGTGGCGGCAGAAAGGAAAAGAATCGGAATCATGCACAGTTCGGGGTCAGCCTTCAATATGCGACACACCTCGAAACCGGAGATGTCCGGCATATCCACATCGAGAAGGATTAAGTCGGGCTTTTCTCGGCGTGCGGCCTCGATGCCCGCGCGCCCGCAATCAGCACAAACAATCTGCAAGTTCTCCTTTGCCAGACGTACCTTGGCAACAGCCAGGGCGTCGGGACTATCGTCGATTATCAGCACTTTCATCATTTTATTCTCCCTGCCGAGACTAAGGCTTGATAACCGTGTTCAATGGCTACAGAAAGGGTGGTTATAGTCTCCAGAGCGGCGGCAATCGCAGGCTGGTTATGAGCTTTGGCTGCGTCTTCCAGGCTTTTGCCGGCGTCCGTAAGCGCCGGATATCCATAAGACCCGCCGGCGCCTTTCAGCCGGTGAGCCAGCCGGGCGAGTTCTTCGTACCGCCCTTCGCTAAATGCCCGCTGCATATCAGTAATCTGTTCTGATAAGCGTGCAATAAAATCTTCAAGAATACCGGCCACATCGGGATCGTCGGCATAAAGCGAAATAACGGCCTCCTTTGCCATATTTTCCGGCGACGACGGTGTCAGTGTGGTCGCTCTTTCCTGGACGGCTTCCGGCGCGGCTTTGCCTAACGCCGCAGCAATCGTGCCGATCAGCCGTTCGCGGTCGATCGGCTTGGCGATGTGTCGGTTGCAACCGGCAGCCAGACATTGTTCCACGTCGCTTGCCATGGCGTTGGCCGTGAGTGCCAGTATCGGCCGGTCGTAGCCGCGATCGCGTAGGATACGGGTAGCTTCATAGCCGTCCATAACCGGCATATTCATATCCATGAGAATAACATCATACTTTTTAGCGGCGGCGGCTTCGACGGCTTCGCGGCCGTTTTCCACGGCCTCGACCTGAGCACCGGCGCTTTGCAAGAGCGTACGGATTAGTTCGCGGTTGTCGGGACCGTCTTCGGCCAAGAGGATGTTGACGCCCTTTAAGACTTTAGCGGTTTGTTTCTGAGTCGCCGGCAAGGTAAGGGCTTCTACCTCCGCAGGATTTTCCAGCATCCTTACGCCCGTCAAATCGCCGGTGGGCACGATCAAAGTAAAGGTGCTCCCTTTTTTCCAGATGCTGGTAGCCGTCAGATCGCCGCCGAGCAAACGGGCGATATGCCGCGAAATGGCCAAACCCAAACCCGTCCCGCCGAACTTTCGCGCCACGGTTGCATCGCCTTGCGAGAACGGTTGGAACAAGTGGGGCAAGACATCGGGATGAATGCCGACGCCGGTGTCGATGACTTCTATTTTTACGGCGTTTTGACCGTCGCGCCAGCCTGCCAAAAACGAAGCCACGATCCGCACACTACCCCGTTCAGTGAACTTCACGGCATTGCCGACAAGGTTAATCAGGGCTTGGCGTAATCGCGCACAGTCGGTGAGGATAGTTTCCGGCACGGCGCCGCCATATTCCACTGAGAGTTTCAGGCCGCGTCCTTCCGCTCGCGGCCGGACTACGCCGGCCACATCGGCCAGCAACGCCACGAGGTTGCAACGTTCTAAAGTGATGGTGAACTTGCCGGCCTCGATTTTTGACAGGTCAAGAATGTCGTTAATCAACGTAAGTAAATGTTCGCCGTTACGTCGAATGACGGCCAGATAGTTAGCCCGGCTGCTTTCGCTGAGCGTTGGGTCCATCAATAGCTCCGCATAGCCCAAAATCGCTGTCATGGGATTGCGAATTTCATGACTCATGCTGGCCAGGAAACGGCTTTTAGCCTGGTTGGCCGCTTCGGCTTCGCGGCGCGCAAGGACCAGCTCGCTTACGTCGATCATGTTCAGCAATACGCCGTCATATCTGCCGTTGCAGTAAATAGGCTGGAGCCGTAAAACGAGGTCGGTGCCCTTGATTGATCGCTGAATAACATGCGGCGGCGAATTAGGCGTGGAACGAAACTGGGAAAGAATCGGACGAATGCGTTCCAAAATACTTTCACTGTGGAATTCTTCGAGCTTGCGGCCGAGAATTTCGCCGGGCTTGAGATTTACGAAACGGCAGAAGAAGTCGTTGACTTCGATGATTTCATCACGAGCGCTAGCGAAAACTACGCCTTCTTCCATGCCGGAAATCATCGCCCGCAGCTTTGCCCGCTCAGCTTCCATCGCAGTTTCTGCGGCGGCGGCCAGAATAATGTTCGAGGCCGTGTCCGCCAGGGTGGAGAGGAAGGCGTCGTCTTCGTTCGAAAGAGGATGTTGGGCAAAGGCCGCCAGAACACCAGTGGGGTTTCCTTTTGCCTCATGGAGTTTATAGGCCGCGAAGGAAACCAGCCCGAGCCGTTTCGCCCATTCGTGATCGCGGATTGCCGGGTCGGCGATCGCGTTGTTCGTCAAATACTTCTTGCCGGAACCGCCGGCAAGGCAACTGGCCTTAAAATGTTCGAGGGGCAAGCGGGAATGTTCGCCATTGAGATGGGTGTATCGCCCGGAACTGGCCACAAGATGGAAGCACGTTTCCTGGGAAATGCACCCCCTTTTTCCATCTTCGGCGACGGCACAAGGGCAATCTTCCTCGCAGCGGTCGCCCCGCCGGGCGAGCCAGATGCGGCAAAAATCAAGCCCCAGAATCTCCGCCGCCGTCGCGGTAATGCGGCGCAATTTTTCCTCCACCGGCGCCGGCAGCAGAAGGTTTTCTTGCAGCCGGTTTAAGGCTTCCAGACGAATCAAGGTTCGCCGTTGACGCTCTTCGGCCGATTTTCGCTCGGAGATTTCACTTTCCAGCCGCTGATTATTTTCACTCAGCAGAACCGTAAGTCGTGAGAGAGTAAGATTCCGTTTCGAGCTGTTGACCAGATAAGCCGCCAGCACACCGGCCAGTGCAAGGCTGAACACGGCCACAACCCAGGGCAGCCAGGTCGTCCGCGCTGCAATAAACTCCGGTGAAGCAGTACAGCGTATAGCCCAACTGCGTCCAGCGAATGTTATCGCCCGCTCCAAGCGAACGCTTCTGGGAGTGGAAGAAAGGCGATAGCTGGAGGATGACACATCGCCGTTCAACCGCGAATGATGATGAAACAAGGATCGAGGATGCGTGGGATCGCTCTCGTCGATAAGTTGGACCTCGACGCCTGCCGGAACGTATCGGACCATGGCTTCTTCGACAATGCCCGGTAAATACAGCACGGCGGCGATAAATCCTTGCAAGGCGGTCTGACGTTCAGCGGTTGTGCGGAGCAGGGCATGGCGATAATACACCGGCAAAACAAGGACCAGTTGATCGTTGCGTGTTTCCTCCGACGAAGAGATTCTATAGGCGACGGTCGCGCACCCTGTCTCGCTGGAGCGTTTTAGGACCATTCGCCCGGCAATCTCGGTCAAGTCTTTATTCAGGGCGATCTTTTGCTCGTCAGGAGTCTGGTCCCGAAATCCGGAATAATGGATAGGAAAATGTTGCTCGCCCTTCGGATCGCTGCTCAGCGGCGCCCAGTGCATGGAAAACAGGCTGGGGTGGTCATCCATCAAAGTAGCGGCAAACAGCCCAAACTCGTCCTTGTTTACTTCATCCGAACCGAGAAAAAATGCTTGCAGCGAGCGGAGTGCCTGTAGATCGTATTCCAGCGTTTTCTGAATCGCATAAATTCGATCCAGAGCAGCATGTTCAAAATCGCGGGATGCACGGTTAAGCTCCGCGTTGCGGAAGACGAAAAATATGGCCGTGGCGCAAACCAGCCCTCCTGCCAGCGCCATGAGCGTCATTGCCTGGGAACGGCACTGTTCGCCGCAGCCGAACCGTACGCTTCGGACAAGCTCTTTGATTCGCTTCAACATCTTGCCTGGATAGTGGATTAATCTCTGGAGTAAAACGGAACATGCTTCTTAAGAGGGTCATGTAACCTACGCAAACATAGGTTGTCGCTAAAGATAAGGGCTACCGGCGGGAGCTTTTTTCGCCGGCGGGCGGCTCGATATAGTCGGCATAACAGGAGGCGCGTTTCGGCCCTGTGGTATGACTGAAGGCCGAAAAACACAACCCCTTTTCTGAAGCCGGTACAATCAATAAAATTGGATTTTTAAGGCCTGGTGGATAAGAAAGGATACGGTTTTGAATATTTTGGTCGTAGGCAGCGGCGGTCGTGAACATGCCCTGACGTGGAAGATTGCACAAAGCCCTCTGGCCGAGCGGGTGTTCGTTGCGCCGGGCAATGCCGGCACCGATACCGACGGCGAAAATGTTAATATCTCCCCAACCGATTTTCCCGCTCTAATCCGTTTCGCCCGCGAGAACAACGTGGGCTTGTGCGTGATTGGGCCGGAGGGACCGTTAGCCGAAGGGATTGTTGATGCCCTGGAAGAGGCAGGCTTGCGCGTCTTCGGACCTACACGCGCCGCCGCCGAGCTTGAGTCCAGCAAGGTCTTCTGCAAAAACCTGCTGCGCCGCGCCGATGTGCCTACCGCTGATTACCGCACCTTTACCACTGCCCAAGATGCCTTGAAATATCTCAAAGAACGCGAAGATGCACCCGTGGTGGTCAAGGCCGACGGGCTGGCTTTCGGAAAAGGCGTGGTGGTTTGTTCCGGCCGAGAAGAAGCGCTGCGGGCAGTGGAACAAATTATGCGGGCGAAAGTCTTCGGCCCAGCGGGCGATCGCCTGGTAATCGAAGAACGCCTCGACGGACAAGAGGTCAGCGTGCTGGCGATTACCGATGGACGGACGATCGTTACACTCCAGCCTGCTCAAGACCACAAGCCGGCTTACGACGGAGACATCGGTCCGAACACCGGCGGGATGGGCGCATATTGCCCTGTGCCCTCGGTCGATGACGCGACGCTGCACTGGATAGAAGAGCATATCCTCGTGCCTACGGTTCACGCCATGAAACGTGCGCGGCGGCTGTTTCGGGGAGTGCTCTATGCTGGTTTGATGCTCACCCGCCAGGGCCCGAAGGTTTTGGAATTCAACGTGCGTTTCGGCGATCCGGAATGTCAACCGCTGCTGATGAGATTAAAAACGGATTTGGCGGAGCTTTTGGAAGCGGCGGTGGAAGGGCGCTTGGACCGGCTTGGTCCTTTGGAATGGGACCCGCGTCCTGCGGTATGCGTGGTAATGGCCAGTAAAGGCTATCCCGGCGAATATGAAACCGGTTTCCCAATTCGCGGTTTGTCGGACGCCGAAGCCCTGCCCGATGTCAAAATCTTTCATGCCGGTACGGCGCTGCGCGATGGGCAAGTGGTTACTGCCGGCGGTCGGGTGCTGAGCGTCGCCGCACTGGGGGAAAACATCGCCAAAGCGAAGCTGAACGCCTATCGGGCGGTGAAATGCATCCGCTGGCCAGGCGCGTGGTGCCGCAAGGACATTTCCGACAAAGCCCTGACATAAGCCCCGCGCCGGCTTGCTTCCAGCACTCCAGCCAGCGGTGCAGACGCTCGATTTCTTCGGAATGCAGCATTTTTACTTGTCCCACGCCGACGAAGCTCTTCCGCATCGGCGGCCGCAAGTTTCGTCATCTCAAGCAGTCTTAGTCTTGGCTTCGGGAGTAGCGGGCAAGGGTACGAGGCGCTCGCGACCGTAAACGATGTCTTCGGTTACCAAGTAGCGGCTGCCCGGCGGCATGTCCGGCAATTCATACATGATGTCCAGCATCACTTCTTCGATAATCGAACGCAAAGCCCTGGCGCCGGTGTCCTTTTCCATCGCCCGGATCGCTATTGCCCGTAAAGCCTCTTCCGTAAAGCTCAACTCGGCGTTTTCCATAGCGAAGAGGGCTTGATATTGTTTGACCAGCGCGTTTTTCGGCTCGGTAAGCACGCGGATCATGGCATCCAGATCAAGCGGACGGAGGGCGGAAACGACCGGCAAACGCCCCACTAACTCAGGAATCATCCCGAACTCCAGGATGTCGTCGCTGGTAACCTGCTGCAACAGATCGCCCAATTCCATCGCGTCATGTCCCCCGCCTTCCTGGGTGAAGCCGATGACACGTTTGCCCAGGCGACGCCCAATAATATCATCCAATCCGACGAACGTTCCGCCACAAATGAAGAGGATGTTCGTGGTGTCCATCTGGATGTATTGCTGTTCGGGATGTTTTCGACCGCCTTGCGGGGGCACATTGGCAATCGTTCCTTCCAGCATTTTCAGCAGGGCTTGTTGCACGCCTTCGCCGGAAACGTCGCGGGTAATGGAAATATTCTGGCTGGTTTTGCCGATTTTATCGATTTCGTCGATATAAATGATGCCGCGTTGTGCCGCCTCGAGGTCGAAATCGGCGGCGTGCAGCAACTTGAGGAGCAGGTTTTCCACGTCCTCGCCAACATAGCCTGCTTCCGTAAGCGTCGTAGCGTCCCCTATGGCAAAGGGAACATCCAGGATTCTGGCCAGGGTTTGGGCAAGCAACGTCTTGCCGGAGCCGGTAGGGCCGATGAGCAGGATGTTCGATTTGTCAATTTCCACGTCGGAGTTCAGCGCGCCGTGGACCAACCGCTTATAATGGCTATGCACCGCGACCGCCAGAACCTTCTTGGCATGTTCCTGGCCGACGACGTATTGGTCCAGTTGGGCGACAATCTGGCGCGGGGTGGGGATTTTGCTGAACAGCGGTTTCGACACGCCGCGCCGCCGGCGTTCCTGTTCCAGGATGGATTGGCACAGGTCGATACACTCGCCGCAGATGAAAACGTCGCCGGGGCCTTCCACCAGCGGCCCTACGTCGCGATAGCTTTTGCGACAAAAGGAGCAAAAGGCATTTTTTCTCGTAGGGCCGGTCCCACGGCGAGTACCGTTAAAATCACGTCCCGGCGGCATGCCTGATTCCTTTCTCCAGTCGTCAAACGTCTCAAAAAACTATTGGCACGTCGCAATTTCGCCAACGAACTAATTTATCGAATCGTCCTCTTTTAACTCATCTTGTAGTTGTTGAGCCAGCGTAGTTTTTATTTCTCGGAATTCTTCGTCGCTAAGCTCACCTCGAAGATATGATTCTCGACATTTTGCGAGCCATTGACCGGCCCAACGTTCCTGTTTTAACGGTTTGGCGCGAATTTTGCCCAAGATATACCACCCCACGGCAATCAACACCGCTAGCACGCCCAACCACAGGATCAACCAACCAGGTTCCGCGTTCCAAAAGCGCTGCGCGGCCTCGTCGGAAACTGCGGCAACAAGCGACGTCGCAACAAACCTCGCGCTACTTTGTTCGCCCCGCTCCATTCCAGCTCTAGGAATTATAAGGAAGTTGACGCCTATGCGGATTTCCCGCAATAGGTCCGTCACAGCTTCCGTAAACAACAAATATACAACTCCGGCGGCTAGGCGACAATCGACCGGCCTTGACGTTTCTTTCTTGTAAATCGAAAGGGAAAAGCCCGCCGGCTTAGTGAACAAAGCGTTCCTTTCTACGAATACGCAAAACCTGGGGCAAGGGTGCGGGAAAAAACGGTTATTTTGGCAATTTTTTCCGTTCCGATGCCCCCCTTACAGGAGTCTGAGATTATGTTTTCGCCCTTAAAAGAATGTGCAAAACTTGCAATGGACGCTTGCGGACAATCGGGCATACGCAGGATGTCAGGAGGCGGAAACCAACCCCGATAGTCCGCCTGCTTTACGCCCGATATAATTCTTGATTGACATTGTATTTACGAAACCTGAAGGGATGCAAAGGTGTCTGAGATCGTTCCAGTCGCCGTCGCCCGTCGCACCTCGACAATCGGCCGAGAAGTAACCGTCCAGGGCTGGGTGCGCACCCGTCGGGATACGAAAGCCGGCTTCAGTTTCGTAGAAGTCAACGATGGTTCTTGCTTGCAAAACGTGCAAATCATCGCCGACGGGAAACTGCCGAACTACGAGTCGGAAGTCAAACGGCTTTCGCCCGGCTGTAGCGTAAGTGTAACCGGCATTATCAAGGCATCACCCGGCAAGGAGCAGCCGACGGAAATCCATGCCACACAGATCGAGGTGCATGGTCTGGCGGATGCGGCGAGTTATCCGTTGCAAAAGAAAGAACACTCTTTCGAGTTTTTACGAACCATCGCCCATCTTCGTCCCCGTACTGCGACCTTCGGGGCCGTGGCGCGTGTACGCAACTGTGTGTGCTATTCCATCCATCGTTTCTTTCAGGAGCGCGACTTCATTTACGTGCATTCCCCGATCATCACGGCCAGCGATTGCGAAGGCGCCGGGGCGATGTTTCAAGTAACCACCCTGAATCTCACGGATGTGCCGAAGCAAGCAGATCAGGTGGATTACCGCCAGGATTTCTTCGGCCGGCCGGCCTATTTGACCGTCAGCGGTCAACTGGAAGCCGAAACCTTCGCCTGTGCGTTGGGCAAGACTTATACCTTCGGCCCTACCTTTCGCGCCGAAAACAGCAATACGCCCCGCCACCTGGCCGAGTTCTGGATGATTGAGCCGGAGGTGGCCTTTTGCGACCTCTGGGGCAATATGGAACTGGCCGAAGCGCTGCTGAAGCATCTCTTCATCGACGTGCTCGAAAAATGCCCCGAAGAAATGCGATTCTTCTGCGAACGCTTTGATCCGACGATCATCGACACACTGCGGCATATCATTCACAGCGAGTTTTTGCGCGTTTCCTACACCGAGGCCGTCGAAATACTTTTGCGGAGCGAGCGGCAGTTTGAATTTCCCGTCGCCTGGGGCC
>Ga0272448_1004128_pt1 | contig 16741 bp, 14 predicted proteins | sample YNPCB0191_FD_202220 | JGI IMG/M metagenome (GOLD analysis project Ga0272448, IMG submission 202220) | Hot spring sediment microbial communities from Yellowstone National Park, WY, United States - YNP-CB-019-1 | ecosystem: Environmental > Aquatic > Thermal springs > Hot (42-90C) > Sediment...
AATCACCCCTGCAATTGGCGGGCTACGACGTGGACAAACTCCCCATGGCCGCAGCCTGCAGCGGCTGGGCCATCGCCCCGCCTTCCCGGCTGCCACAGGAGGCTGTCCCCAGTGTGTGACGCTAACTCGTGCCGGGCGAATAGCCATCTGCAGGCTGTGGTATAATGTCCCGCACGGGGGGCAGAGTCGCCCGCTCATCATTCAGTGTGGGAGAGACATGAATAAACCGGTACGCGAACGGGAAACGACCAAGCGGGTTCTGGACCCGGAGACCGCTCACCACATCGCTCTGGCCGAGCACTATTCCGCGCACAATTACCGCCCGCTCGACGTCGTCATTGCCCGGGCCCAGGGAGTCTGGGCCTGGGACGTCACCGGCCGCCGCTATCTCGACTGCCTCTCAGCCTATTCAGCCGTGAACCAGGGGCATTGCCACCCCCGCCTCGTGCGGGCCCTGGTCGAGCAGGCCGGGCGCGTGGCCCTGACCTCGCGCGCCTTTCACAACGACCAACTGCCGCTCCTGGCCCGCGAGCTATGCCGACTGCTGGGCTACGAGATGATGCTGCCCATGAACAGTGGCGCCGAGGCCGTCGAGACGGCCCTCAAAGCGGCGCGCAAGTGGGGGTACACGGTCAAGGGGGTGCCCGAGGGACAGGCTGACGTCATTGTCTGCCATGGCAACTTTCACGGGCGCACCATCACCATCGTTGGCTTTTCCTCCTCGGAACAATACCGCCGGGGGTTCGGTCCCTTTGCCCCCGGGTTCACCCTCATCCCCTACGGCGACGCGGCCGCCCTCGAGGGGGCGATCACACCGCGCACGGTCGCTTTTCTCTTCGAGCCCATCCAGGGCGAGGGAGGCGTGAACGTCCCGCCCGAGGGTTACCTGCGCCAGGTGCGCGAGATCTGCACCCGGCAGCGCGTGCTCATGGTGGCCGACGAGATCCAGACGGGCCTGGGCCGCACCGGCTACCTCCTGGCCTGCGAGCACGAAGGCGTGCGCTCGGACATGGTCACCATCGGCAAGGCCCTGGCGGGCGGCATGGTCCCCGTCTCGGCCGTCCTCGCTTCCCGCGAGATATTGGGTGTCTTCCAGCCCGGGGATCATGGCTCGACCTTTGGCGGCAATCCCCTGGGCTGTGCGGTGGCCCGCGAGGCGCTGCGGGTGATCGTGGAAGAGAATCTTTGCCAGCGCGCCGCCGAGCTGGGGAAATACGCCCTGACGCGCCTGCGTGCCATGCAGAGCCCCCATGTGGCCGAAATCCGCGGCCGCGGGCTCTTGATCGGCATCGAGTTGCGACCCGGGGCGATGAGTGCCCGTGACGCCTGCGAGGCCCTTCTCGCCCGCGGCATCCTGGCCAAGGAGACTCAGGATCGCGTTATCCGCCTGGCCCCGCCCCTCGTCATCACCCGTCAAGAGCTGGACTGGGCTCTGGAGCAGGTTGAGGCGGTGATCGGTCAGGGGTGAGGCAGGGGGCGACGCCTCGATGGGGGTATAGGCGAGAGGCAAATACATCGATCGCCCTCTTGCAGCGCGGGCGCATCACGGTGCAAGCATTGCACTCAATCCGTCGGGGCTCATTCGGCCGCCAGGCGCTGCGCGGCTTCGGGCGTGACGCCCATGGTGAGCAGATCGAGTACCGCCGGGGAAAGCGCCAGGCTACACAGCTCTTGCGCGAAGCGGTGGGCCGCGATCTCGTCGAGGGCCGGTTCGCGCACCGTGAGACAGAGGGGACCGAGCCGTAGCCAGACTCGCCGATAGCGATCGCTCGCCCGGCCCCTGGTCGCCTCGAGGTGGTGATAGATCTCGTGGGCCAGGCAAAGGTCCTCGATGGCTTGCGGTGTAAAGACGTCACCCAGGCCGAAGCGGGTGGCCAACTCGGCCAGCGGTACGAACGCCCGCGCATAGAGCGTCACCTGGCGGCGGGTGGGGTCGTATTCGCTGCGCCGGTGGCGCCAGCCGACCTGCGGGTCCTCTGCCGAGCGAACGATGCTCAGCGCCAACGCTTGGGCGATCTCGGCCACCGCTGCACCGCCGGTGCGCTCATGGAGTTCGCGCGCCAGCCTCCGGCCGTGGGCCAGGGTGCCCTCGACTGCCGCTCTCGCGTCCCACCCGGGCCGTTGTGCGGCCCGGCCGAGTAGCGCCCAGGCCCAGGCGGGCTCCCTCAGCGCCTCTTCTATCGCGCGTCCCCAATTGCCAGTCAGTTCGCTATCCATCGTCCGCCACCGCTGATGAGGGCGTGTGTGGCCCGCCGCACAGGGCGTACTGCGTGATGCGTGTTCCGTGACACGTGTTGCGTGTTCTGTTCTCCGCCCCAGATGCGTATGGCAGCGTACCTCATGTTACTCGAACGGGACGCGCAGTACGCAATGCGCAGTATGTCCCACGCCACACGCAACACGGAACACGTGTCACGCATCACGTGTCACGCATCATTCAGACTTGCCCCCTGCGCCCGCAGTGTAGCCCGCAGCTCAGCGACCGGCACGTGCCGGGGCTGCACGCCATGCCGCAGGGCCAGAGCGGCGGCCGCGCCCGCGGCTTGGCCAAAGGCCATGCAGGTGGGCGAGACGCGGGTGGTGCCGTGGGCCTGGTGATCGGTCGAGATACAGCGGCCTGCCACCAGCAGCCCTTCGACCCGCTGCGGCACTAGGCAGCGATAGGGCACGTCGTAGGTCTCGCCAGGGGGCAAGAAGAGGTCCAGGTTGCCCTGGCCGTCGGGCTGGTGAATGTCGATGGGGTAGGCACTGCGGGCGATGGCATCGGGGAAGCGGCGTGCCGCGACGCAGTCCTCGCCGGTCAGCACGTACTCGCCGATGATGCGCCGGCTTTCGCGCAGGCCGATCTGCGCCCCGGTGGCAATCAGGCGCGCGTTCTCCAAGCCCGGGATGTGCCGCCGCAGGAAGGCCAGAATCTCAAAGACCTGCTCGCGGGCCGTGATCTCGGCCTGGCTCAGGGCCCAGGGATCGAGGGGGTTGACGCGGGTGACCCGGCTCATGTTCACCGTCGCCTCGTCGGGCCGGTGGGTGCTGAAGAAGAGGACCATGTCGCGATCCAGGTGCAGCTCCCCTTGCGCCCGGGCCTCGGCCATGGCTTGCCTAAAGCCGCACACGGCGATCAGAGGCTCGCGGTCGTAGCCGGCGGGGCCGGCGGGCCCCAGGCGGAAATCCTCGGGGTGGGCATGGGCGTGGGCCTTGAGAGGTCCCAGGTCGACCCCGGCGATCCTGAACATCAGGCTTGCCGGCTGGGTCAGATGGTCCTCGGGCCGGCCCACCGTGTACGGGGCTCCCGCCCGCGCGGCCACATCGGCGTCGCCGGTGGCGTCGATCACGACCCGGGCACCCAGCATCTGCCGCCCGCCCTTGTTCTCGACCACGATGCCTTCCACCGTGTCGCCCCGCACCAGGGCGTCGGTGATATAGGTCTGGAAGAGGATCTCGGCCCCGGCTTCCAGCACCATCCGCTGAGCAACCAGCTTCAGGTACTCGTTATCAAAGGGGGTGATGGTCGAAGTATAGCCGGATGTATCGGGGATGTGGCCGGGCGAGGCGCCGAGGGCCACCAGCCGGTCGACGATCTCCTGCCCCAGCCCGGCAATGACCTGCCGCCCGTGCGCATCGTGAAAAGTCATCATCGGCCCGACCAGGGCCGCTGCCATCGTTCCCCCCAGGCAGTTGTGACGCTCAACGATCAGCGTGCGGGCGCCGTTGCGCGCCGCCGCGACCGCCGCCGTCACACCGGCGACACCGCCGCCAGCGACGATGACGTCGTAGGTCTTCATGAATGAGTCCTCCTTCCGGACTGTGCATGTTCGGTGAAACGTAAAACGTGAAGTAAGAACGCAGGAAGCGGGATCCCAGTGCTGTTTTCCCCTCTTACGTCTTACGCTTTACGTTTTACAGAACACGTAATACGCAATACGCGGTACGCACCACGCCGCGGCTTTCGCTAGCCGCTCCCTACCGCTTGTCCGCAATCAGGACGATCTTGGTGTCGTCCGCGCAGCCACGCAGTTCCTCGCGGGCTACGGCCAGGATTTGCTCGGTCGTGGCGAGGCCGCTGAGGTCGGCCCACCGCGAGCCATACAGGATGATGATGTTGGGCACCACCTTGCCCGAGTCGCCGTACTCGGCGGTCTGATCGACCAGGCGGGCCAGGTCGGCCTCCATGGTGGCATAGCGCGTCGTGGCCACGGTCATATTGGCCAGCTTGAGGCGGATGATGCCCTGGGCATCGATCACCCGGCCGGGGCACAGCCAATCCTTAAAGACGCCCCACAGCCGCGGCTTGCAGACCCGGGTGCCATAGACATCGAGCCGCCCGGTGCTGGCAAACTGCACGCATGCTTCGACCGGCACCCCCAGCGATTCCGCAGCCAACCGCTGCCGCTCAGCCGGGGGAAGGTCGCTCATGGTCAGGTCTTTGGCGCGTAGCTCCGTCGCGCCCGAGGCGATGGCGCGCACCAGGTTGAGCTGCGAGTCCACTTCGATCTGCACCTGCACCGTTTCGGGCTGGGCGCCCATGGCCACCACGGCCTCCTCCGCCTCTTTGCGCACACGCAGGATGTCGGCCTCCGTCGGGTTGGGGATGGTCCGCTCCACCATGTCGCGCACCATGGCCAGGGCCACGCCGATGGTCGAAATGACCTGGTTGTTGCGGGCAATCTGGCAGCGCAGGCCCATCTTGCGGGCCGTGTAGGGCACCACCGTCGAGGCGCCGCCGCCTCCACCCACCAGGGTGACGTTGGCCGGGGCCAGCCCATGCTTGGCTACCAGCTCCTCGACGAGCGGGATGACTTTGCTCACCGCCGCATCGAGCACCTGGGTGACAACCTCGTCGATGCTCAGACCCAGCTTCCTGGCCAGAGGGGCAAAGGCCAGCCGGGCCGCCTCGACGTTGCCATGGGCATAGTCCCCCTCGGGGCACAGGCCGGCCAGGTTGGCGGCGCAAGAAAGGGTGAGGGCGTAGAGTTGGCCCGAGGCGGCGCGTATCGCCACATACTCCTCGGGATCTGAGGGCAAAGGCTTGATGATGACCAGCTCCGGGTCGGCGAACTCGGCCGGGTCGGCAAACACGGCATAGCGCAGCCCCGCAATGTGGGCACTGCGCGGGCCCACCTCGGCAATGCGCCCATCGCGCAGGCGGATCATCGATCCTCCGGCCAGGCCGGCGGTGCGGATATCAAGCGAGGGCAAGTACGTGCGGTGCCCGCCGACGATGGCATAGTCAATGGCTACCTGCCCGTTCTTGATCGCCGAGATGTCGGTGCTGGTGCCGCCGACCTCGAGGAATACCCCTTCGGAGAGGCGGGCATACATCAGCGCCCCGGCCACGCCGGCGGCGGGCCCCGAGAGCAGGGTGAGGATCGGCCGCGAGCGCATCTCGTCGATGCCCATCGCTCCGCCATCGCCCCGCATGATCATGAGGGGAGCGCGGATGCCGGCCTGGCGTACGCTGGCCTCGGTCATGTCGGCGGTGCGGATCATGGTGGGCAGAATGCTGGCGTTGATGACCGCCGTGCGGGTGCGCGCCTTCAGGCCGTAGCGCTTGGAAATCTGGTGCGAGCCGCAGGCCGGCAGGCCCGCAGCCTTGGCCACTTCCATCACCCGCAACTCATTGGCCGGGTCGTCAACGCTGTATGCCTCGGCCGCCACAATGGCCTGGGCGCCGCGCCCCACCAAGTCCGCAATGGCCTGTGCGATGACTTGCTGCTCGGGCGGGTGAGACGTATCCAGGTAGGTGTGAAAGGTGCGCAGAATGCGGTCCCGGGCCAACTCCATATCTTCCACGTCGGTCTGACCGCGGGCGCGCAGGCCGTCGAGGCCGTGGCCCATGCCTACAATGCCCACGGCCGCCACGTCGCCCTCCAGGAGGGCATTGGTGGCCTGCGTGGTGCCGTGAGCGATAAAGATGATCTCGTCGCTCGCCAGCCCCCCTTGGGCCAGGAGCGTCTGCAGGGCCTGGATGACGCCTTCGGCTACCCCGGCCTTGGCCCGATGCGTCGTGTGCACTTTGACCTGAGAGACGATATCCAGCGTGTCGTTGTCGATGGCGACCGCATCGGTGAAGGTGCCCCCGACATCAATGCCCACACGGATACGGCGTTTCGTCATCATCCATCTCCCCATTAGTCCAGTGGCGCCCGCAGCCGGAGAGGACAAACGGCGTCCCTGGCTCCCCGCCCCCGTTCCCAATCGTGAGTTGTGGAGCGGGCAGCTTCCCTCTCCCTGTGAGGGAGAGGGGCAGGGTGAGGGTGGGATCTCGCGCCGGTGGTGGCATTGCGCCGTCAGCCAGGCTCATTCTGGCTTTTCGCAGCACCTGGCACAGCGCGAAGCCGCCCCTCACCCCTTCGCGTTGCTCAGAGCTTGCCCTGAGCCTGTCGAAGGGGCAGGCTCTGCCCTCTCTCCCCCGGGGGAGAGGGTAGAGCCTGCCCTATCCTCCCACGCACGATCGCGAGGCGAGGAACCAGGGAAGCGATGTTACAGGTACATGAACCCGGCCAGGATGGCCGACACGGCGGCGATGACCCACAGGAAGGGCAGCAGGCGCAGGCTGACCGCGTTCACATCGACCTTGCAAAAGTCCGACGTCCAGACGTTGTGGGTGTTCGTCGGGTCACCCGCCGACTGCACCCGCTCGGTCGACATGAAGCCGGCCATGGCCGCCGGGGCGGGCAGGATGGCGCTCTTGATGATGAGGCCCACGATCCCTCCGCCCAAGCCCCACATGTTCATGGGGCCACGGTAGATGGCCAGCGGTGCCAGGGCGGCGAAGAAGAGGATGTACAGGTAGCGGTTGCTTGGAATGACAGCCTGCAGGAACCCCTGCATGGCGGCGGATACGCCGGGTGCCGCGACCGCTTTCAGCACGATGCCGATGGCCACCATGAGGAGAATGGCCGGGGCGCCATCGGTGATGCCATCATGGGCCGCCTTGGTCATGACCTTGAGGCAGTTGCGCAGGTCAGCCGTCACGGCGCCGTAGAGGATGCCCGCCATGAACGCCGGGATGACATCCCACTTGCCCCAGAAGACAAGGGCCAGGGGGATGAGGGGTGTAATGAGCGAGTAGACGGGCACATGCTTGATCTTGGCCAGTTGCTCCTTCACCGCCCCCGTGTCTGCCGCCGCCCAGGCTTTCTCGGGTCGGCGCATCTCGAAGAGGATGAAGGCCAGCGCCACGACCGCGCTGACGACCAACTGCACCAGGGCAAAGTTCTGCAGGTCCTCGACCTTGACACCGGCCATCGTGGCGTAGGTCTTGAGGTTGGCCAGGTTGACCACCAGGCCCACGGCGACCGACATGAGGAAGATGGTGGCCGCCTTGATAGGCTTGATGCCTACGGTCATCATGATGGGCAGGACGATGGTCCCGACCATGATCACCGCGCCCAGGCCGGCCAGGGTGGTGAAGAGGAAAGCGACGGCGATGCCCAGGACGATGGCGACCGCCAGGGGCCGGTCGCCGGCCAGCTCGGCCGCCCGCCGGATGATGTCCTGCGAGATGCCGGTCTGGTTCATCACCTGGCCCAGCCAGGCGCCGAACATCACCGAGGTATACGCGGCGGCCAAACGGATGGCGCCGGCACCCAGGATATCGACGATCAGGCCGTCCTTGGCATCAAAGGGATAGACCTTGACACCCCCGATGATGGCGATCAGGATGGCCATGCCGATAAGGGCCAGCAGCGTAGAAATGCGCCGTGTCACCATGAGCACGGCAAACACGGCAAAGACGATCAGGATGCCGATGGCTTGCCACATAGCAGGGCTCCTTTCGTTTGACCTCAGAAGGTAGTCGGTCTAGAGATGCCGGTACCCACTGTCGAGCGCGAGCCGAAAATCGCGCGTCCCCTGTTCGATACCCTTCACCTCCTTTCCCGTCACCACGGCGCCGATCATGATGTTCTTGGCCCCCACGGCGAGGAGCGCCGGCACATCCTCGACGCGGAGCCGACGCTGGCTGGGCACGACAAAGGGCTTCTCGAGCGCCTCAGCCAGCAAGAGATAGGTCGCCAGATCGCGCTGGGAGAGCAACTGGCCGTATTCGCCCGTGGGGATGACGGCCGCTTCGATGGCGTCGACCCACGGCAGGCGGGCCAGGGCTGCGGTCTCCGCCAAACCGTACTTCGAGTCGGCTGCCACCCAGAGGTCGAGGCCCTCCAGCCCCTGGAAACTGGCGGGTGTGACGTGGGCGTAGGCGTCGACCAGGGCAAAGCCCATCTCGGCGATCTGACGATAGGTGTCGAGATCGATGCGTATATCCTCCCCCGGGACCAGCCCAACCGGGATCTTGACCGCCCGCAAGATCGCCTCTAGCGCCGGGCGCTCTTGCTCCAGGCTGCCAAAGGTCACCCCCGTCGCGTGGTGGGTGACGTTGATGTGGACCTTGATGGCGTCCGCGCCCGCCGCCTCGGCTGCCAGCGCCTGGTCGACCGAATTCGCCGGCAGGCTGACGATCAGCACCGGACGGCTGCTCTGCATCAGGTGCAACAAGTGGCTCATTTCTGTCCCCTTTACAGCTTCTCTATGGCCTCGCGGAAGGCCGCGACCTGCCGTTCGAGCCCGCCGGGCTCGGTACCCGTCGAAAGCACGCCGATCATGATGGCATTGGCCCCCGTGTCGGCCAGGGCCGGTACGTCTTCCGGAATCAGGGTGCGTTGGGAGGGGATGACGAGAGGGATATGGCAATGGGCGCGCAACAGGCGGTAGCGGGCCAGGTCTACGATCGATAACCGGTCGCCGTAGCCGCTCTGGGGCACAATCGCCCCCTCCAGCATCTGCAGACCCTGGGTGCGCGTCAGTTCGTCGATCGTGTCCCAGGCAAAGGTCGAGTCGACGGCGGCCATGGACGAGATGCCGGGCACCGAGAGCAACTGCGGCACCATCAAGTGGGCGAACATGTCGAAAAAGTCAAAGCCCATCCTGGCCAGCTCGGCAACGTCGGCCGGGCCGACACTGAGGCTGGCTCCAGGAACGATCCCTACCGGCACCTTAACCCGGGCCAGGATCTCTTCCAGCACCGGGCGCTCTTGGGCCAGCGTGCCAAAGACGACCTTGCTGGCCCGGTGGGTCATATTGATGTGCAGCTTGATGGCGTGCGCGCCGCTGCGCTCGGCCGCCAGAGCCATCTCCAGCGAATTGGCCGGGCAGGCCACGATCAGCGACAGGCGGCGTGCCCGCAATTCATTGAGCAAGCGATCCATGCTTCCTCCTTCGCCGGGCAACGTCCCGTATCACGTATCACGCTTCACGCATCACGCATTCCGCATCACGCGCCCTGGGTACGTCATTCGAGAATGGCCCCCTGCGCCCGCAACTCCCGCCGCAGGGCCAGAGTGTCGACGCCGGCCAGCCGCTGGCCGTGACGGATCGCCAGGGCTGCCGCCGTTCCCGCCGCCTGGCCGATGGCCATGCAGACCGGTGTGACGCGCAGAGCGGCAAAGGCTTCGACCGAGCACGAGATGGCCCGCCCGGCCACCGCCACATTGGCCAGGTCCCTCGACACCAGGCTGCGATAGGGGATGCTGAAATGCTCGCGGGCCAGGCGCAGGTTCACCAGGCCCTTACCTGTCGGGTCGTGGATGTCGATCTGGTAGCCGTTGAGGGCCACGGTATCATCGAACTGCCGGCCCGACGTGGCGTCTTCGGTGGTCAGGGTGTAGAGGCCCACCAGGCGGCGACTCTCGCGGATGCCCACCTGGGCACCCGATTCCAGAAGGTAGCTCTGCTCAAAGCCAGGGATATGGCCCCGCATGAAGGCTACCAGGTCCCGCGTCTGGCGTCGGGCCAGGACCTCGGCCTGCGTCATGGCCTCGACATCCCGGGGATCAAGCTCGATGATGCGACCCGTATTGACAACCGCCTCACCCGGGCGGATGCCGGCAAAGAAGAGCACCAGGTCGCGGGGGATGTACGAGGATCCGAACTGCCTCCACACGCTGTGAAAGCCCGAGACGCCGGTCAGCGGCTTGTGGTCCAGGTCGGCAAAACGGGTCGTGGGCCAAAAGTCCTCGGGGTGAGCCTTCATATACTGGCGAATGGGCTCGAAATCGACCCCGCCGAAGCGCAGCATCATGGTCATGGGCTGCACTTTGCCGTCCGTAGGCCGCCCCATTTCCGTATCGCCACCGGCCAGGTGCACCAGGGAGCAGTCGCCGGTGCCATCGATAAAGATGCGCCCGCGCACCGTGCGCGATCCGTAGGGGCCGGCCGTCCGTATGGCCACGACAGAACGATCGTCGGTCTCGGCTTCGATGACCGTAGAGTGCAAGAGGAGGTCCACGCCCGCCTCGGTGACCATCGTCACCGCCAGATCCTTGAACACCTCCTTGTCAAAGGGGGTGATCGAATACATCACGCCGATCATGTCGGGCTGGTGCCCGGGCGAAGCGCCCAGGGCCACCAGGCGGTCCACGATCTCTTGCGCCAGGCCGGCCACCACCTGGCGGCCCGTCATGTCGTGGAACGACATCCAGGGGTAGACCAGGGCTGCGGTCGACATCCCCCCCAAGAATCCATAGCGCTCGATGAGGAGCGTGCGTGCCCCCAGGCGGCCGGCGGCGATAGCCGCGGAGAGGCCCCCGGGTCCTCCACCGACGACCACGACATCATAGGATTCCCGCATGTGGACCTCCAGGGTATGGCAAGACACCGATTATCTCTACGCCACGGTGACCGGTGCGCCTGTCGCCAGCGACTGGTGCACCGCTGCGATGGCCACGACGTTACGATAGCCATCGGTCTCGGTGACCAGAGGCGGGCGACCGTCGCGCACGGCGGCGATAAAGCTGTCGAACATGTGCTGCGAATGGCCAGCGAGCTGGCCGTGCAGATTCAGGAGCAGGGTGGTCGGGTGCTGCGTCTTTTGGCCCGTGACGAGCCTGATCATCTGATCGTGGGTGTTGACAAAGGCCGCCGACCGGCTGCCCACGACCTCGAACTGGAAATCAAAGATCAGAGGCATGCCCTCTGGCAGAACCCAGCAGGATTCAATGCAGGCGATGACGCCCGATTGGAAGGTAAAGAGGGCCTGGATGGTATCGTAGGCGTCGATGCCCTGACTGGTGAGCACGCCCTTGGCGCCCACCGCGTAGACCGAGTGCACCTCGCTCTCGGTCAGCCAGCGGGCCATGTCCAGGGCGTGGGTCATCAGGAACCAGGCGGGCGACGAGCGCGTGGCCCAGGAGAGCATCGATGTGGGCGTAAAGCGAGTGTTGTTGATGCGGGCGTTGAGTGAGACCAGGCGACCCAGCTCACCGCGCGCAAGCAGGTCTTTGAGGGCCACGTAGGGGGGCGTCCAGCGGTTGGTGTAGGCGATCTGGCAGCGCACGCCGGCGCGCTGGATGGCCCCCACAATCTGCTGGGCCTCGTCCACCGTAGTGGCCAGGGGCTTCTCTATCAGGATGTGGCAGCCCGCCTGCGCCGCGAGGAGCGCGGGCCGCAGATGGGCATCGTCGGGGGTGGCGATGCAAACTGCATCGAGACTCTCTTCGGCCAGCGCGGCTTCGAGATCGGCATAGCGCGGCACGGAGGGGAATTCGGCCGCAGCCGCCTCTCGGCGGCGTGCGTCGGGGTCACAAAGCGCCCGCAGGCTCACCCAGGGGTTCTGCCCCGCCAACCGGGCGTACAGAGTCCCCATCGTCCCCAACCCTACGATGCCGAGAGAGATCATGGCCTGTCACGCTCCCATGCAACTCTGCCAAGCGTGATTGGTGACGTGTTGTGTGTTGCGCATTGCGTGTTCCGTTGGCCGCTGGCTGCGGCGAGCGTTGTGCTACAGAACTCGGCTGGCAAGTGAGGACATACGGAACACGCAACACGCCTGTTACGCATCACGCCTCACGTATCACGTATCACGTATCACGAATCGCCCGTCACCGCAGGCGCGCAAGAACGGCGCACCACCACCTCCGGCGGCAAGACGATCTTGACGGGACCTTCCACGTCACCCGAGAGCAGGTCCAACACCAGGCGGCCTGCCAGGGCACCCAGATTGGTCGACGGGACACGGATGGTGGTGAGAGGCGGGTCACAGACGGCGGCCAGCGCAATGTCCGAGAACCCCATGACGGAAACGTCACCCGGAATGGCCAGCCCTTTTTCCCGCAGTGCCCGCATGGCACCCAGCGCCAGCCAGTCGGTGAGGCCGAGGATGGCAGTGACCCTCTGCGCCTTGCTGGCCAGCATCTCGCCGATCGCCGCATAGCCAGAAGCTTCATCGAACGACGAACATACTACGGGATGACACTCGATCGTGCGCATGGAGATCGATTCGCGAGCCCGCTGGATGGCCAGCTCGATCCCTTGCAAGCGGTCCTTGAACGTATTGATATCGCGCGGCCCACTGAGCACGGCGATGGAGCTGTGCCCCAACCCCAGCAGGTATTCGGCGGCCAGGCGGCCGCCCTCCACGTTGTCGGGTGTGACCGTGTTCAAGTGCTCGCGATCGAGATAGCGCCCGATGAATACCACGGGCAGCCCCGAGCGGGCCACGGCGCGGACAAAGGCATCTTCCATGGGGATGCCGCCCAGGATGGCGCCATCGACGCGGTTGTCGAGGATCATCGGCGGCAGGTCGGCACGGCTTTCATAGGTGGCGCGGGTCATCGAGACCACCAGGTTGAACCCGTGCTTCTCGACCATGCGGCTGGCGCCCTCAATGGCCGCGAGGAAAAAGTGGTCGGCGGTCAGGGCCGAGCCGACGGGGTTGGCGATGACCATGCCGATGTTGTGGGTGCGCCCGACGCTGAGGGAGCGTGCCTGCATGTTCGGCTTGTAGCCGAGCTGCTGTGCCGCCTGTTGCACGCGTTGCGCCGTCGCACGGCTGATCTTGGGGTTGCCGCTGAGCGCCCTGGAGGCCGTGGAGATGGATACGCCGGCCTGGCGGGCCACATCCTCGAGCTTGACTTCCTCCATCGCCGCCCTCCCATCGTATCATAACACAGAAAGGCAAAGGAGTCAAGCGTTTGCACTAATTTGCACCGGCAAACCCCACAACTCGGGGCGTGGCATGGCCCCGGCCGATGATGCGACAAACCGGGTTTCTCCGCAGAAACCCGGTTTGTCGCACCTGGACTTGCGCTAGCTGGAAATCATGCGCTCCAGCGCCAGGCCGCGCGGCGAGAGGGTGGCTGCCAGGGCTTCCAGGGCCGCCGGCGGCAGCTCGTGGGTGATCAGCAGCGCCTTGCTGCGCTGCACCTGGCGCAGGAGCGGGACCAGGTGCTCCCACGGCGGGCCGCTCGGGTCAAGGAGCACCTGCACCGCCGCCAGCTCGGGGATGGCCAGCACCTCCGGAATGAGCTTGCAATCTGCCGAGTGGGTGTGGATGAGGGTATACGCGAAACTGGCGGCGATGCGCTGATCGCACGGCCGGATGAACTCGCGATAGACCGCAGGCGAGAAGAGGATGGTGGCATCTTCTTCAAAGCGCACCAATGGGCCGGGCGCCCACACCTCGAGCCGGGGCGCCGTGTAGCCGCCAGCAAAGGGTGGGATGAGGGCGAGCTGGGCGCGGGCCACCTGGATCCAGATGTCGGTACACCACCGCGCCAGGGCGTGGACCTCGTCCGGGTGGTCGTAAAAGTCCAGGCACAGCCGCTCATGGCCGCGGAGCGCCACCATGAGGTCGGCGGGGCCACGCATCAGCGTCTGGGTGACAGGATAGCGGCCCCCAGCTTGCGCCACCAGTGCGGCCGTCAGCTCGAGCAGCACCTGGTACCAGGGATTGGAAGGCAGCGGTGGCAAGCGCTCGACATCGTCCCAATCGTTCAACCATGGCCCGGCCCACAGACTGCCGCTCTCCTGCGAGACCCACACGGGGCAGCCCAGGATGGCCTCCATCCAGGGAAAGCCGGGCAAAGGCGGTGCTCCCCAGACCAGGTCGCCATCGAGAAAGCCGCCGCCGGCGGCGTAGAGGGCCTCGGCCCAGGCGACGGCGCGAGGGATGTCGATATCACTTGGGGCCAGCGGACGATCCGTCACCGGGAACTCGTAGCCCCCCAGCGTAAAGGCCGTGGTGCGCTTGTCGCCCGCCAGCGGCCGCTGGGCGGGCCCCCGCCTCCAGAAGGCGCGGTGCCGATGGCGCGGCGTGCTCCACTCGCCGCTCCCATCCATCAGCGGTACCTGCCATAGGCGAGGGCCGTGTCAAACATGGACACGATGTTCTCGGGTGGCACATCCGGCTGGATGTTGTGCACGGCGGCCAGCACGAAACCGCCTCCCGCCGCCAGGTCGTCGATGCGGCGCCGCACCTCGTCGGCCACGGCTGCCGGCGAGCCAAAGGGCAGTACGTGCTGGGTGTCGATCAAGCCCCAAAAGGTGATGTCGCGGCCGAAGGCGCGTTTGAGCCGGGCGGTGTCCATGCCCGCGCAGGTGGGCTGCACCGGATTGATGATGTCTACCCCCACTTCGATCAGGTCGGGCAAAATGGTGGCGATGGTACCATCACTGTGCAGGAATACCCTGGCCCGGCTGTGCCGCTTCACGGCAGCGAAAAGGGCCTGCTGCCGGGGTTTGATGAGGCGGCGGTACATCTGGGGAGAGATTTGTAGCGCCAGCTCGGTCCCCAGATCATCGGCGAACATGGCGATATCCACGCAGTCGCCCAGGGCGCCCAGCACCTGTAGGCAGATGCCCGTCTGGATTTCCAGTGCCTTGTCGAGGAGCGCCTGCACAAAACGGGGCTCGCTGGCCAGGTACATCATCCAGTCAGCATACCCGCGGAGGTTCTGGCCAAAGCTGAGGAAGCGACCCGGTAGACCGATAACCAGCGCCCGGTCGGTCGTTTGGCGCAGACGTTGCGCACACTCACGCAGGCCCTGAATCCGGCGCGGATCCTGCGGATCGGGCCAAGGGTGGGTAGCGATCCTGGCCACGTCGGGACAGCCCGCGAAGGGCGCTTGCGCCACGACCGCGTAAGGACTCCCCGCAGGGCGCTCAAAGACTACGCCGTACTCGTCGGTGTAGCGGCCGGCATCCAGGTGGCTGGTCTGATCCGCGTAGTGCAGGACGTTGGTGCCCTCGGGCAGGATCGGCGAGACGTCGGCATCGAAGCGGGTCACGATCTCCTCGTCTACGCGCACGAGGTCGCTGTGGGCATAGACGTAGCGGATAGGGCGGTCGAGGGCGAGCTGCAGATGCCTTTTCAGCGGTTCATAGGCGCCGGCGAAGATGCCCGTCGCCGTGGTGCCTCCCAGATCGACCGGCACCCGGTCCGCTTCCTGGTGGTTGAGGGCGGCCAGGATGCGTTCGCGATGGTTCAAGACGCACCCCCAAGGGTAGCGGCGCGCCCTATTCCTTCAGCGTGAGGTAAACGATCACCCGCGCTTGGGCGCCCTCGGGCAAAGTGCCGGCGATGCGCAGCCAGTTGCCAAAGTGCCGGACGCGGACGAAATCGACCCTGTCCTCGCCCGGGGTGAGATAGAACTCGGTCCCCTCGTCGCACCAGCGCATGCCGTCGGGCGAGATTTGCACGCGCCCCCGCGCCCCGGGCCGCAGTAGCCCCTGCACCTCGAGCTTGCGAACAAAGAAGATGGCCTCGCTGGCCCAGCCGCACTCGTAGGGCTCGCTGGCGAAATCCCCCTGCCAGACCCGGTTTCGCTCGACAACTGCCGTATAGTTCTGGCGAACCATTACGCCCACTCCCCCGACAAGAGCACCGAATCGAGGTACAGGAAGGCGCGCTTGTCGATGTCGGTTTCCACCCAAAAGACGACGTTGAGCATACACCACAGGTTGGCCATCGCGGGCATGACCATCGGCTCGACCCCGTCCAGGTCGTGCACGCGGTCATTGCACTGCAGGTGCGTGATCTGACGCGTCGCCAGGTCGAGATCCACCCGCAGGTAGTGCCAGTTGTACTTGGTGGGGATCTCGTTGTAGCAGAGGATCTGGTGCCCGCCGGGCACCTCCTCCCAGTGGGTGGGTGCCAGGTGAAAGTGCGAGCGGGTCTTGCCGCTGCCGCCGATCTGCAGCAGGGGCTCACGGTGGCGCTTGAACTGCCATTGGGCCACCTGCTGCCCGTGCATGGCGTTGAGGTAGCGCAGATGGGGCATCCAGCGCTTTTCGGCATCCTGGATGTCAAAAAGCACGCCCCAGGCACGCACGTCGGTCTCGGACAGGCGGAGCTCGGCCGCCTCGGGCTTGAAGGTCAGGTAAGCCTCCAGGCGGATGGGGCCACGATGGCGCCAGGTGACCCGTTTGATGCCCACGGCGATGTGACCGGCACGGGGCCGCGTAGCGAGCTTGAGGGCATAGTTGCCCTCCATCGAACCGGCCGAGCCCGTGTCCCACATGGTGCCGTTTGAGAGCATGGGCGGGCGCAGGTCCTCGTAGCCCGGTAGCATCGTCGAGAGGTCGTCTTCATAATTGCCGATCAGCTCGGACCAGCCCTGCAGGCCATGGTCGAAATCGTCGTAGAAAACGATGCGCGGCAGGGGGTCGAATTTGCTGAGGCGGGGGTCCACACAGGGTGGGGCGCAGCATGGGTCGGCCACGGGTCCGCTCCTCTCCAGAAAGGCCAAGGCAGTCTGCTGTCCATAATATGGACAATAGTATCATCCTACGGACAATTATACGCGGATTGGCGACCGGTGTCAAGTGTGCGCATCCTATGAGTCGGCTGCGCCTTTTGTTGGTCAGTTTGTGGGCGGCAGGATTCTTGGAGATTTCTTAGAGGGTAGGGAAGTTGAGGCAGTAGTGGGATGGGCCGTGCTATCATTCTCTGAGGGCATTGTGTGGA
>Ga0272448_1004129_pt1 | contig 16740 bp, 14 predicted proteins | sample YNPCB0191_FD_202220 | JGI IMG/M metagenome (GOLD analysis project Ga0272448, IMG submission 202220) | Hot spring sediment microbial communities from Yellowstone National Park, WY, United States - YNP-CB-019-1 | ecosystem: Environmental > Aquatic > Thermal springs > Hot (42-90C) > Sediment...
TTCTTTGGATCTACTTCCCAACCGAGATAGTTCCGGCTATTTGGATCAGAAAACCAACCATAAACATTTGCCCAGTCAATGATGACTAAGGTTTTGCCCTGTAATTTAAATTTAAAAATCTTTCTTGTTTCCATAATTAATTTATCTCGATGGGGTAACGTGGCGCATAATTCTGATCTGTTATCTCCGCTTGTATTATCCTGTTTAAACTGAACCGCCTAATACCGTTTTTTGAAATGTCCCAAGCAAAAAGCCCACGCTCTTCTTCGTCTTTACTAAAGCTATACGGCTCAATATAACGCCAGCCCTCGCTTGTACCATCTTTTTCAATATAAATAATCCGCAAGATTCTTCTTGTTCTTGCAGATTGTTTAATTGTCTCTAAAATTTGATAATTCATAATAGTTTGTTGATTTGAGATAGAGTTTTTTGTAATTTTTTCTCACTGTCTTCTATCTCCTTCAAAATTTCCTTCGGCTCCCTATATTCTTTTTCTTCTCCTTCAATATAGGGATTATAGGCATTGGCTGAAAGGATGTAATCGTTTTCCATTATTTCTTTTACCAAAGTAAACCAAGAATAGGGCTTTTCTACGGCGCAGTTTTTTTGCCATAATTCTATAAGCTTGGGAATGTCATTTCTATATTGTGGACCAAATTTTTTGGCAGCGGAAAGCGATGATCCATCGCCTTGCATATTGAAAAACCAAATTTTTTCATTTTCATCTAATTTTGGAACTGGCTTTTTCTTGAAAATAAAAACCGATGTTTTTACTCCAGCATATGGTTGAAAAACTCCTGCTGGCATTGAAATAACTGCTTGAAGTTGGCATTTTTCTAAAAGATAGCGACGAATTTCTTTGTCGTCTCTGTTTGTGCCAAAAAGAGTTCCTTCTGGTAAAATTATTCCAGCTCTACCATTTGGTTTTAAGGCATCAATAACATAACCCAAAAATAAAACTTGAGTTTTAGTTGATTTTACTGGTAAAGATTTTTTAATTCTTTCCTTATCAACTTTTCCAGCAAACGGCGGATTAGTTAATATTACATCATATCTTCTTAAATCCTCTTCATCTTCTGCCCCGGCTACAGTATCTTTTCTTTTAACATCTGATTCTTCAAGGCCGTGTAAAAAGAAATTCATTAAAGTTAAACGCACCATTTCCGGGTCAACATCTTGCCCGAAAAATGTTTCATTTTGTAAAAATTTCCATTGAGCTTTGCTTAATTTATCTCCCGGACCGCGAAAACCTCCGTTATGCGGAGTTATTAATTCTTTTGAAGAATTTTTCGTTCTAATATGTTCGTAACTAATAATAAGAAATCCACCAGTTCCACAAGCCGGATCAAAAACAGTTTCACCAATTTTAGGATCTACCATTTCAACTATAAAACGAATTATATGGCGAGGGGTTCTAAACGCTCCTAAGGCGCGGGCGTGTTGAATTTGATTCAGCATATCCTCATATAAATCACCTTTAATATCAGCATCAAGTTGTTCAAATTTTATTTCATCAATAATTTCTAAAGTTCTTTTAAGTATTGCTGGATCATCAATTCTTAAACGGGCTTCACGAAATATTTCTTTAATATTTTCATGATTTCTAACATTTCTTACAAATTCAAATACATCATCGCGAACAAATTCTAAAAGTTCTTTACCTGTTTTATAAACAAATTCTGACCAACGATATTGATTATTTTTTCCTTCAAAAATAGATTTATATCCTCTTTTGGTTATTTTTTCTTCTTCCACTAAAGCATTGTCTCTTTCTTCAAGCATTTTCAAAAAGAAAAGCAAAGTAATCTGCTGTATTCTGGTTACAGGGTCTGGCAAACCACTAGCAAAAAGATAATCGTTTAAAACGTTTAATTTTTGCTTAAATTCTTCTTGTAATTTTATTATTTTTTCATCCATATTTTTATACTACAAAAACCTTTTCGTTTAATTCTTTAATATTTTCTTGAATTTCTTTTTCGCCAAATAATTTAACAATTGTTGGCCATCCTCCAAATTGGTTAAGAAAAAGAGGCTCGCTAAAAATTGAAATATCAATTTTTTCTTTATTAACTAAATATTGATTTTTTAACATTCTTAAAATTTTTACCTGTTCGCTATTAAAATTCTTTTCAATTAACCAAGATTCAAACAAATCATTAATTTTGTTTTCTTTAATTTTTTCTTCGGTCGGTAATTCATAAATTTTTAAAGCAGCTTTAACAAACTCTGAAAGAGTGCCTTCGGGATAATGATAAGCAGCTTTTAAATTTGCTTCGTTAAAATAAAATTCAGGGGAATTAAGCTTTTCTGATAATTCTTGAATTTCTTCATTTGTTAACTCTTGACCTTCTTTTATTTTTTTAATTAACGGATCTGCTTCAGCTTTTGTTTGAATTTCTGTTTCCCAGTCAACGCGATAATCATCAACATCTATTTTTTCGCCCTCTGGGCCAACTTCTACATATTCTCGTTTAACTACCATATCTACATTTTCTGGTGCTTCTTCAGGAATTTGAACAAAAACTTTTTTGATAATGTCTGGAGTTGTTGCCTCACCTCCAGTTAATTCTCCTGGCTCTGTACCCCAAGGCACACCTCGACGGTGCGCTAAAATCCCTGAATAAGGATTAAAGCTTTCGTCATTAAAATCACGAGTCACGCCCACAAAATCATAAATTCTAAATGAAACTTTATTAATTTCTTCGCAAAGACGCGAACCTCTACCTCTCATTTGCTGATATAAAATCGGAGATTTTGTTGGCCTAACCATTAAAATATTTTCAACTTTTGGCGCATCAAAACCGCAATCCAACATCCCAACAGAAACCGCCATATAAGGTAAATCTTCTTGCTTAAATCTTTTTATAGCTTGATCAACATCTGGAACGTTTGAGGTTATGACTTCGGCAAAACGACCGTTAAATTCCGGATATTCTTGATTAAAATAATACGCTAATTGAGCTGCATGCCTTTGAGTAACCGCAAAAACAAGCGCTTTTCTATATTTTTTAGGTTGACGCTTTTCTTCTTCTTGCTTATAAGCTTTTACGATTTGTCTATTTCTATCCGGCACATTAATAATTCTTTCCAAATCTTCTGGATTATAATCTTCTTCCTCATATCTAACTCCCTCTAAAGAAATTTTTGTATCAATTCTTACAATGTCATAACCGGCAAGATAACCCTCTTTAATTCCTTGGCGAAGGCCATAAACATAAGTAGGTTTTCCTATTTGTTCTTTTTCGTCCCAACAATCAAAAATTTGATAAGTATTTCTATCAATAAATCTTGAAGGTGTTGCAGTAAGACCAATCTTTATAGCATCAAAATGATTTAAAACAGATTTATAAAGATGGTAAATTGAACGATGCGCCTCATCAGAAATTACCAAATCAAAATAACCGCTCGTAAAATTTTGTAATTGAGAATAAATTGTTGGAAGCGTGCCAATAATAATTATGCTTTCTTTCTTTTGCCTACCGCCGTAAAGAAGTTCTGATGGATAGTCTTTTAAATAATCATTAAAAGTTTCCTGCGCTTGTTTTCCTAATTCAATTCTATCAACCAAAAACAACACCCTACCAATTAAACCCGCGTCAAACATTCTTTTAATTTGAAGAGCAATAGTTAAAGTCTTTCCTGTGCCAGTTGCCATTACTACTAACATTTTTCTTTTGCCAGCTTCTAATGCCCTATCCATTGCTTGAAGAGCTTCCTTTTGGTATGGACGAATTTTTCTATTTTTCCCGCGAATAGAAACCTCATCCGGTATTGGTATAATAGAAATTGGTTTTCTTGATTTTCTTAAAATTAAAATTCTTTCTAAATCTTTTTGAGAAAAAAAGTTCATCACTTTTTGTTCTGTACGATTTTTATAATCCCAAAAATAAATATCTTCGCCGTTAGACAGAAAAATAAAATCCGCGCCAAAACTTTCAGCGTATTCTAAAGCTTGATGTTTACCAATTTCTGGTTCAACTGAAAATCTTTTTGCTTCAATTACTGCCAAAGGCCTTCCTCTCCTATCTTTTAGTAAATAATCTGCCCTTCCTTTTTTAGATGGTTCTTCTGTAGAAACCTGATTTTTATCTTCAATGTTCCAATCAGCATCACGAAGTTTTCTATCAATAATCATCCTGCTATCACTTTCACGCATTACGCCACCCGCTTGTCCTGAACTAATTTCTTCTTTTTTAGACTGATAAAATTCATCTGGCATATTTTTATATTATAATTTATACTTCAATCTTTCAAAAATTTAACATTTATAATTTTTGCATACTTTTTACTCAAATAATTTTATGTATTGTTGATAAGCAAAAATTTTATTTCTTTTTCTGCCTGTTATTTCTTTTAGAATTTCAGATTTGACTAATTTATTAATCAATGCTAAAGCGTTCGGATTTTTAAGCCCAGTGATTCTTTCAACATCTTTAATTGTTATTAATGGGGAATGAAATAAAAAGTCAAAAACCAACTTTGCTTTTTTAGCAGATCTCCCCAATGAAAAAATTTTTTCCGAATCTTTTTCGCGTAATTTTAATATTTTTTTACTCGTTTCAACCGCTTCTTCGGCGGTTATTGCCACTCCTTCAAGAAAAAACTTTAACCAGCCCTCAATATCATCTTTTTCATGAAAAGCATTAAGACGATCGTAATATTCTTGCCTGTATTTTTTAAAAAAATCAGAAATATAAAGCAAGGGCTTATTAAGAATTTTTTGCTGGCAAAGATAAAATGTAATTAAAAGACGCCCAATTCTCCCATTGCCATCTAAAAACGGGTGGATATTTTCAAATTGAGCATGAAGCAATCCTGTTTTTATTAAAATCGGCAATGGAGATTTATCGTGCAAGAATTTTTCAAAATTATCTAGTAAGGGCATTATTTCTTGAGGTGGAGCCGGAACAAAATAAGCTCTTTGAATAGTTGATCCGCCTATCCAATTTTGAGTTCTTCTAAATTCACCCGGTTCTCTACCTTCTCCTCTTACACCGGCAAGTAAAATTTTATGGATTTCCTTAATTAATCTTAAAGAGAGAGGGAAAGTTTTCAGTTGTTCTAAACCATAATTCATCGCTTTGATATAATTTAAAACCTCATCAACGTCTTTGTGTATTTCTAAATCTTCTATTTTTGCTTCTGCTTTTAAAACATCGGCAAAAGTTGCTTGTGTACCCTCTACCTGACTTGATAAAGTCGCTTCTTTTCTAACATACATTAGAATAAAGAAATCTACATCAGGCAATGTTTCAGCAATTCCATCTAATCGACCTAAGGCCAGATCTGCTTTTGAAAGTAAACTTTGAAGTTCCTCATCAATTTTAATTTCAAAGGGCAAAAAATTAGGCACAAATGCTTTATATTGCAATTCATTATTCAATTGATTGACATATTTCCCGCTTCTCATAATTTTAAATCGTAGATATTATTAATCTAATCTACGAATATAATTCTAAATCGTAGATAAAATTTTGTCAATTTACTTCTACCATAGATAATTTTAAAATCATTCAAATATCCTTAATAAACAGGATCATATTAGCCTTCTCTCTTTAAAACTAAAAAACTTGTTTTTGGCTACGATTATATGGTCAATTACCTCTATGCCTAAAATTTTGCCGGCTTCAACTAATCTTTTGGTCATTTCCAAATCGTCTTCTGATGGTTCGGGGTCAGCGGAAGGGTGGTTATGGCTAATAATGATGCTGGCGGCGCGGTTGTCAATCGCTTCTTTAAAAACTTCCCGAGGGTGGACTAAACTGGCGTTAAGTGTGCCGATAGAAACAATATTGTCTTTTATTAAATTATTGCGGCTATCCAATAATAAAATTAAAAAGTGTTCTTTATTTTCTCTGCCTAATTTTTGTTTTAAATAATCTACTACTGCCTTTGGCGATGTTAATGGAGTTTTTTTAGGAATTTTTTCTTTGGCATATCTTTCAGAAATTGCCTGAAAGAGTTTTAAACCAAAAACATTATGCGGACCAATGCCTTTAATTTTTTGTAATTCTTCAAGGGGCGCATCAAGTACTTCAGCCAATCCGCCAAAAGTTTTAATCGCTTCTTTGGCTATTTGTTTGCAATCTTTTCGCGGCGTACCCAAAGTTAAAAGCAATTCCACTATTTCATAATCTAAAAATCCATCCAGTCCTCCTTGTAAAAATCTCTCCCGCAATCGTTTTCTATGACCAGCGCCTTTGTGTTGCTCTTCTGATTTTTCAGTTTTCGGTAAATTTTCTTTTCTTACTCTTGGAGTTAAATTTCCCATTTTTCTTCATTCTCCCACGAACCATTGGCTTTTTCAAGCGATTAAAAATTGCTATTTTCCTATTTCAATTTGGGAAGGGGTTTTAAGAATAATTTCTGGTTTGCCTTGGTATTCTTTAATTTCGCCTCTAATACGCACAACCTTATTGGCATAATATTTTTCTGGCGCACTCAAAAAATTAGCTTGATCGGATTTAAAAATCACGACGGTGAAACAATGGTTAGGATAAGATTTTTCAAAATTTAAAAACACGGTATTGGTTTTGGAACGATAAGTATTAGCAATTTTTCCTTCAACAATCATTTCTTTGCCATAATAATTTTTGGCTTCACAGGCGCTGATAACTTTTAATCCCGTGAGTTCTGAAGTTAATTTTTCCCATTGCAAATTGCTTGTTTTTTCGCTGGGGGTGATTAAATTTTCTACTGACCATTTGCAGCCAATTTTATTTTCTTTAGCCCACTCTTCAGCGCCGGCAATTTCTTTTTGATATTTAATATCTTCTGCGGAAAATCGCGCCACAGCCAAACCTTCTTTTACCAATGCCAACCCAATATTTTTATCATCCAAAAACACATATCTTAAATAACGACACCATCGGTCTTTGTCTGCTGTTCCCCTCTCCAGCTTTACTTCTTTATTTAAAATCAATTCCTCTAAACGATTTTTTGCCGCTTCATAGCAAGGATGATCTCTTTCATCGGCATCAATGCCTAAAATTCTTACTGAATAACCACCTTCAATTAAAAAAGTGTCGCCATCAATAATTTTAGTCACTAATTTTAAGGCGCCGTCTTTAAGTTCAGGAATATTTTGGCAATCTCCGGCGGTTGGCAATAATTCGCGATTATCATTTTTCCCGCTAATCTCTGGCGCGACTTGTTTAATCTCTTTATTAAATATTGCTTCATTTTTCTCGCTTGAAAAATAAATAACGCCAGCCACCATCACCGCGCCTAATAAAATAGCAATCACTACTTTGTTTTTCTCAAAAAATCCTTTCATTAACCTTAAATTCCTATCTATTATCCTACAAAACGCTGGTCTTTTCAAATAAGGAAAATTGTCCCAAAATAAAGAAGAAATGACCAGTAAATTCATCTTTTTCTTTTTATTATTAGGGCTTTCCTCAATCATCAGCCAAGCGGTGGTTCTTAGGGAATTAATGGTCAGTTTTTACGGCAATGAGTTTTTTGTCGGATTAGTTTTAGCCTGTTGGTTAATTTGGACCGCCACTGGCAGTTTATTGGCAAAAAAATTTTTCCTTAAAATCAAAAACTATTTTTCTCTATTTTTTGTTTTACAAATTTTATTTTCCTTTTTTCTTTTTTTAGAAATTTTTTTAATTAGATATTTCAAAGGAGAGTTTTTGGGTTTAGAAATTCCCCATCTCTTTCATAGTTTTTTGGCTGCCTTATTTGTGCCTTTGCCTTTGGCTTTTGTTTTAGGCAGTTGGTGGACGATAGGCGTTAAAATTTTTTCTGACAAGCAAAAAGCGTTAAACATCTCTTCAATCAATTTAGGTTATTGGCTGGAATGTTTAGGATTTGTTTTAGGAGGACTACTATTTAGTTTTCTTTTGGTTAAATTTGATTCCTTTTGGGCAATAAACTTTTTAATCGTTTGGCAGTGGGCTACTTTTATTTATCTTTTGCCCCAAAAGGGTTGGCGCTTTTTAAAAATTTTCAGCCTTCTTTTATGCCTTGTTTCTTTTTCGTTTTTCTTTACTCCTTTTTTAAAAAAATTGGAAGCCGTTTCTAATAACCTTGAATTTAAAAATCAAACACTAATTCACTCGCAAAATACACCTTATAGCAAAATCCAAATCACCCAGTTGGATTCGCAATATAATTTTTACCAAAACGGCATTTATTTGGGCTCGGAAAAAGATTTTGCTTTCGCGGAAAAATTTGCCCACTTCCCTTTAATCGCCCACCCCCAACCCGAAAAAATTTTATTAATAGGTGGTGGCCTCAACGGCGTTTTAAGAGAAATCTTAAAACAACCGGTTAAAGAGGTAACTTATTTAGAAATTGACCCTGATTTAATTACCTTAATTCAAAAATTTTCTTCATCCGCCGTAAAAGATTCTCTTTTTAACGAAAAAGTAAAAATTGTCAATTTAGACGGCGTTTATTTTCTAAAAAACACACCAGAAAAATTTGATTTGATTTTAATCGCTTTGCCCAGCCCCTCAACCGCTTTAATTAATCGTTTTTACACGCAAGAATTTTTTCAATTGGTCAAAGAAAAATTAAACTCTGAGGGTATTTTTTCGCTTTACCTACCTTATTCGCCCAGCGCGGCTAATAAAGACCTTGAAAGTCTCTGCGCTTCAATTTTTAAAACTCTAAAAGCGGTCTTTCCGCAAATAATTATTTTGCCAGAAGACGAAATATTTTTCTTGGCGGCAAAGTCAACTAATCTAATCACTGACCCAGCGCTTTTGGTAAGACGATTTAATGAAAGGAAAATCTCCACTAATTTTTTAACCCCTAATTATCTTGCTTACCGCTTTACTAATGAAAGAATTCCAAAAACTTGGGAAACATTAAGCCAAGATAAAACCGCCAAAATTAATCAACTTTTTTCTCCGGTGGCTTATTTTTATCAAACTCTTTTTTGGTTAGATTTATTCTCTTTGAAATTTACTAATTTCTTTAAGAAAATTGCCTTTTCTTTTTGGTGGCTTTGTCTATTGGTTTTATTAAGTCTCACCATTTATTTAATTAAAAAAAGAAAAAAGCAGAGCAGGATTGTTATCGCGGCGGCTACCGCCGGATTTTCTTTGATGAGTTTTGAAACTATTATGATTTTTACTTACCAAATAATGGTCGGTTATCTTTATTTTAAGCTTGCTCTGTTAATGGCTTTTTTTATGTTAGGCATAGCCATTGGCGCTTATTGGGGAACTAAAAAAGCCGCTGTGGCGCCAACCAAAATTTCTTTGTTAAGCACATCCCATAAACTTATTGGCAGTTTTTCTTTGCTTTTAATTCCTACCTTAATTTTTCTTTTCTCTATTCCTTTTCTGAAATTAACCGAACTTTTTCTCTTCCTAATTTCAATGTTAAGCGGTTTAGTCGGTGGTTTAGTTTTTCCTTTAGCGAACCAAATTTATCTTTCTGAAAATCAAGAAGCAACCAATAAAACCGGCGTTATTTATGGGGCGGATTTAATTGGCGCGGCGTTAGGCGCGATTATTTCGCCTTTAATTTTAATACCAGTTTATGGAGTTTTGACTAACTTGTTTTTAATCGCCTTTTTAAATATTTGGTTAATTTTTATTCTTCGCCAAAAACTTGAGCCGTAAAAATATAGATTTGGGCATTTTTTTCCTGATAACAGGTCGCGGCTAATCCCATTTTTTCCAGACACAACATTGAAAGAAAAGTTTCTAAATCCCAATTATTTTCTGTAGCGACTTGCGGCAAAAAAACACCTGAGCGAAAACCTAATCTAATTTCTACGCCGTGTTTGCCGATTTCAATTTTACGCCAATCATCAATTTGCTTTAAAGGACTAAGTACTGAAATTTCATAACTTAAATCTTTTAATTCATCAATTTTTATGGGCGCAAAACGCAGATCTTGGGTGGCAGCCGCTAAAGCCATCTGCGCAACCACCTGAAAAAGCGGCAAATCAGTGGGTGAAAAGCGGCCAATACAACCTCTTAAATTTCCATTCTTTTTAATAGTCACAAAAGCGCCTAATTTTTGATTTAAAGATGGCGTGTCAAAAGAAAATTTTGGTATTTTGCCGGTGCGGATATAAGTTTCAACGGTCTCGCGGGCAATTTTTAAAAGTGTTTCTTTGTCTTGACGGCTTAATAATTGTTCTTCGTTTAAAAAAGCCATAGCCGCATAACCCACCACTTGGTTTTTGTCGCCAAACACGCTATCCCCAGAATTGGCATAATTTAAAAGTTTAATCTCCGAAGCACCTACTTGTTCTGCAATTTTCATCACCAACTCTACAGCTTCTTGGCCACATAAAAAAGTAAAAGCATTAGGAATATTTTCTTTTTCTAAAGCTTGAATAGTTTTTTCTAAATTTTCTGTTTTGCCACCCAAAATTGCCTCAATCACTTTTTTGTCGGCATAATTGGCTTTGACATATGACGGATAATGCGATAAGTCAGAAGAAGCAATAAAAATTGTTTGCTCATTTGCCAAGCCCGCCAAAATTTGACTGGCTTTTATCAATTCTTCTTCATTTAATTGATTAACCAAAAGAGGCAAAATTTTAAATTTCGGAAAAATTTTTTGCAAAAAAGGAATTTGCACTTCTAAAGAATGTTCAAATTGGTGCGGCAAAGAATCAACCTGAAAAATACTCGCCTGTTTTTTTAATAACTCTCTTAAATTTTTATCCACCTCCACCAAACCCAAAGGCGTTTTCCATAAATCGCTGTTGTCAATGATAATACCATTAATAGGATAATGATGACTGGGGCCAATTAAAATAATCGTTTTTTCTTCGTTTAAACTATCTTTAAAATTTTCCGCTAAGGCTTGATAAGCAAAAGCCGCGACTGGACCTGAAAAAGGATAACCAGCATGCGGCACAATTAAAGCGGAGATTCTTTTTGAACTTGAAAATGAAGGCGGCTTTGTTTGCTTAAAAAATTGCGCCAGTTGATTTTCTAATTCCTTTTTTTCAGTGGGATAAAACTGGCCTATAACCGCTGGTTCTCTAATAATTTTCTCTTTAGACATAAACATTGTTTTTTGTTCTTGACCTTTTAAAATTGAAAAAATTTGCCAAATAATCACCAATATTAAAATTGATAAAAAAATTGAAATAAAAGTTTTTGTTTTCATTTTATCGCCAAATACCAGGAATTTTTTCGCCGCTTCTACATTGACCTTGGGGGCTTAAATTGTTTTCTAAAACCGAAAATCCTTTTCTGATAATCGCCGGTTCTTTAGAATTAGGACAATATGTCGTGGCGCCCTCTACATCATCTACATTGCCAATATAAACATATTTTAAACCTAAATCCATCGCCATTTTTCTCGCTTTCTTTAAAGTTTCTATCGGCGTCGTCGGCACATTTAAAAGTTTATAATCAGGATGAAATTGAGTAAAATGCAAAGGTGTTTCAGGGCCTAAATTATTTTTAATCCACAAAATTAAGTTCCTTAAGTCCTCTTCAGAATCGTTTTCTCCCGGAATTAATAAATTAACCACTTCCAGCCAAACACCGCTTTGTTTGATAATTTTCATTGCTTCTAATACCGGCGCCACTTTGCCAATCACTGTCATTTTTTGATAAAACTTGTCATTAAAACCTTTAAAATCAATTTTATAAGCATCAATGTAGGGCAAAAGTTCTTTTAATGGTTCGGGGTTAATATAGCCCGCGCTAATCACCGCTGTTTTTAATCCTTTTTCTTTAGCCAATTTAGCGATATCCAACATATATTCGTAATAAACTGTTGGCTCATTGTAGGTAAAAGCAATTGCTTTGGCGCCGCTTTGGATTGCTTCCTCTACTACTTCCTGAGGCGTCATTTTTTTAGTTTCTACCTCCCAAGGAAAAAATTGAGAAATTTGCCAATTTTGACAAAATTTACATTGCAGATTACAGCCGGTGGTGGCAATTGAATAAATTAAACTGCCCGGCAAAAAATGAAAAAGTGGTTTTTTCTCCACTGGATCTAAATGCTGGGCCGCAATTTTACCATAAACAATTGAATAAAGTTGGCCATCAATATTTTCTCTGGCTTTACACAAACCAATTTGCCCCGGCAAAAGCACGCAATGATTGGGGCAAAGTTGACAGCGCACTACTTTATTGTCTAACGTTTCATAAAATTTTGCCGGATGCAAATCTTCCGGCTTGGCTTGGTTGGCTTTTTCTAATTGATAAATAAAAAAGCCGGCCAATCCTACGATGAAAAACGAAAGCAAAATTGAAAAAACAATTCTTAAAGGAATTTTTTTAAAAAGATTTCTTATCGGAAAAAGACAATGCAAAATTAGAAAAATTAAAAAAGGAATGGGAAGAATTTGGTTATGCAATCTCGCTGCCAACCCCACAGGTATAATCTGCTTAGTAAGGCCATAGCCAGAAACGAAAAACAAAACCGTTAATCCCAACAAAATCCAACCAGAAATACGACATAACTTAAATAAAATTTTCACCATGGTTTTTAAATAACTTGAAAAATTTTATAAAAACTATAAAGCAAAAACATTGCGCCCACTAAAATGCCACTCGCTTGAGCCATTATTCTAAATTCTTTCATTTTGCCTAAAAAACCCAAAAAGGTTAAAGGCAGAAAATAAACAGTGGTACCTAAAAAGAATAAAAAGAAAAATAAAATTCCTTGACCAAAAGCGTGCAGTAAAAAAACATAATTGATCGCCATTAAAAAAGGCGGGCAAACATTGATCCCCATCAAAAAGCCCATCAAAAAAGGAGTGGTTTTTTTCAATCTTGCGCCACCGCAAAATCTTTCTTGTTTTCTAACTAAACCCAGCGAATATAAAAGCAACAAAACTGAAAGCCCGGCTAAACTCAGAAAAAACAATAAATCAATCAACTGATTGTTAATTTTTTCTCCCAAATAACCAAAAATTGCGCCAAAAATAAGATAACCTCCTAAACGGCCAAAAATAAATTTTAAAACCACTTTAAAATTATCCCTTAATTTCCGCTCTTCAAAAAATAAGTAAGGCGTGGCAAAAGGAAAACAATAACTCAGACAAAAAATTCCCGAAGACAAACCAAGCAAAATTGGTTGAAGAATAATTTCTTTCATCTTTAAAATTACTTTGCCTTTTTAATCTTTTTATTTTTAATCTTTTTAAACTCTAAACGCTGGGCTAAATTCCAGGTCCGCGCCGCCACAGTTTTAACTTCCAGAGATTTTTTATAAATAAACCCCGTCACCTTTGAAAGATTACGTTTTCTATAACCGCTACTCTTTTAATTACATCCATTTTACCTAAGGTAGAATTTGTAAATATCTGTCATATTCGAAAGAAAACGGCTATAAGCGGGAATATCTTTCAAAGGTGCGGGGTAAAGCGGCTTGGCGTCCGATAAGCCGGCTTACCGCATCTTTTACCCACTTTAGCGTAGTTCTTCATAGAAGTATTTTACCATATTTGGCCTAATTTTTGGCACTTGAAAAGGCTTCATTTTTCGGGGGTTTACCTATCCTGATCTGACTATACCAATCCTGATCCGACTATGCCAAGGCTGATTACTTTAGCTGATTACTTTATTAAAATCTTATTTTCATCTCTTTTTCCTTTCCTTTTTTCTTTTTCTCTTTCTTTATATTTTTTTCCTCTCGTCAACCAAATTTAAAATGGTTGACGAGAATTGAAACTATGGATAATCTGAATATCGATAATCTCAGTCAAGAACTCCAATCACAAAAATTCCAATCACAAGAATTCCAATCAAAAAATCTGCAGAGTTATTCTTCTTTTAATGATTTTATAATCTCAATATTTTTTTCTATCACTTTTAAGGCGGCTTTTCTCATTTCTTTTTCCAGGGTTTTGGTTATGGTACTACTCAAGGTTTTGACTAAATCTTTTTTGTTAATTAAAAGATGGCGACCAGATTTTCACGCCTTAATTTGGCCGGCTTTAATTTTTTAAAAACTGCCTGTCGGCTAATACCTAAAAGCAAGGCTACCTCGGTTGCAGAAGGCGGGACCTGATGGTCCCGCCTGAAAGTTATTTAACTTCGTACGGTAAAACTGCAGTTAAAACATCGTCAATGTAAATTTTGTATTCGTATTTTCCCGCTGGTTGATCTATGACGCCATTACAACCAACACTACCGCCTTTTTTTAACTCTACTGGAAAAACAGTTTTAGGCTGGAGATAATCTTTTTTAACAGTATCGTAGATAGCCACACTAAAACTACCAGAAGGGATTGTCTTTTTTATTTCCAGCGAGGTACAGAATTGATCAGCGCTTGTAAACACTGTGGTCGGTACAACTTTAAAAGGATTAAATTCCTCGTTTGCCGGAAGCTTTCCTAAGTTGGCTTTAGTCAGATACTCGTTAAATTTTGCCTGATTCGGTTTTTCCGAAAGAGTTTGTTCTGTTGGCGCGGTTGGCGTTTGACTGACTGCTGGCGACTGGGAAGACTGAGCTGTGGGCGGCTGGCTGGTAGCATATGTAAAATGTAAATTAAAAGCCGTTTTTCTTTTTATCTACTTTTATCCCCTTTTCCGTGGGGTAAATGGCTCCCATAAAAACCTCGCCATTCCAAGCCTCAACTATCTGCCTGTGTTCTGGCTTAACTAAATGTGCTGCCATTTTTAAAACAAACATTTTAATATTCACCTCCTTTGTTTAGGATTTTAAAACTTAACAACAAAAACTTTGAAAAATCAAAACCCCGCAAATTCAAAAAATCCTCAAGAGAGAAAAACTTTTAACATAAAAACAGGCCAATTTTACATTGGCCTGTTAAAAAGATTAGTAATGCCCTTCTTCCAGTAGCCATCCCCATACCGGCCGTCTCCAGCGATTGCCGGTGCTAACAACCTCGAATGGACAGAGAGGACGTAGAGAAAATTCAAGGGGGTTTCCCAGACCTTTCCGATATTCTTCCAGCTTTTTACACTTTTGAGAACAAAGCTTCCTGTTTGTACCATCACAGTTTTTGCATGGACTAACCAACATACTCATACTTCACCTCCTTATAATTTATTAATAATTCTAAAAAGAGGATAGCATATTTATGCTATTTTGTCAATACCTCCACTGTCAATACCTCCACTTTTGGGGCAAGATAGGGGTCCCCGCTCCTGTTAGTCATTCATATTAACTAAGGAGTCAAAAATAAAAATCCCGCCGAAGTTAGCTCCAATCGAAATTTTGGCGCGTTGGTTAAATAAAAAATCAGACAGGACCCGATGTCACGATTTTTTGAAAGTTGAGATATTTTTGAAGAGCTTTAGGTATTAAAACCGAGCCGTCTTTTTGCTGATAGTTTTCTAAAATAGCAATAATTGCTCGTGAGGTAGCAATCGCTGTACCGTTTAAAGTATGAACGTATTCTAACTTTTGACTTTTGACTTTTGGCTTTTGGCTTTTGTATCGAATATTTAATCGTCGTGCTTGATAGTCAGTGGTATTGGAAGTTGAGGTAATTTCTCCCCAATCGCCTCGGCCCGGCATCCAAGCCTCTAAATCGTATTTTTTAGCGGCTTGACTGCCTAAATCACCGGTACACATCTCCACCACGCGATAAGGAATGCCTAATCCTTGAAATATTTTTTCTTCCAATGATAAAAGATATTGGTGCATTTTTTCTGACTCTTCTGGTACACAATAAATATACATTTCTACTTTAGAAAATTGATGGACCCGATAAAGTCCTTTGGAATATTTGCCATAGCTGCCTGCTTCTAACCGAAAACAATGTGAGAAACCAACATATTTTTTGGGCAAATCTTTTTCATTTAAAATTTCGTCAGCGTGAAGTCCGGCTAGAGTAATTTCCGCGGTGGCAATCAAACCTAAATCAGAATTTTTAATTTCATAAATTTGCGCTTCTTCTCCTTGCGGCAGATAGCCAGTTCCTTTATAAAATTTTTCTTTGGCTAAATCAGGAGTGATTACTGGAGCAAAGCCTTCTTTTGTTAAAATGTCAAAAGCGTAATTTATTAAAGCTAATTCCAAAAGAGCTGCCTCATTTTTCAGATAGTAAAAATTAGAGCCGGAAACTTTAGCGCCATTTTCAAAGTCAATTAAGTCTAAAGATTTACCTAATTCCAAATGATCTTTTGGTGGAAAATCAAATTTTGGTTTTTCACCCACCTCGCGTAAAACCACGTTGTCTCTTTCATCTTTACCAACTGGAACATCATCAAGTGGCAAATTTGGTAATTGTAATAAAATTTCTTCTCTCTTTTTCTCAATATTTTTTAAATCTTTGTCTAATGATTGAATTTTCTCTTTTATTTTTTTTGCTTCTTCTATTTTTTGTTGTCCGCGTAAGTCCGCATTCAAGTCCGCGTTCAAGTCCGCGTGAGTCCGCGATAATTTATTTTGCTCTGCTTTTAAATCGTCTATTTCTTTGACCAATTTCCGCCATTGCTCATCAAGAACCACAAAATCGTCCACTAATTGAGGATTAAAATTTTTGGCACTAATGCCTTTTTTGACTTTATCAGGGTTTTGGCGAATGAGATTAACATCGAGCATTAATTTTAGCAAATCGCTAATCGCTAAGCGCTAATCGTTTGCTTTATAAGTGTTAATAACGCTAACGCTTTGCGATTTGCGCTTCGCGCTTTGCTATTTAGGTTTTAGCGTGGGAAATGCAATTACTTCCTTAATATTATGACTCTTTGTTACTAAAGCAACCAAACGGTCAATGCCAATGCCCAAACCAGCCGCCGGCGGCATGCCGTATTCTAAAGCCTCCAAAAAATCTTCGTCCAATCGCGATGCCTCCTTGTTGCCGGCGCGATATTTTCTTTCT
>Ga0272448_1004137_pt1 | contig 16720 bp, 22 predicted proteins | sample YNPCB0191_FD_202220 | JGI IMG/M metagenome (GOLD analysis project Ga0272448, IMG submission 202220) | Hot spring sediment microbial communities from Yellowstone National Park, WY, United States - YNP-CB-019-1 | ecosystem: Environmental > Aquatic > Thermal springs > Hot (42-90C) > Sediment...
CCCTTCAACATCCTTTAAATCCTCCTTCTTTACGGGGTTGAACATATACACTGTTTTATCCCCCTGGACCTCGATCTTCAGGTTTTGGATGTGCCCTTTCTCCTGTTGTCCCTGCAGCATCCCCTCAAGCCACCTGAAAAGGCGCTCCTGCCCCTGTTTGGGTGATGGAAGCTCATATTTCACTATACCGGCCTGCTGAGCCTTCTGCAGCGCCTCGCCAGCTTCCACAAGGCTTTTGATCTTCTCGTCTAAAGCTTTTTGAATGAATTGCAGGACTTCCCTGTAAGCTGAGATTTTTGCGTCAAGCTCTTCCTGTGAAGGAATCTTCTCACTCAACTTTCTCCTCCTCCGCAGGCTTCCAGGAGAGAACCCTGCTGCCCTTTACTGTTACAGTGTACTTTTGGCCGGTTTCTGGGTCGACTACAGTGAACTTTTTCTCCTGCTCCTCCTCAGGGCGAGAAGGCCCTCCTAGGCCTCCTTTCTCGAGGAAGGCCTGGAACAGGTACGCCAGCATCTTTTCAAGTTCACGCTTCGATATCGTGATAGTGATGTTTCTTACGTCGAGGTCGAGGAAGCCTCCGTCCCAGGACACCGTCATATTTCGAAATTCCTGGGAGAGTTTGCCGAACTCGTAGCTTGCAACGGTGCAGACTATTTTTTCAGGCATTTTGTTTTCCCTCCGAGAACACGTGGCCGCAGCCCATGCACTTATACTGCTGCACTCGGCCGCGTGAGACTGTGACCTTGAAGCCGGCTTTCACAACATGGGTTGAATTACACCTTGGACACTTCATTTTTTATACTCACCTGAAAAAAGTTAGGGGTCGGTAGCTATGTTCCACTCGGCGTTGACCCTCCAAACCCAGTGGATGATGTCATTTATATCCACTTTTACCTCCTTTGCACATGAGGGATGTGCGAGAAGGTGTTCCAAGTATTCCATATATAGCCCACTCTGAAACTCTGAGTAAACAACTCTGTCGCCTTCCCAGACGGTTACCCATCCATTCCACGGATAACCGCCAGACATATTTATGTCCGTTTCATCCCCGAACGATTTTTTGAAATGTTGGCAGGCTCTCATTTAAACCGCCTCGGACATTGGCATTCACAGTGGTCGCCCTGCCAACATATCGGGCAGAGCACATGTTCTTTGCTAGTGCATTTTTCCTCGTTCATTCTTCGGCCACCTCTTCCATCCATAGGGCGACAACTTCCTGAGCCCATTCTTCCAATGGGCGCCTCTCCGCCGGTGGCGTGTGAACGTAGGCCTCGCTAGCTTCAGCCACCTCTGATCCGCTTACAACTTTTATGCCTTGGTAATATAGGGCTGGGCAAACTTCACCCTCCGGCACCTGCTTAAAGCCCTGCTCGTAGGCTGCGATCATAAGGGCGTAGTCCGCCCTAGCCAGCGCCAACGCCGTATCCTCGGGGCTTTGGCTTTCCTGCCCCGCTAACGCCCCAGCGGTAACCCCCCCGCTGGTGGGGTTTGTACGGATTTTTTCTTGGCCCATCATTTTAGGTCATCTATCCCTCTTTATCGCCACCTATATAAATATATCGCTATAACACTTCATCGCAGTGGAAACACCACCTTTTCCAATGGAAAAAATTTGGGGAGATGCGGTGGGCATGATTGGGGGCCATCCTGTCAACCCCCCCTCAGCCCAAATTTGAAACAAGTTATCTTAAATCAGCTTTCCTCATGATGCGGACATCGCCTTCCTGACGACATCCTTCTCCCTCCTTATTTCATCCAGCTTCGCCTGAGCGCTTTCCATCTTCTCTTTCACGTCCACATACGCTGCCTCAGCCTTTGTTACAGCCAGCTGCGCCTGGATCTGCGTCTGCGTCAGCTGATACTGCAGCTTCTCCACCTTCGCCGGATCAGTTGTTATTGAAATCTCATCCTGAAGCTTCTTTATGCGCTCGCTCCACAGGTCCTGTGTTGCCTGATAAATCTTCTGCTTCGCATCCAAGTCAGTGCTCAGGTCCTGGATGTACAGGAGCTGCTGTTTCTCTTGATATTCCAGTTTAGCCAACCGGTCCGAGAGAGACTCTACTTCTACACGTTCAACCTTCTTCTTAATCTTTTCCGCGTTAATTGTGGTTTCAACGTAGTCTCCTCTAAGTCCAAGAGAGGTGAGCAGTTCTCTTAACCTGGGCTCGTCGATTTGATCCTTCCGGTATGCTGAAATATATGCATCCTTCAACATCTCCTTCAGGTTAAAATCGTATTCTTCATTCGCTAACCTTATCCTGAGATCAATTTCATCCGATGAGAGCTCAAGCGCCTCTAACCTCGTCTGAAGCTCATCCTGTGTAATGTACCCGGCCTCATACTTTCTCATCAAGAACGAAGCAATACTTTTTCTCTCATCTACCGTTAAATCAACTTTCTCGATTTCACGGAACGATGCTTCAACTTGGTCAGCGTAGGCTTTAACGTAATCGCCATCTAACCCGAGAAGCTTCGCGTTGCTTATAAAATCGTCTTTCGTTATCTTACCACGTTTCCACCTTTCCTTCAAGGTGTTCAGGGCTATCGTTGTAAGCTCTCTCCTCCTCGACTCGCTTGAAGCATCAAGAAGATACTTGATTTCGTCCTCGATGAACTTAACTTCTCGAAGTTTCGCCTCCAACTGATCTTTAGTTAAATAGCCTTTCGCGAAACTGTTCTGGTGCTCGGTTTTAATCCGGTTCCTCTCTTCAATCAGCTGGTTAAGGTATTCTGCGTCAGCTATCCTTTCAAGCCAGTCAGGATGTATTCCCCTAGCCTTCTCCAGCTGCTTCAGCTCATCCTTTCCAATTGTTCCCCAGCGAAGCATGTACCTGGCTTCTATTCGAGAAGGCAGATTGTAGGATAGCTCTCTCATTATCTGCTGATCCGACTTGCTTATACCCGGTCGAGGTTCAGGCCTATAGTCGTGCCATATAACGTATTTTCCGAACTCCTCTTCTGATATGATATCACGCCACATCGCTTCCCTCAAATCTCCGAAGCCTGGTAGAACCCAGTGGGCTTCCCAATACTTTCCAGCCCAATATTCTGAAAGCCCCTGCTGGGCTGACCACTTGTAGAAGTCCTCTGGAGGTATGACTTCACGGACGGCGAATGTTATGAGGTCGTTCACCCCCGGTATGATCCACCAGGATTTCATCATCTTGTCGATGAAATCATCTGAGTAGCCGTGTTCTGAGAGAAGCTCTTTCGTCTGATCTTCCGGTGTGATGCCTCGAAGATGCCAGGTTCTCAGGTCACCTTCTGATGGAAGCGTGGGCCTGAACTGTTTACGCCACCATCTTGCGACATGAGGTATAGCACCGTAGGTGGCCCAACCCATAAAAACTCCGGCTGTGAGGCTTGGAAGACCAAGCTTCGAGATGAAGTCTTTAACCTTCTCTCTTATCCCGATGTTCTTCACCGGGTGGATTTGGTCAGCTGCCATCCCAGCCACTTCAGCCACTTCGCTTCCGGCAAGCGTGATGACAGCGGTGTTTGTAACATTCGCTATAAGATCTTCTGCCACAGGAGATCCCTTTTGAGCCCGCTCAGCCAGCTTCTTCACGTTCTCGTTAAGCTGTTTAACCAGTTCCTTGACGCTGTCGAGAACCTCCTTATCTGGAGATCCGGGTTTCATTGAAGCTGTAAACCCTGATGTGACGCTGTTCACAAAATCCTTGTAAGCTCCATAAACCGCATCGCTTACAGGCTTAACTAAACTTGAAAGGGTTTTCGCAATGTCCGATGCCCTCTCAAAAATCCACCCTATCACAGCCTGAGCGATCTTGGGAAGATCTTCGGTTAGAAACTTTCCCACATTCGAGAAAAATTCTGCGGCGCTTTTCCCGAAATCTGACACGCCCTTTACAAAATTATCCCATCCGGTCTTCAGCCAGCTGTAGAAGTCCCCCAAGGCCTTTGGGACGTCTTTTGTGAAGAAGTTGTATACTCCTTCAAGAGCGTTCTTTATCGGTTCTGCGACTGGTTTGATGAGGCCCCAGAGGAAGTCTGCTACAGGCTTGAAGACGTCACCTAATCCGGCCAGGGCCTTCTGGATCGTATCCCCCACCACGTTGAAGGCTCCGTCGAACGTGTATCCGATCTGCTTCTGGGCTTCAGACAGGGCCCCGGAGATCGCATCCCTCAGCCACACCACTCGAGGCCATAATACGTCGTCGAAGGTTTTCTTGGAAACTGCAGCGGGCAAGAGGATGAAGCGTAGGAGGCTTTTTATGGGCTCACCTATTCCTGAAGTCCATTCATCAGTTAAATTCCAGGCTTCAAACCCGATGTTTTGAACGATCTTCCAGGCTTGCTCAAACCACCCTTTGATCCAGTCGGGTATCAGGGAAGAGAGGCTTTTCACCGCATAGTCTGCAGCCTCAGAGATCCAGTTCCATAGGCTTTCGAACCAGTTCTGCACCGCATCGAGAGGCCAGGGGAATCCTGTGTCAAGCTGCAGTTTAAGAGCCTCAAAACCTTCCATAGGAATCACATCCCTGAAACTTCCACTTCAACCTTCCTTTCCAACAGCGATGAAAGGTCTGCTGCAATCAACTTTACAACGTTCTCTTTCGAAGCCTTATCCTTGTCGATCCAAACGGTTCGAGGTGGAAAGTTTTCAACCGCATATGTGAACCTCATCACCGGGATAACTTTTCCTCCTGCGCCGGTGATGTTGATCACTTCTCTTGCGACAATCCTCGCCTGATACTTTGTTGGGGCGCTCAAACTCTTTCACCTTTAAACTGCGATGGGGCTAGATGTATTTTGAGAGAATCCCCTGCGCCAGTTTCCTGAGGATCTTGCAGGTTGGGCACTCGCATTGGCTGCTCTGGGCTGCAAGAAGCGCTGCAAAAAACGCTTCACTAGCCTCACTCACCTCTAGAGGGGCCTTCTTTGACGACATACTATCACCTGAACTCTATTGTGAGAGGTGCATGTATTAAAGTTTTATGCCTCCACTTTCTCCTGGAGCATGCCTGTTACAAGGTTGTCGGCGATCTTCTCCTTAACCTTCTCCTTCAACCTCTTCTTACACTGTGGACAGAGTATGTCGTAGATCTCCTTCAACGACAGCTGAACTTGAACCTGGGACATATTTCATCTTTCACCTCACATCATGGTTTAGCCGAGGAGCCGTAAATAGTTTATCGTGCAGTTTGCGATGCGGCTGGATGTGTCAGGGTTTCTGGCTACAATCTCAAGTTTACGTTTCCACTCGAACGGGAACGTTATCGCGAAAACGTTCACCTGACCTGCTGTAGCATTATACTTCAGCAGCTGGAAGCCGTATGTTGAAGCGGTGTAGCCGTCGTTGTTGAGCATTTGGGCTGTGATCTCATAACCTCCTGCAGCATACAGGTATGCTCCATCACATAACACCGCGAACACCATCACGTACATGTTGGTGTAAAGTTCAAGGTGGAGGTTTCTACCTGGACCGTTCAACGTTAGAATAGTGGCAGTTCCCCCTGCTGGAACGTTTACACTTCCGCTTGAAGCGCCGGAGGCGGCTGTGGGAAGCTGAACCGTGTTCAAGGTTCCAGAAACCGGAAGGTCGCCTACGGTCTCCATTGTGAGAGGCAGCCTTATCCACGGCCTCGCGTCCCATCTCATCCAAGTCTGGCCCTGATTGGTGCTGCCTCTGCCATCATAGGGTGCTGTTTGATCGTAGCCCCATTGCACTGATGCGCCACAGGATGAAATATATATGAAACATGAGTCGTAGGGCCAGAAGAAGTCTAACGCGTTGCCGCACCACGTCCAATCAGTTCCAGGCGTGAACGTTGAAGTGAACACTGGCCCTATTCCAGGCTGAGGTGTGTAAGCTAAGGTGATGGTGTCGGAGCCGTTTCCTTTCGCGTAAATGAAATCTCCTTCAATCATCCCCCTGCAGCCTCTTGGGAAAAACTTCCCATTGTACGCTTGGCCGGTTTTGTAGTAGGGCGGAGTCTGGCCTGCTGTAGTCCAGCTGTCGTTTGAAAGCGTTCTCCTATCTTCAACATACGCGGCCTGTGTAAGCTTGTCTATAACGATGTTGGCGCCGCTGGATGTTTGAACGTTGATCGCGGCGGTGCAGGATGAAATGTTCACGTTCAATGTTACAGCTGATGCGACGTTCACGTTCAACGTTTGAACTTGGCCTGCGATGTTCACGTTCACAGTGCATGGTACACTTCCCTCGCTGCTGACCCATGTGGCACCATATATTGTACCATTGTTTCCGTTACCGCTTTTATCGTGTGCTACGGTTTCAGCGCCCTCGTCCATGGGAAGCCATAATACTAGGCCATCGGTCACCGGGCTGCTGGGATTATTGTAGTTGTACAATACTTCATCTGCGGTTAATGCTCTGTTGTAGATGCGGACTATGCGGATGAACCCCTTAAAAAATCTACTGGTGCCTGAAGCTTGCAGGCCTATGTTCACATTTCTTGAATCATATACTATGCCACCAGTGTAAGTCCTTGAACCCACAAGAGCACCGTTCTTATACCCATTTAAAGTAGCACCATCATAGGTTAAACAAAGGTGCGTCCACTCCTTTGTTACTAGTACGAGAATTGAGTCCGCCTTAGTGGTTGCAGCACCCACTTGAAGTATAATATATGAAGTACCGTAAGATCCAGTGATTTGATAACCATAGTATCCTCCAGTATTGCATCTTGCTACTATTCCATCAAAATCGGGAAAAGGTAATTCTAAAGGTTTAACCCAAACTTCGACAGAAACGTTAGAAGGCCTCAAGCTTGTCGAGTCAGGCACTTCAACATAATCGTTCACCCCATCGAACGAGAGGCATGGGGAAACCTGCCCCGTTTTAAGCGGCACAGTGCTTGAAGCGATGTTAATGTTGAACGTTACACCTGAAGAAATGCTTGAGATGTTGATGTTGAATACGACGCTTGCTTCAACATTGTGTATTGTTATGGGAATATATACTCCTGCTGCGACGCCCACTATCGTATCCTGAGTGTTCAACGTTGTAGAAACTTGGCCGATGTTCACTGGAATATAGAGTCCTGCTGCAACATTGTTTATTGTAACCTGCTGAAGCGAGCTAACCTGGTCAGATGGTAGAGGGTATGTGTTTGGAAAGTTCGAAATGTTCAATGTTGTAGTAACTTGAGCGATGTTCACAGGAATATAGAGTCCAGCGGCAACATTCTGTATAGTTATCTGCTGCAGCGATGAAATTTGAGAAGATGGCAGAGGATACTCTGATGGAAAGTTAGCTATATTTAGCGACGCTGTCACCTGAGCAATGTTCACTGGAATATTTAGCCCTGCTGCAACATTCTGGATTGTTATCTGTTGGAGTGATGAAATCTGTGAAGCGGGAAGAGGGTATTCTGACGGAAAGTTGGCGATGTTCAATGTTGCAGTCACTTGAGAAATGTTGACGTCGAAAACGAGGCCTGCCGCAATATTTTGGATGGTTATTTCCTTGAGGCTGCTAAGCTGGTCTGTTGGAAGGGGGAAAGCGTTTGGAAAGTTCACAACATTCGATGTTATGGTTCCAAGGCTTTGGGCTGCAATGTCAACCTTAATCGTGGCGATGGTTTGGGCTGTGATGTTGACGGGGAGAGTCTCTATCGTGACAGCCTCAATCGTTACAGGCTTTGTGAAATCCTTCCAACCTCTAACCATATCTCATCATCCTCCTATATGATCCTGAGCATTCTAAAAACGTTTTCAAGAAGGCCCACAATGTATTTCGCCGGTGCAGCAAGCCACAGCGGCAGCACTTCAAAGCGTATAATAAACTCGTGATCGTATGTGTCGTCCTCGTTCCATCCCACAAGCGTTAAAGTTTCGCTTGGTGCAGCTATCTCAAAGCATTCCGTGAAAGGGAAGGTTTCATCATCTCCTGAAATATTCCCTTCTCTCGGGATAACCTGTGTTTCACCGTATAAGATGATGAGGTGGGCTAGTCCAGCATGCCCACTGGGAATCAACACATTAACCTTCGAGAGCACACCGGTCTCTAGCACAATATCCTGTTTCACTGGAGCGGTTACTGGAGTGTTCGCTGGAACGTTCAGCACGTAAGTGTACAGCATCTTTCAACATTCTCTTATGAGGGAAGCTTCTGTTTAAACCTTTCAAAAAACGCTTCAATAAAGTCTTTCTCAAAATATCCTGCCACACAGGCCATTACCAAATCTGGGAAACTGTAGTTTTCGTAAAGCAGTGAGTAAAGGTATCCGACGATCGCCCCAATGCACAGGTTTTTCAGGGAATAGAATGAATAAAGCTCCTTCGCATCCTTGGCCCAAATCAGAACCGCGAGAAAGGCGCCTATCGCCCCCATTCCGATAAAGTGCAGGATCTGCGGGAAAAGCATGGCCTTCACCTATGTCATGTTGCCAGCTTTCTGCCTAGAACGGTAAAGTATGCGGTTTCAGCGCTTGAGCCAGAGTTGTGATATGTGGCTCTTACAACGTTTCCAGCTGTCACGTTCAGCCTAAAGTTTGAAAGATGAGATGTTGAAACAGGATAGAATGTTGTGCCACCGTCTGGGCTCACATCAATCTCCACCAATGAAACATGTGAGCCGCTTCCGATGTTGTTTGTGAACTGTATTTCCCACATTTCACCGGATGAGACTGTTATGTTCACGTTCCCATCTCCTCCTGCCGCAATGGATGCTGAAGCGCTGGCGCAGAGCATCGCCAGCGTATCCTTAACTTTAACCGTGATAGATTGTGAGTCCACGCTTACGGGAAGGGTTTGGAAAAAGTTCTGCACAGGAATCTGGTCTTTAAGGTTTCCCAGCTCCTGTGGAAAGATTATGAGGGAAAGAGGGGCCTGCCTAAGCTGCCCGTCCAGGTCGTAATACTGCAGCCAAAGCTTTCCTTCGTTATCCTGCACGATCCTTGCAGGCTTCGAGCTATCTGCTCTTATCGAGAAAGGTGAGTAAACGTATTCTTCACCCATTTCCATCACCATACCTTATCCTGTTACGCTGTTCTATGAGACAGCATACTGCAACAGTAGAAAAGCCCTGTTAAGGGTGACCTTTTCACCTGACGATCCTGCAACCGTTATGTTCGCACGCAGGTAAAGTGTGTGGCCTTCCACCAGGTTAGCTAACGTTATTGATGCGGACTCCCATTCACTGCTTTCTCCTCCAGTTTTAGCTGTGCTTGAGACTACAACCGAGGATCCGGTGCTATCATATAGTTGTATTGTGCCGTCTGCTGTAGCAGCCCAAGCGTGGTCCAACACTAGACTGGCGCTTTTCAGATGCTTCTTGAAGTTTGACGGTATCACGAACGTCGTGTTCGCAAACTGCACGGCTGCCACGTTGTTGGCGGCTGCTTGAACGCTTCCAGAAAACAATGTTAAAAGCACCGGTATCGCGATCGTCCCAGACTCCATCATCGTATAAGGTAGGCCCGATGATGGCACAGCCTGAAGTATTATGTTTCCAAGCTTGATCTGATCGTTTTCACTGTCCAGTGTAAGCGGCCCCAGTTCAGCTATTCCGCCAGCTGACACCTGATTTCACCTCCTACGCCTCATATACAAGGTGTATGAGAAGGTTTCTTGCACTTGACTCGTTGTTTGTTACCCTACCGTTGATCTTAATGCCCTTTGCCACGCTCAGGTTCAGTTCTGGGATGTTCATGCTTGATGGTGTAAACAGTGCTGCGCTAGCGTTGGGTCTGAACAGTGGTGTATCGCCTAAAAAGAGTGTTAGCACGACTTTGCCCACTGTAGCGCCTGAAGTCTCTATGATCAAAATTTTCTTGAGCGTTAAATCTATTTCTTCGGCTTGGCTGAAGTCAGCGTAGCCTCCCGCGCTTATCGACCCCGTGTCAATTACCCTTATTCTGTTAAAGACCATAGCTCATCTTTTCCTCCTGCTACGCCTTCCTCATGTACTGTGCTACCGCTTCAACCTTTATTGTGATCGAGTTTCCGGATGTAGGGGATAGGTTTCCTCCGCTCGTGTTCACAGCATGCACTTCGAAGATGTGGTCTCCAAGCACGTCAATGGGGTATGCGTTGAGCGAGAAGGGTGTCTGCTCTCCTGTGCCGGTTGGAGGCAGCGGCATCGCTAAAGCGTCAATACCGAATTGAGCTGTTCCAGGAAGCAGCTGATCCAATGGCACACCGTCGAGATAGAACCTTATCCCTACGGCTCCATCTGACATGCCTCCGTTTACATTCGAAACGGAGACGCCCACGATGTTGTTGAACAGGTATTCCTCGATGGTCGCCGGAGTCAAGCTAAATACAGTGTATTCTGTTCCAGCAGACCATGCTGTGCCGGTGCCGACGCTGTAGGTTCCGGTTACATAGGTCATGTAGTCTTTGCCCTGCACGTTATATCTTGCGTTGTGCTCTGGAAGCATGCTTTCGCCAGGAGTTAGCACTACAAGATCTCCCTTTATTCTCACAACACCGGACCCTGATGTCTCGAATTTCACCTGTCTCTCAGGCGGCACGATAATATACTTCATGCCCAGGTCTAGTGAGCCCAGCTGGTTCGATGTGGTCTTGTGAACTGGAGCGATGTCTGCTATGAAGGTGGCGCATGGTATGCCGTCAACCTTCGCTGTAACAGATGCTGTTACGTTCGTCCCAAGCGCTTTTATCGCAAAGTAGCGGTCTTTCTCCATCACATACGTTGTGTTCGCTGCAATGATTTTATCTAGAGAGTATGTTTTAGCCATCTACGGTCCCTCCATTGTGCACCTCAAGTTATTGGAGGCCAGCAGCCTATGAGACCGCCGCCAAGGCTAACCTCTTCTTGTTCAACGCCTTACCAATAGTTTTTACTCTTTCGTAGTTTGTTTCGTCTCCTCTTGGCTTTCTCTCAGGAACCTCCACCTTTGAAAGCTCGTCCAAGTATGGAGAGAACCCGCTTTCATAGTCTGGCTGCGCTGCTGTAACACCTGGACCAAACCTTGAAACACCTACGCTGGTGGCCTTCCTCTGCCACTTGGCTGTTCCAGCCCTTTTGATTCCAGCAGAGAAAAGCTTGTCAATCGCCGGATTCGACACCGCGCTCTTGTAGATTGTTGAAGCTGCACCTGCTTCTGTAGCCCAGTCGGCTTTCGGGGCTTTCACTCCCGCCTCGTAGTATGCGGCTTTGGTTGGGGTTACGTCAACCCACTTCTTCGATATGTCACCTATGCTTCTTACGGCTAATTTAGCCATATTCCAACATTCACCTCTGAAAGAAGAGAAGTTTTCTGGTGCGATATAAGGTTAAAGCCCTGTCAGGTAAACGTCCGATGCAAACGTTTTCCCATCCCGTTTACCGCAAACTTTTTATTTACATGACGTTTACAGCTGTGCAGTATGAACTCGGATAAAGAGGTGCTTCCCCCCCTGGGCACATGGGCTCAACGGGAGAGAAGATATATTGTGGAGTGGGCTGAAGCGAGATATCCAAGTGCACGTAAGGAGTTTAACGTCCCCATCGGCCCAATTCCTCAGGAGATCATTCAGGCTATGGGGTATACGAAGGGAACTCACTTCTTTCGGCCGTGGAGGCTGAAGATAGACTGTCTCGTTTACCTCACCGATAAACTGGTGGCCGCAGAAGCTGAAATCGTGAAGCCCAAAGAGGCTCTGCGTGATCTAGGCTTCTACCAGAGGATGCTGCCTCAGACTACAGAGTTGGGCGAATGGAAGCTGAAGCCCATCGAATACGTTCTCGTCATGCCCGAGGAGATCGGGTGGGTGAAGGCCATGTGTGGTGAAATGAACGTGAAGCTTGACATCTTCCGCCCGGATTGGATCGACCAATATATTGAAATGCTCGAGAAATATTTCACCAAAGAAGGCGAGCTTGAAAGGCTTGAAAGACGGAGGAGGTTGAGGGGGTATTGAGTGAACAGGAGCCATCTGAAGGAAAGTATAAGAAGCCTAAGTTCATGTATCTCGACATAGACCAGATCACCGTGCCAAACATCAGGGTTACAAGCGACATGCCCGAGGATCTTCAGGAGCAGTTTCAGAGCACCGTGAAAGAATATGGTGTAGTGAACCCGGTTAAAATCGCCTACTCGAACAACCAATACGTCCTCGTAGACGGACTCCATCGATTACAGGAGCTTATCAAGCTTGGAGAAAAGAAAGCCCCCGCAATCGTCGTGGAAATGCCATTGAGACAGGCCCTCCTCGAAAACATGATCAGCGGAAAGCTTCAGGGCAGAGGCCGCGCCACGGACATGATCAGGCTCATAAAATATCTGACGGGGGAGGAGAAGATGACGGTTGAAGAGATAGCTGCAAAATCCGGGTATAAAACACGATATTTATACGATCTTCTTTCAGTTGCGAACGCTAACCCAGATTTGCTGGAGGCCTTGGACAAGGAGCAGATCACATTAGGCCATGCAATAGAGCTTGCGAGGATACCGGACGACAACGCCCTCCTGAGAACATTGTATAACGTGATCTACCGGAGGATGACTGTCCGGGACACGAAGGAACTCGTTGACGCCATCCTCGAACAGCTTAACATGAAAAAATCAGAGCAGGAGCAGCCGAAACAGCCTCCACCCCGAGACCTAATACCGGTCCAATGTTGGGTGTGCGGAGAAGAAGCCCCAGCCAGAAACATGGCCACCTTCCTACTCTGCCCCAAATGCCAGGCGGTCCTATTCGAGTTCAAAGCAGAATACCGCGCGGAAAAACTTCGGCAAGAAAAAACTCGACAGCAAAAACAGCCGCCAACACAAACACCAACACAACCACAAACAGAAGCCGCTGAAACACAGGAAAGCCAAAACCAACCGACGACGACAACACCGACAACCTCAACCGAATAAAACCCCCACAAAACCCTGAAAACAGATGTAAACCAGATGAAAACAACCCGTTTACACACCACCCCCAGGCGTAAATACATTGCCCGCGTGCATGCGAGCATCGTTTTTTGACCCTTAGGTGTATGGTAAGGTTTATATATTTTGTAAACGTGTGGTTTTCAAGGTGTTTGCAAGATGAGCATATTAGGGAATTATGTTAGGTTGGAGGATGGTGTTAGGAAGCGGTTTCATTTTAGGGATCATATGTTTGTCGATAGGGAGATTCGGGATCCGGTTTTGGGGAGGGTGAAGACGGTTCGGACGTTGACGATGTTTGTTGATGAGGAGGATGGTGTGAAGGTTGATAAGGTTTTGAGTGTGGTTCAGGAGAAGTTGGCTGCGGCTTTGGCTTCATATTTGCCTGGTAAACGTTATGTTAACTTCACGTTTTCTATATTGCGTCAGGGTGTAGGGTTTCGCAGTGAGTTTGTGGTCGGTGTTGAGCCGAGGGGTTGAAGGAAGTTGAGGTTTTGGTATCTGCGGGAAGATGGTTCTAAAAAGGTTTTGCACCATGGATCCTTTGCTCCGTGCCCTAGATCTCCTTCTGGAAACCACTGTTGGCACCGGGTTGACTATGGGGTTGTCCGGTGCTGCTACTGTGGCGCGTTAAAGGGCTAGCGGTGTAGGGGCTCTGGAGAACCTTTTTTTGGCTGGGACACCATGGTGTCTTCGACCCTGTTTATGCTTGTCGTGGAGGGGGTTGATATAAGGTTGAAGTGGGCTACTGTTTTCATGATATGTTTTGGGGTTGTCTTCATGTTTTTGGGCTTAGCCTGTTTTCTAAGCTTTTTTAATCTTGTAAAATCCCCTTCTTTTACCCAAAAGTTTGCAGCTGAAGTTTCCGAAAGCACTATTCTCTTCACTGTCGCGGTGCTCCTTCTTATCTTAAGCATGGTTTTCCTGGCTTACGCTGTAGAGGTTGAGCTTAAATATGGGGTTTAGGTTGGGGTGTGGAACATTTACCATCCTGCTGTAAAAGGATGGTGATAGAAAAGTATCCGCTCGGTAACCGAGCGGTCGGCCGGTAACCGGCTAACTTTGGGGGCTAAAGTGTTGGATACATTTAGTGTTGAGCTAAGATATAGGGAACTAGACGGTGGGGTAGTCTACATTTTGGACATTTCCGATAGGATGTTTCAGTAGCTTTTTGGAGCGTAGAATGGGCAATGCCAGCATACAGGGGATCCGTATGGGATATCGCATTTTTTGCAGGCTGGTGGAATGTCAGAGTTCATTTCAGGCCGCCTCTGAGTCTGTCTTTTTCGGAGTGAATTTTTCGCAGGCTGGATGAGATGGCATCACCGTAGCCCATTCCGGGTGCAGGGTGCAGGCCATCTTCTGGTGGTGGACGCAGTCTCCACAGGTTTTTGTAACACTTGTAACACTTGTAACAGTTATTATCTGTGTGGAGTTTTCTGGTTTAATTTTGTCTTTGCCATCTTGGCCAGGATGCTGGTCAGAGGTATTATACACTGCATTGATGCTGGAATTGTCCATAATTTGACACATTTGCTCTGTGTGGCTATTTTCTGGGAGATTTTCCGTTTTAGGGCTGTTTTCTGGCTCTAAAATTATCCACAACATGGGCTTGTCTGAACATGTATATTTTTTTGCGTCAAAATATTTGCCTAAAAGCACCTTGAACACTTCCTCCAACTTCATCTCTTTACTGCTGTCTTTCGACGTGTGTTCTGGCGACAAAAAAATTATGTCATGTTCGAGGAGGCCTGTGTTGTGGATATTTTTTATCCAATCTTTAAGCCCCTTTTCCAAAACTGAGCCTAAAATTAGGCATATTTGCTCTTTGTGGCTAATTGTGGGTAATTCTCCCTTTTGCAACGGAGTGTAAATGTTGCTTCGCCTGTCGGTTGGGTTTTCTTGGACGTCAACATACCCTATTTCCACAAGTCTGTTAAGCCACCTTCTAACCGTTTCCCCGCTGACCTTTTTAGCCACGTTCCTGTTATATTCCTGGGTTAGCTCAGCTATCGTCCAATACTCCTTCTGCCCGAGGTCGGCGACAACCTTGTAGTAGAAGTCTAATATCTGCTGTTCTGTTCCAGTTCGAGTGGTTTCGAACACTTGGCTGTACATGTTTATAGCCTCCTCGATGTCCTCTGCGCACGCTAACGCGTATGTTTTGCCTTTGTAAAGCATCCTGGGTCTAGCGTGAAAATGCAGTGCAGTAAGAGCCTTCAGGAACTGTATGAAATGCTGGAAGTCCCTCATATCCCTCGGTATCTCCTTCGGAAAGAGCTCGTGCAGGCTGTTGAACGGTATGATTACATCCCCTTCGGTTGAAAAGAACTGTTTCATAGCCTTAATATGTGCTCTAATCTTATTGAACTCTCCTGTTTCGGAAACACAGGCCCAGGGTGAAGACGCTTTAACGTTCTCGAGCATGAGGGCTTCAGCATACTTTTCCTTTGACATTTCAGGTGACGCTGTAAACCCTCTTGTGCTAGCTTCCTCGACATATTTTCTGTCGGCTGTGAGAAAAATGCACGCCGGCCAGCCTTCGATCACCACCTTAACCGTCCTAAGCTGATCTCTTACAGTGCGGTCTGTGAACTTATACTCTATACGCTTCTTGTCATGGCTTAAGATTGGATATAGGATGCGGAATGTTTCAGGATCTGGGCTTTCCAGGAAGACTACGATCTTGCCGTTCATGTTGATTAAAGTGTAGGATTTCGCCACCTTCTCCCTATACTCTCTAGCTTTTCTCCTGTATTCTTCCTTGGCCTGCTCAAAGTCTTCAACACCACTTTTCCTAGGCTTCTCAGGCCTTTCAAGGCTTTCAAGAGGCGCCCCATCCTCACAATATACTACACCATAATCGTGTATTATCGCCTTAGGGGACATGCCTCCAAGATACCATACGTCCTCTTCAGGAAAATATTTTAACGATTCAACTGTGTTATAGGTTTTTCCAACGCCTGAAGGGCCTTTTAGGAAGAGGTTTATCGGCTCAGGAAGGTAGGCGCTTACACCCGACGCTAGAACCGACACTTTCGTCACAAGATCACGTTTCACCCTCTTCCCCAGGTCCTCTAGAACATACTCCAGCACCCTGCCTGTGCCAAGGGCTTGAGCTGCCTCCTCAGGTTCCATATTACGCTCAAATTTAGGCGAAGGCTCAAAACATGTTTCATCAAATGGCTCGCTGTCTTCTTCACAGTGGTAGATGCCCTGTTTTATGAGATCAGAGGATTCATTTGGGCAGCTGCTTTTATGGTAATGCTTGCATAGCCCACATCTTTCACCATGTTCGCCCATTTAAAACCGCCTTGCCTAAGATTTTTCCTCAGACGGCCCAACTAAAACTTCGCCTGTGCTTTTTTCTGCAGCATTCCCTATGGAAGCCTTCAACATCGTGGTGAACACGCTTCTCCTGTCCAAGTCTTCTATTACAAGTTGACGGACGTATTCGCTTATGCTTATCCCTTTACTTTCAGATATTCTTTCAACGAGCTTGCGGATGTCTTCGTCAACCCAAGCCCATACCATAACATTCTTTTTGCTCATATTTTGCACCCCAATAAAATATAGGGGGTGGAGATATAAACTTTACTCCGCTATTTAACTAGTATACTTTTCGGGCGCAGTAGGCTTCAGAACCAGACGCCCCAGATACAAGGATGTGATATGGCCCATGTGCTTCAACTTCCACGATTTCAAGCGTCCAGAAGACTATGATCCTACTCCAGCTTTTCCCCTCTGTTTCAACTTCAACCGTCACCGTGTGGCCGGCCCAGTTGACGCCGGCTCTGTCAACCTTCACCAGCTTACATTCATGTTTCAGATATGCTTCTTCACCCAATTAAACCACCCTTCAACATCCTTTAAATCCTCCTTCTTTACGGGGTTGAACATATAC
>Ga0272448_1004138_pt1 | contig 16717 bp, 16 predicted proteins | sample YNPCB0191_FD_202220 | JGI IMG/M metagenome (GOLD analysis project Ga0272448, IMG submission 202220) | Hot spring sediment microbial communities from Yellowstone National Park, WY, United States - YNP-CB-019-1 | ecosystem: Environmental > Aquatic > Thermal springs > Hot (42-90C) > Sediment...
TCGCGCGCAAGTCGCTACCTATTAATTATTTATTATTCGCGCGCAAGTCGCTTCCTCTTAACAATTATTATTCGCGCGCAAGTCGCTACCTATTAATTATTTATTAACCTGTTAACAATTATTAACAGGTTAATAATTGTTAATCTATTGATTATTTGTCACCCTCCCAACAATTATTATTCGCGCGCAAGTCGCTACCTATTGATTATTTCTTAACCTATTGATTGTGTATTAACATCTTGATTAATTATTATTCGCGCTTCCCTAAGAGGGGCTTTGGTTTCAATGGCTCCTAAGGAGCCATTGAAGCCCGCGCATAAGTTCCGCTCGCTCGCTTGCGTGAAGCGCAAAAGAGCGAACACCGCAAGTCGCTACCTGTTAAGAATTATTAACATCTTGATTAATTCTTAACAGGTAGCGACTTGCGCGCGAATAATAATTCTTAACCTCTTGATTAATTATTATTCGCGCTTCCCTAAGAGGGGCTACAAGCCCCTCTCGGGAAGTTCCTTGAACCGCAAGTCGCTACCTGTTAAGAATTATTAACATCTTGATTAATTCTTAACAGGTTAATAATTCTTAACCTCTTGATTAATTATTAACCTGTTAATAATTAATTAAGGTGTTAATAAACAATTAAGATATTAATACACAATCAATAGGTTGATAATTATTAAGAGGATATAAATAATCAAGAGGTTAATAAACAATTAACAGGTTAATAATTCTTATGATGTTAATAATTAATTAATAGGTAGCGACTTGCGCGCGAATAATAATTGTTAAGAGGAAGCGACTTGCGCGCGAATAATAAATAATCAAGAGATTAAGAATTATTAACAGGTTAAGAAATAATCAAGAGATTAAGAAATAATCAAGAAGTTAATAATTATTCAAGAGGTCAATAATCATTAAGAGGTTGAGAATTCTTAAGAGGTTAATAATTATTAATAGATTAATAATTGATCAACAGGTCAAGAATTCTCAAGATGTTAACAATTATTAAAAATATTAATAATTATTCAAGAGGTAGCGACTTGCGCGCGAATAATAATTATTCAAGAGGTTAATAATTATTAATAGGTTAATAATTATTAATAGGTAGCGACTTGCGCGCGAATAATAATTATTAAGAGGTTAATAAATAATCAAGAGGTTAATAAATAATTATCTTTGGAGGATAATCTGTGACAACAGAAGGAAACAAGAGGTTAATATCTCCCTCTTGATTTATCTAAGATTATTATATGACAATAATCTTAGATAAATAGAGGGAACCCACTTATGTATGATAATATGTTACTAATTGTTAAGAGGTTAATAAATAATCAAGAGGTAGCGACTTGCGCGCGAATAATAAATAATCAAGAGGTAGCGACTTGCGCGCGAATAATAATTGTTAATAGGTTAATAATTATTAAGAGGTTACTAATTGTTAAGAGGTAGCGACTTGCGCGCGAATAATAAATAATCAAGAGGTAGCGACTTGCGCGCGAATAATAAATAATCAAGAGGTAGCGACTTGAGCGCGAATAAGAATCATAATCAAGAGGTAGCGACTTGCGCGCGAATAAGAATCATAATCAAGAGGTAGCGACTTGCGCGCGAATAAGAAATAACCAAGAAGTTAATAATTAGTAACGGTTTAATAAATAATCAAGGGGTTAAGAATCATTAACAGGATAATCGAGGGGTTAAGAAATAATTAAGAGGTAGCGACTTGCGGTGTTCGCTCTAACGAGCGAGCGTAACTTATGCGCTTACTTCTTGTTTCGAATGAAACAAGAAGTAAGCGCCCCTCGCTTGTAAACAAAGGAAGCGCGAATAATAATTCTTAAGATGTTATCTATCACACATAAGACTCTTCTTTTTCTATTATAGAGAGAGTAGAGAAGCAAGACATGAAGACATAACTCATGATCACTTTTTATATTGACATATAAAGCTAATAGTGGAAACATCTCTTTAACTTAGTATGTGTTATACAGGCGAGTGGATGTTCACGATGTAATATAGTTACATCGTCTGGAAGTTCTACGAAAGAAGAAAGCTTCTCAACCATTATATAATAAGATGGGAGTTTTTTGTACACGATATATAACGCAAGATGATAATTTAAAGGCAATTATTAATATAATGACGGATTAATACTTTAAATAAAATAGTGTCATAGAACATAGGTGTTAATTAACTAACAAAAAAGTACGACTTAAGGTGTTTACTGAGTATAGTTAGTAATTAAATATCACAAAAGTACATCTTAAGGTGTTAATTGATGTTCAAGCTACTAATAATAATGTTCGGAGATACACTTGTATACCCTATAACAGTAACATGTTTCCTAGAAGTCTAACGAGTTTCATTAGAAAATGTTAAAAATCAGGTTGTTTCCATTTAGCATTTACATCAGATGATTAATATAGATTAATGTGTTGTTCACATATGTCTATTAATGGGATCATTACTCATAAATTAATTAGCTTAATTAACTAAATTAGATGATAAATATGTTAACTGAATAAAAATAATATATTAATTTAAAAATATGAGTTTATACATTGATCCACCTAATGTTAGCTTATTAAATAATATTATTAATGTTAAATATCCATGTGATCAATTTTATCAACAATTTCAATTACTGAGCATAATTAATGAAGGTGGGAGTTCTTATATAATTTCTATATTATCTAATTTCGATAATTAAGTCAAGAAAAATCAAAAATTAGTTTTAGGAGAAACGGCTTGTCAATTATATATTAATGAGGCTAAGATGTTATTAAATTTAACTGAATTAAGAATAAAAGAGATATGTTATAATTTTCCAGTTATTTATGGATTTGGTAAATGTTGTTTATTTATTGATGCTGAGTATTTTAACAATTTAAAATTACCATTTGAAGCTTGTAATATTAAATCGCTAAAATATGGCTATATAGTTCCAGATGCATTATTTTATTACGCTAATTGGGATGAAGAAATCCCTGATGGGGTTTACTATTCATTATTAAATAATTATAGTTCTGATTGTTTATTAACTATTAGACCTTTACTTAAATTAAATAATTTTAAAGTTTTATCCTCTAAATGGCCTTTAACACCAAATTCTTTTACTGAAGCTAATATATATGAATTTATTCTAGATGATACCTCGATAAATTGTTCTGAATATATTATATTAAATCAAATATTTGGTAAAAATCTCTATGAGACGTCAAGACATTTACCTTTTTATTTTGATGAATCACTTATATTTGATATGATTTATGCTAATGCTTGTATTATTAAGTATAAAAATTTTATTTTACTTGATATTCATGATGATAATATTATGATATCACCTATTAATGAACCAAGAATATTTAATATCAATAATATTTATTATTGTTTCGAGACAGCTCAAACTTTAATATATATTGATATTCAAGTTACTAAGACTTTATCATATTCTTTGTCACCCTTCCCATTAAGATACCTTAATACTATTGCAGATAAATATTTTCCTGTCTCATTAATAAATATTTTAACTCTGCTTAAATCTACTACACCATCTTTAGATTATTTTATGACTAAACAATTACCTGATATTTATCATCAATATATTATTTCAGAAATTAAAGTTAAACAAATACTTATCAAATATCCCAATATTAAAATTGCTCATTATTAATTTTTATCTTCTCTAAATAAAGATAATGTTACATCATTTATCTAAAATTATTACTTATTATAATAAACTAACATTTACTCCTAATTTATTGTCTTCTTCTAAGGAACAAAATATACAACCTATCGATGATGTAATCACTACTTATATTACTGATCCAAATATTATTACTTCCCCTGATCATATTAATTATCAAAATCAACTAATTAATGCTTTAATTACCGATGATATTAATAAGTATCATTTTATTAATTCCGATAATATTTGCTGTGAATCTTCAAGAGATACTAATTATATTGAAATCGATCATAATTTATCTGATGTACACTATACACTTCATTCTGTTGATCCTGAATTTATAGGTTATATCACTACTTCTAATCAAAAAGAAGGAAATTTACCAGACAATAATTATCATGTTAATATTCGTCAAGAGTTAGATAATAATAAAGAGTCAAATGATGATTCTATTAATGTGGAATCAGATGATGAATTTATTAACACTAACTTAATTACTCAAAAATCAAATGTAGAGTTAACTTCTCAAAAATCAGATGAGACCCCAACTTCTCAAGAATTAGATAAGGAGTTAACTTCTCAAGAATTAGATGAGAATCTAATTCTTGAGGAGTTAACTTATCAAAAATTAGATGGGGAACCAATTTCTCAAGAATCAGATGAGGATTTAAATTATCAAGAGTCAGATGAGAATCTAACTCTTCAAGATTCAGATGAGAATTCAACTCTTCAAGAGTTAGATGAGAATTCAACTCTTCAAGAGTTAGATGAGAATCTAACTCTTCAAGATTCAGATGAGAATTCAACTCTTCAAGAGTCAGATGAGAATCTAACTCCTCAAGAGTCAGATAAGAATCCAACTCTCCAAGAGTCAGATGAGAATCTAACTCTCCAAGAGTCAGATGAGAATCTAACTCTCCAAGAGTCAGATGACAATCTAACTCTTCAAGATTCAGATGAGGAATCAACTTCTCAAGAATCAGATGATGAACCAACTCATCAAGAATCAGATGAGAACTCAACTTCTCAAGAATCGGATGAGGCACCAATTTCTCAAGAAATAGATGAGGCACCAATTTCTCAAGAAATAGATGAGGCACCAATTTCTCAAGAAATAGATGAGGAGTTAACTTCCCAAGAATCAAATGATGAGTTAACTTCTCAAGGATCAGATAATAATATCGAAAAATTATATGAACTCTTGAACAACAATATTAAAGAAGTGGAGAATAATATTGAAGATTTATGTAAACTATTGAATAATAATAGTGAAGAAGATAACTCTAGAGAAGTATTTGATGAACAAATAAATAGGAATTTAAATGAAATAATTATAGAACTAAATAAAATAAAGAATACTAATGAAGAAGTGGAATATAAAAAAAAGGATACTAATATACTGAATTTAGAAGACAATTGGACAATGTTTGATTTAATGTTATCGGATTTAGTAAATCAAATAGATGAATTACCAATTAGTTATACAATTATTTAATTAATTTTATTTTAATGATAAAAGATGAATGATGAATGTGACATTATTCCGTTATTATATGTGATAGGAATAATTATATGGATAATTATCATATTTGGATTAGGAATAGATAAATATATTAATAGTAGTTATCTATTTTTAATAATAATATTATTACCGATTATAGTTTTTATAATTAATATAGTGTTATATAAATATAGAAAAGTTAACGGAATTAAAAATCCAGAATTATCATTATTAAAAGAATCAAATAATTTTTTGGTAATTGGTATGTTTATTTTTTTCGGATTTATATTATATCGTGAAATCAATACAGCTCAAAACTATAAAATAGTTATACAATATTTAATGATAGCATTTGCATTAGCCTTAATTTCAATGTATGTATTTTGGACTTCAGGTAAACAAACACAAATTAAAGACCATCTTAAAACTATTCCTTATACCTATTCTATCACCTTTTTATTATTGGCAATATTTTATTACTTAATTATAATTCAAAACAGGGACCAAATAATAAATTGAAATAAATTTTCAAAAATGGAAAAAAAAATCTTATTATTTTTAAATGGATACTGTAACTTATCATGTTAAAGATGATGTCACTTTTTGGTCTCAACAAATGACCGAACATGCTTTATTTTTATATATGTTATTAGATGCTAATAAAGCACCTTACTTGAAACAGAGAGCACTAGATCAATATCAACAATGGGTTAACTATTTAACTAATCCTGATCAAACTACATTACTTAATCTATTAAATCAATTAAGAACCTTAAAATTGGATATATATGGTGAAAAGAGTACCGGCAAGGATATTGGATTTGTTTATTTAACATTAGTTGAACATATGCTTAAAGAATTAGATTTCTTCGTTACTTTATTAAATGGAACTAATAATCCAACTAACGAAATAAATTTTTGGAAAACCGAGAATGCAGAACATACTACTTTAACTGGTCATTTATTAGATCCTTTAGAGAAACAATTGACCTCTCAAACTTTAACTTTAGGTGATAATCTAGAAATTACTCCAATTGGGGGTCAATTATTAGAATTAATTGAATTATCTAACCGCTCAGCCCTTGATCTCTATACTTTGTTAATTAATAATAAAGTTCAAGCTTTAATAACACCTGCTATGTTAGCACATGAGATAAGGGAAGCCGAAAGAGGACAACAACGTTTAACTCAATTATTAGCAAATAGATAATTAATATAATCCTAACCATTTATTTGAGTTAATAACTCAAATAAATTATTATCATCTTAACAATTTAATTGGGTTAATAACTTAATTAAATGAATCTCATCTTAACAATTTAATTGAGTTATCAACCCAATTAAATTAATATCATCCTAATCATTTAATTAATATCATCCCAAGCATTTAATTAAGTTGATAACTTAATTAAATTAATATTATTCTAATCATTTAATTGAGTTAATAATTCAATTAGATTAATATCATCCTAATCATTTAATTAATATCATCCCAAGCATTTAATTAAGTTATCAACTTAATTAAATTAATATTATTCTAATCATTTAATTGAGTTAATAATTCAATTAGATTAATATTATCCTAATAATTTAATTGAGTTAATAATTCAATTAGATTAGCATCGTTTGAACCATAATTATCTAATTTAATTGATTGATTAAATTAATATTATCTTAATTATAAATAATGAAGTTACTTGTACGCAATAATATAGGTCAAACTAAAATACTTACTCTAAATGATCAACAATTAAATGGTATTTGCATTATGTTATATTTAATTGAAGAGGCTACTATTTTATTATCCCCACCTGTCGAATTATTTCAAATTAATTCTAATGATTACGTTTTCATAGCGACAATTAAGTTTGATTATTATAAATATATTAATTCGCGCACCAATCCAACCTTCATTGAATTATTCAAAGGTATACCATTTAATCCTCAAATACACTCTTGGGATCAATTTTTGACTAAAAATCATCTTCAATCCAAAATCATTAATCAGTATGTTGCTTTATTATATTGGGCTGATTTATCAGTTTTAGTACAATTTAACGATTTATCATTTGTCGATGGTGTTATTGAAGTTTGTAATTGGTTTAATCAACAATGGTCAGCTCATATTTTATTTGTTGCTAAACGTATAAATAATTCTTATCTACCTATTGACATTGTTACTGAGAAATTGACTCAACAATTACAATTTTTATCCTTATAATTTATCTTCCATTATGTTCAAATAAATAATTAGCAGTTAATTCTATATTCTTTCCACAAATTAAATAGGCCTGTTTAACTATATGTTCACTATATCCTAAATCCATCAATTGTTTTATATCTTCTTGTTCTTGTTCCGTCAATTCTGGTGATAATAATGGATTATTGATATTACCTAGGTAATTCATTAACATATGCATTAATAATGGATTACCCTGACTATTTGGGGTAGATTGTAAATTACCTAGGGTATTCATTAACATTGATGTTAATAATGGATTGCCCTGACTATTCGGGATAGATCGTAAATTACCTAAGTTATTCGTTAACATCTGAGTTAATAATGGATTACTTTGATTATTCATTAACATCTGAGTTAATAATGGATTCCCTTGATTATTTATCGATGTTTGCGTTGGTAATGGATTCCCTTGATTATTTATCGATGATTGTGTTGGTAATGGATTCCCTTGATTATTAATAGATGACTGAGTTAATAATGTTTGCCTAAAAATGTCATTATTTAATGATATCGTTTTGGCTTCATCTTTAACAGTATTAATGTTAGTAGATTTGGGAGTATTTCTTTTGCATTCCAAAACTATTAAAAAATCCTCATCTTTTAATTCATATTTATTTAAGGTGTAATCTTCCTTTAAAACAATGCCATTAAAAATCAATTTAATATCATCTTTGGAGAAGGTATGTTTGGTTTTGAGTAATGTTTTTAATTCCAAAACTGTTATGTTAGGATCAACCTCTAGTTCAATCTTAAAATTATTAATGGTTTTAACTAACAGTTTCATATTTTAAGTATCAAGAAAAAAATTACTTATTTATTCAATTTTAAATGTTATATTAGGTTTGAGATAATCATCAACTATTTTTATTAATCTAATAACATTATTGTCTTCTTCTTTTATATCTACATATTTTTCATATGGTCTTAATATTTTAAAAATATTATCGATATTCATATCGATATCATTTATTATTCCAGAAATAAGTAAAAAATTCAACTGATTAATATAATTTTTTTGACCTTCTTTTGGTATATATATGACACGTGAATTATTATTAGTTAAATATAAATCATTCAATAAACATAATCTGCTTATGATAGATTCATACCTCATATCATCAATTACTAATAAAGTTCCATTTTTTATTCTGGTTGACCATTCAGTTGTAGGAGTATAACTCATCTTTTCCTTATTCCGGATGATATATTTGTCTAACGATACATAACCTTTTAATATCAAAATATCGTTTATTTTAAACGGGAGTGCATAATTTAGCCATTCCTTTGCACTAATAGTATGATTACTAATAACAGTTAACGATAAATTAAATTGTTTACATAGAGCACATATCACATACTTTATACCTATACCACAAGGTGAATTAACAAAAGTACATTTACTAAATTCATAAAATGATTTGAGACAATAATAATGTACCTTTTGATGACTCATTAATTGATCAGTTACTACATCATTTAAGATATCATAATAATCTTTACACGTCAATCTTAAATGTTGTTTATCTTTAGTTTTTAACCATTTACCTATTTCAACAATTAATTCTAACGAAAACCGACTTAGATCCATTAGTATTAATAGCTCTATTAGCTATTAATTTATTAATCAATTTTTAAATGTTAAAATCTGAATATCATATTAATAATAAATTCTATATTACTTGATTGAGATAACAATTAAAATTAATTTTAGTTATAAAGATTTTAATGGAAAGCAAACATTTATCATGATCATTATTATGATTTAATAATTATTAAATCATACTCTAAATTGAGCTATACTATTAATTTATCATAATGATAAATTAATAGTGAACAACATTATTCCGATAAATAGCAAAAAGATATTAATTACCTATTATTTGGTAGACTATTTATTAAAGTCTATTGATACTGATAATTATTAACTAGAGATAATGATCATTTAAATAATTAATTATCTTTAAAGATAATTAATAACTAGAAATAATTAATTATCTTTAAAGATAATTAATAACTAGAAATAATTAATTATCTTTAAAGATAATTAATAACTAGAAATAATTAATTATCTTTAAAGATAATTAATAACTAGAAATAATTAATTATCATCAAGATAATGATAATTAATGTGGTAATCAGGTAATAAATAATTTACACTACAATCATTCCTCCAATTGCTTCATATAAATAATATGAATAAATATACATATTCATAAATCCAAAAACAAGATGAATAAGAGTATCCATATATCTCAATGGATTAGATTTATATCCAATTTTTAAGATGTCAATAATATCTTGTACCATTAATCCACCATAAAATACTGATAAAATTAAGGAGGCATTTGTGGTCATAACTAAATTGTAAATGGCACCATAACACATAACTGTAAAACTTAAATAGAACATGGCTAAAACATGAATAAATTCATATGTCTTCTCATTAGTTGGTAAGGTAGGGAATAAACTGTAGGAATTAATAACAACATTTGGGAAAAAGACACAACCAATAAATCCCAAAAAGAAGTGAATGGTCTCAACAACATACCAATAATCCATTTTAAACGCTATTGTTAAATAATAAAATTAAAATTTAAAAAATCAATTTTAATTTAAATTGTTTTTACATTCTTATAACCTCTTAAATTATTTAATCTAGTTTATTATATATGGAATGATGGTAATATTATTTATATTAGTAACAGGAGAAGTTAAACTATATAAATTAGTAACAGGAGAAGTTAAACTATATAAATTAATTGTTGAAATTTTATTATTAATTTGAGACAACATATTGATTAAATCATCCAGATTAGTATTAGTAATAAAGCTAACCTCTTCTAAATTAGGATAAATAGAAATCATTCTCTCAAGATTATTTAAATTCAATGGTACATCAAAAACCTTTAATTTATCATAGGTTGTTACTTCATATAATTCAGGATCAAATGATTCATTAAGTCGATTAATCTCTGTTAAACAGGTGCAATATATTTTAATTTCATCAACTACATCAACTAAATCAAAAATATTATTTTCATCAATATCTTTCGATAAACATTCGAAACGTTTGATTGTTATATCTCTCAATATTTTATTTAAATACTCTCCCTCAACTAGAGGTCCCATATAAAATATTGTTTCTATGTTTATATAATTAGTAACTAGCATTATCAACTCATTTGCACTACAATAACTAGAAGGATCTAGAGTTATATCTAATATCAACTTATCAGGGGTTAAAATTACTTTTCTAATGAAAGTATAAGTTGAATTGGATTCAAAAGTTAGTCTAAAATGAGATCTTGTAGAATAATAGGTAATAAATGATTCAATAATTGTAATCATTGGATCACTTTCACCTTCGTTATCATATTGACTTAGTAATTGATCACTAATTTTAACAGATAGATAATCTAAATGTGTTAATTGTAAAAGTTTATCTAGTGATACAATATTATATTGTTCCATTATTAGAGCAATATAATAATATTAATAAATATTCAATTTTCTCAAGAACGATAATATAATTATCATTAATTGTTATACTTTTGATAAACTATTGCATACAAGATGAAGTGAATAAAATAACATCTTTTAATTTTACCATATAGAAATTAATGAAAATTTATGCCAAGTATTTTATTATATGTCGCTAATTAAGTTTCTTAATATTTTTATCGTTACCTAATTTAACTATTCCGATAATCATTTTCAATAGTAAGAACTAATCCATAACAAAGGTGATTAATATGTAACTTCTGGCTTGACCATAATAAATTTCGATGAATAATGTTATGGGTCAATTAATTCAGTTGAACTTGATATTTTAACTAAATAACGTTTAATTAAATATTGGTTAAATTCGCAGTCTTTATCATGATCACACATAAAACATTTTTTACATTGCTTAATATCATCTAAATTGTTGGATTTAGTATGACTATTACATAATGGTGCACAACATAATCTTATTTCATTATAAGTATAGATTATTTTGTGACATAAAGTTTCCTTGTTAATATTAGTAATATATTCATCTGTGGTTGACTTTACTTTGTATACTATACCTGATAAAAACGGTGGATTAATTTCTATATCTACCACATTTAGTATTTGGAGTCTTTTAAATATAAATGGGTCTGATGTACTTTTTTGAATTGTTAATCTACATAGATAGATTAATTTAGGAATTTGATAATATTTAAGATTATCCGGTAACATTTCTTTATATCAATATAATTCAGTCTATAGGTTCCTTTATATTTTCAGATCCATTGTTCAAAATTATTATTAACCATAGGTTTAACTCATGATTATCTTTAAGAACGGGAATGTTACTTCATATAAAAATCATGTATAATAACTAATTATTAATTAAAACATGATTCTTAGTAAATATCTTACTCTTTTTAAATGTTAACCAGAAACAAGATTTAAGTATGATTAATCATACTTCGATTCAGATAATAACTGAGTAGTTCCATGAATATATTGATATCTCTAACTTAAATGATATTATCTTAATTTATTATAGAGAAGAGTTTGATATTGATCTTAGTTAATAGTTTTAGGTTGTGTAGCAAAAAAGATCAAATAAGTATAATAGTTAATTAACTAAACGTTATCATTAAAACTTTTATTAATGGTTAACATTTAATCAATAGACTAATAATAAACCATGAGAAAGCAGATATCGATAACAGTAAGTAATCATAATATTAATAGAAATTTTAATCAATATTAAAGAAGTCATTGAACAATTATCATCTAAAATGATAATTGTTCAAGAGGTTAATTATTAATTAAAAGAAGATTAATTAATAATTAATCAAGAAGTTAATAATTAATCAAGAGGAAGCGACTTGCGGTGTTCGCTCGTTTGCGCTTCACGCAAGCGAGCGAGCGGAACTTATGCGCGGGCTTCAGAGGTTCCATTGGAGCCTCTGAAACTTTTACTTCTTGTTTCATTTGAAACAAAGGAAGCGCGAATAATTATTAATGTCTTGAATAAACATTGATCATTAATTCCTTAAATAATAATTAATCTTCTTTTGGTTGAGTATGAGGCAAGTATTAAGAATTAATCATTGAGTCATATCGACAATTAATTTATCTTATTAATTAATATTACTTTGATTCTAAGTCAATTATTATATCAACTTTTTCCTAAAATTTATAATTACCAATCTATTTATTAAACTCAAATGAAGTAACACATTCATCCACCTCATAATGGATATCAAATTAGTATCAGAAAAAAATAATTGTATGTTCAAGAGAGTTATCAGTTAGTTTAAGTTAATTTGAGAATTAAATATTTAATTAGTAAGCTATGATCTAATTTCTAATAATTGATAATAGTGAATATTAAGTTGTGAATTATTAAATAACTAAAGCTATAGAATTAATAAAAATAATCTAGGATTATATAAAAACTTAAAATGTAGATGGTTGGTTGGAGGTTGAAATTCATAATAAAATAGAAGTTGAGGCTAAAAAACTTAATCACTATATTGAATTTTATGACCAATGTTTAAAAAATAAAGAGAAGAGTTATGTTTTAATTCAACGGATGATTTAATGAATTACAAAGAATTAATGGATAAATATAGTTAAATATCTTTTCTCTTATATAAGAAATAAATAATAAACAGAATAATAACAATAATAATAATAAACCATAACCAATTAATAGACATAGAGGTTGATTGAGATTCAGCATAAGTTGAACTTTGATTAGAATTAAATGTAGAGTTGGCTTGACATAATTCATTAGTGTTATTATAGTGTTTAGTTGTAGAAGGGGATGTCGGTATAAGATCATCTACATAACCACCAAAATCGGTTGTCCAATACCATCTATAAGTAGAATTATTATTATTATATCTATTAATACCAATTACTTTAAAATTGGGATTGAGCATATTTTGGCGATGAGCATAGGTGCATTTACCAGTTGAATCAGGATCACAAGCATCCCTTAATTGACAAAAAGTGGCCGCTGCAGATGCATTACCAGCTGCTAAATTTTCACCTTTCCACGCATTATAAGTATAACCGAAAGCATTAATTCTTGTGAATGGATTACGTCCTAAACTATCAGTATGACTAAAATAATTTTTATTAGCCATATCCTGACTCATCCATCTGGCTGCATTAGTTAGTTTAATAGAAACTTGAAGAGGACCCATTCCATTTTCATGTCTATAGTCATTAATGATTTGAAGAAAAGCCAATTCTTGATCATCTAATTGGGGTGTTGACATTTGGGTAATGTCATGAAAATAATTTATCTAAATTTATCTAGAATTACTATCATATTCAAATAAAAGAACATTAAGAAATATTTTCTATTTAAAATGGATGACCACCCAAAAAAATTATCAACTGATATTAATAATCAAAATTCACCTATGAATGTAGGTAATGATGTAAATTTTGATGATTCAATTAGTAAATATTGCAGTTTAGTATCTAACATTTTAAATCAAAGTAAGGAGTGTGTAAATTCGTATATTAATGATAAAAATATCAATGATTTAACTATGAATGATTATCTTAATGTAATGGCCGAATTATTTTCAAAATTAAACATAGACTATAAAGAATCAACCTGTAAAAATCTGTTACAAGGATTTATGAATCATAATTTATCAGAAGTCTATGAAAAAGAGTTTCCGAGTACTGACGAAACTCCCAATTATCCATTAACTTTTGATCAATTTCGTACTATAATAACTGAAGTTTATAAAGAAAATAATATAGAATATGATGAAAATATATGTATCAAAGTTTTTGAGTCCTTAAAAAAAGGCGGAATGAAGGAATACTTAAAGTATATTGATAGTTTAAAATTACCATTTAATTTTAAATAATTGATTTATTTAAAATAGTTTCCTTTCAGATCAAAATTAGCTTTGATGAAATTATTATTATTATTATTAATAGTTACTTATGTTTATGGACAATCATGTTATATTCGACAATATACTTTCTCTTTACTAAGAAATGATAATTATGAAATACATGGATTATGGCCTGATGTATGTTGTAATTCAAAAGAATATCCTGAATTCTGTCGCAATGTTACATTTGATCTTAGTAAACTTAAACCCATAATTCAACAATTACGTAGTGTTTGGTTCCCTACTACTGACATTGAAAAACAAAATTATTTAATGAAACATGAATATTTAAAACATGGCAGTTGTAGTCATTATGATTTATTAACTTATTTTAATGTGTCACTGTGTTTATATAATAATGTTAATTTAAATAAGTGTCATGAAAAGGAATGTCTATTTACTTTTATTGATAATAATCTTTGTAACTTAACCTATGACTGTTAAATTACTTATTTATAATATAATATTAGTTAATATTATATTATTTAACCTTATAAAAAGTGAATCCTAATTATTAGAGTATATATTTCCGATTAATGGAAATTGATAACCCAGATAATCAAAAAGAAATATTATTAGTTTCGTTAATAGAAAAAATATGTAAATTAGGTACTGATCCAGATCAGTTATTTAAATTAATATGTGATTTCTTATATGATAAAAAAATTTTATCGAATAAAACTATATATTCAGAGAAAACTAAATCGATTAGAGACTATTACAGTTATTATTTGATGAAATTAATTCAATATCATAATGAATCACCATCAGAAGATAAATTCCTGAGTTTATCCACAAAGGAAATTAATGACGAGCAAGCAACAATTAAAAGATCACGGTATGAAACTGATTTTGATGAAATACAAAAAATAGGTAAGGGTGGGTTTGGTAATGTATATAAGGCACGTAATAAAATTGATGGTAATCTATATGCAATAAAAAAAATATATATTGACCATCTGAATATGATAAAAATTACTAGAGAAGTTAAATATTTAGCTAAACTTAATCATCATAATATAGTAAGATATTATACTTCCTGGATAGAATTTACAGATAAAGATATTGAGGAGTTAAATACAGACTCAGATGAATCAAGTGAAAAAGCTTTAATATCTACTATTAAAGTTAATGGTTTATTTTATATACAAATGGAATTATGTGGCTTAACCTTAAAAGAATGGATGAATAACAGATTATCTATTAATATTAATGATTGTAATAATTTATTTAAACAATTACTAACAGGTGTTAAATATATACATGAACATAATATTATTCATAGAGATTTAAAACCTACTAATATCTTTTTAGATAATGGTACACTTAAAATAGGGGATTTCGGATTAGCTACTCACAATGATGACTTAACCCTTAATGTCACATCACACTCACCAGATTGTGGTACACAATTATATGCATCTCCTGAACAATTAAAATTAACTCATTATGATAAGAGAACAGATATTTATAGTTTAGGTATTATTTATTTGGAATTATTACATTTATTTAAAACCGAAATGGAACGCATAATAACATTAACTAATGCTAGAAATAATCAATATACTGATGAACTTCTTAATAACTTTAATAATAGTTATCAAATTATTAAGCTCATGATTAATAATGATATTGATCAGCGTCCAAGTATAGACTTAATTATTGAATCTCTCAATTTTAGCTGATCTTAATAATGTTAATTCAATACATTGAATTAACATTATCGATTAATAATTATGTACTTTGTTAAATCAACTATTAAACCAACTTTTACCACTTACCATTATCAATACCTTTAGAGTATTACTATTCAATTCATCTATTAATTCACTGGTCACTTTCTTTTTATTATTAACAATCTTTCTAATTGATGTTAATCTTTTGTTTTATTATGAAATTTTTGAATGGGTCATAACTTTTGTTGAATCAATCATCTTTTACTTTATTCTTTTAGCGTATGGTACTCAACAAAAAAAAAACCTGTGATCTGTGACGAAAAATAATATTTTTGTTTTATCTATTACATATTGAGTCATCAATAATCTTTCCAACACTTGATAGTTTTTGAATAATATATTTTAAGTTATTATTACTGCCTGAATAATTAATAACCTGTTAAATGATTAATCACTTGATAAAGGTTAATTATCTATTGAAGAATAAAATCTTATTAACTGTACAATTACCTTTCGAATTATTAATCACCTTTTGAAGATTAATAACTTATTTAATAGTAACATGTTGAATATTAATAACTTATTTAATAGTAACATGTTGAAGATTAATAACTTATTTAATGGTAACATGTTGAAAATTAATCATCTGTTGAAAGATGAATGATTTTCGATTGATTAATTATTCGTTGAAGATTAATAACTTAT